>Ga0265294_10003826_pt1 | contig 19006 bp, 20 predicted proteins | sample MunlanPumphouse3_FD_192504 | JGI IMG/M metagenome (GOLD analysis project Ga0265294, IMG submission 192504) | Groundwater microbial communities from a municipal landfill in Southern Ontario, Canada - Pumphouse #3 | ecosystem: Environmental > Aquatic > Deep subsurface > Groundwater | place...
AATTCTGTTTATAGAACCGTCTTCATAATAAATTTTAGAATCTCCCTGCAATAATCCCTGTGAATAATTATACTGGTATTTTAAAGTTCCGTTCGGATGATATTCTTTTTTAGCGCCTTCCTGTTTGCCCTTATAATATTCTATTTCTATCCTAGGCATGCCTGTTACAAAATATTCCTTATAAGTTCCGTCAAGTTCGCCGTCGGTATATTGAGCCGATGAAAGATATGTTCCCGTCGCAGAATACTTTTTTAAAGTACCGTTCAAAAGACCTTCTTTATAAGCTGCCTCTGTTTTTTTATTTGAATTATCATAAAACTCTCTCACCTGACCGTCTAAAAGCCCGTTCTTGTAATTCTTGACAAAAGCCAACTGTCCGTTAGGATAATATGCTTTATTAACTCCTTCCAGTTTACCCGCATTATAATTCATTTCCGCCATTAATTTTTTTTCCATATCATACTGTTTAACCAAACCGTTCGGCATTTCTCCGGTAAAAGCGATAATATCACCTTTTGCGTTCAAAGTTTCTCTTGCTACAATTTTGTCATTTAAAACATATTCATACTCTTTTGGTTTGCCGTCAGAAACGGCAACAAGCCTTTTTTCCACAAAAACAGGCGCTGCAGCCGCTATTTCATCACCGTTTTCGGTAATAGTCATTGACGTAGTAACTACAGGTATATCTTTTGTTTGAACAGAAGAACATGCAGAAAGAAACGATATAACAACAATGAAAAAATATATTTGAATGTTTTTCAATATTTTACTCCTTTGTTTTTATTTTTTATTCTCCTGTGTTCAAAAACTTTAAGCTCCAAAACAGCTTTTTGTAAATTATGCTCCGCAATTTCAGAAGATGTTTTATCTTTTTTCTTAAGCTGTTCCTCGGCATATTTTTTTGCTTCCTGTATTTTTTGCTCGTCAATTTCATCGGATCTTATGGCAAAATCTGCAATAATGCTTACAACGTTTTCCGAAACCTCCAAAAAACCGCTCATAATGGCTATAAATTTTCTTTCTCCGTCCTGTTCTATTTCAACCTCGCCGCTCGAAAGCTTTGTAATAAGAGCCGTATGTCCTGCAAATATAGTTATTTCCCCTGCCAACGTAGGACATTTGGCAAGAGTAACCTGTCCGCTGAAAACAGAACCTTCCGGAGATAAAATATCTAACTTAAAAGTATTGCTCATTTAGAAGCCCTTTTGACAACTTCTTCTATAGTCCCAGCCATATAAAAGTTTTGTTCGGAAATATTATCATATTTGCCTTCAATTATTTCCTTAAAACCTTTTATAGTATCTTCCAATTTGACATATTTCCCGTCAAATCCCGTAAAAGTTTCAGCAACAAACATAGGCTGTGTCAGAAACTTTTGTATTTTTCTTGCTCTTGAAACTATTAACTTATCTTCATCTGATAATTCATCAATACCCAAAATCGCAATAATATCCTGCAAGTCTTTATATTTTTGAAGAATTTTTTTAACATTCATAGCGACATCATAATGTTCCTGACCGACGTTATTCGGATCGAGCAATCTTGATGATGACGTTAAAGGGTTTACGGCAGGATAAAGCCCCTGCTCTACTATCGCTCTGTCAAGCGTAATTGTCGCATCCAAATGAGAGAATATTGTTACCGGAGCAGGGTCGGTATAATCATCTGCCGGAACATAAATAGCCTGAACAGAAGTAACAGATCCTTTATTTGTAGAAGCTATTCTTTCCTGAAGTTCTCCCATATCCTGAGCAAGATTAGGCTGATAACCTACCGCCGATGACATTCTTCCGAGCAATGCCGAAACTTCGCTTCCAGCCTGCGCAAATCTGTAAATATTATCTATAAAAAGAAGAACATCTTCTCCTTTTTGATCTCTAAAATGCTCCGCCATAGTTAACCCCGTCAGAGCAACTCTCATTCTGCTTCCCGGAGGTTCATTCATCTGTCCGAAAACTAATACTGTTTTATCTAAAACATTTGATTCTTTCATTTCAAGCCAAAGGTCAGTTCCTTCTCTTGTTCTTTCTCCTACTCCGGCAAAAACAGAATGTCCGTCATGCTCCATGGCTATATTTCTTATAAGCTCTTTAACTATAACGGTTTTTCCTACTCCCGCACCGCCGAATATGCCGATTTTTCCTCCTTTCGTAAAAGGAGAAATTAAATCTATAACTTTTATGCCCGTTTCCAATACTTCAGGAGTCGTTTTTTGCTCTGAAAGAGACGGAGAAGGTTTATGAATAGGCGCCGATTCCTGAGAATCTACAGAACCGAGACCGTCAATAGGATTGCCAAGTACATTGAAGATTCTTCCGAGAGTCTTTTCTCCTACAGGCACTGAAATAGGAGCATTAGTTCTCAAAAACTTGTCCCCTCTCTTTAAGCCGTCAGTAGAGCCCAAAGCAATTGTTCTCACTTCAAAATTATCCATTTGAAACATTGTTTCCAAAACGAGTTTAGAACCGTCTTTATTCACAAAATTAAGAGCCTCGTATATATCCGGCGTTTCATCTTTAAACCTCAAATCAACAACAGGTCCCTGAACTCTGATAACAAAACCTTCGCCTTTTTTAAAATCGTCTTTTACCATTTTTTATTCCTTTACAATTTTTAAATCATATTCTTAATCTGGCCGTTAGCTAAATCCAATATTTCGTTTGTAATTTTTTCCTGTCTGGATTTATTGTATACCATAGTCAGTGAAGAAGAAATCTCATTGGCATTTTCTTTTGCATTACTCATTGACGCCATTCTCGCAGCCTGCTCGCTTGCATAAGCATTCATAAGTATATCATAAAAAACAACTTCAAAATAATAAGGTATCAAACTCTCTAAAACTTCGGATGAAGACGGTTCAAAAAGATGATCTCCCTTGTTTATAAAATTTTCATCTTTCTGTATAGGAGCTAAAACCTTTATGACAGGTTCTTGAACCAAACGGTTTTTAAAATAAGTATATATAACTTCAACAGAAGATACTTTCTTTTCGCTGTACAACTCCTGAATGATTTTCAGCATAGGGAAAATATCCGCATATTTAGGAAAAATCGTCCCCATATTAAAAGATGCAATTACATTATATCCGTTCTTTACGCAAAAATTCTGAGCTTTCTTACCTATAGCAACAACATAATCTTTTTTTGAAACATTCTGTGAAACCTGTTTAAAAACATTTGCCAAAAGCCCGCCGCATAAACCTTTATCAGGAGAAATAACATAAACCAGCTTGTTGTTAATATTTTTCTTTCTGATTTCCAAAAAATAAGAACTCAAAGTATTTTCATTATTTTCCGCTAAAATTTTTTGCACAATATATTTTACTCTTTCGGCATAAGGTCTGTTTTTTTCAACGGCATTCTGCGCTTTTTTTATTTTTGATGCGGCAATCATCTCCATAGCTTTTGAAATCTGAGCTATGCTGTTTGCCGTTTTTATTCTTTTCTTTACCTGTTGTAAACTTTCTGCCATTTTCAATCCCGTTAAATCAATGTTTTCTTAAATTCAGATATCGCTTTTTTTAATTCTTCCAAAACAACCGTATCAATTTTTTTATTTTCGGAAATCTTTGAAATCAAATCCTTGTTATTTAATTTTATAAAATCAATAATCTTTTTTTCTATTTCCATAACTTTTTCTACGGGAACATCATCCAAACAACCTGATGTTGCGGAATATATTGCTATTATTTCCGACGCTTCATCATAAGGATTATATTGAGGCTGCTTTAAAATTTCCGTTAGAACTTTTCCTCTGTTGATTTTTTTCAATGTTTCATCGTCCAAATCACTTCCAAACTGGGCAAAACTTTGAAGTTCTCTGAACTGTGACAGTTCCAAACGAACAGGTCCCGCAAGCTGCTTCATAGGTTTTGTCTGCGCCGCTCCTCCTACCCTTGAAACTGACAGACCTACGTTTAAAGCGGGTCTTACACCGGCATTAAATAAATCTCCCTCGAGATAAATTTGTCCGTCCGTAATAGATATTACGTTTGTAGGAATATAAGCGGAAACATCATTGCCCTGCGTTTCAATTATAGGCAGAGCCGTAAGAGTTCCTCCGCCGTTCTTATCTGATAATCTGACAGCTCTTTCAAGAAGTCTTGAATGTAAATAAAAAATATCTCCCGGATATGCTTCTCTTCCCGCAGGCTTTCTCAAAAGCAAGGAAAGCTGTCTGTATGCCCAGGCATGTTTTGTTAAATCATCATAAACAACAAGAACATCCTCTCCCTTTTCCATAAAATATTCGCCTATAGCGCATGCCGCAAAAGGAGCGACATACTGCATTGATGCAGGATCTGATGCCGTTGCAGAAACTACAACAGTATAATCCATTGCTCCGGTTTCTTTAAGTCTTGCGACTATCGAAGCGATATTAGACCTCTTTTGTCCGATTGCGCAATAAATGCAAATAACTCTTTTAAGTCCCAAATCAAGTTTTTTCTGATTTATTATCGTGTCAACGGCTATAGCGGTTTTGCCTGTATTTCTGTCGCCTATTATAAGTTCTCTCTGACCTCTTCCGATAGGAATCATTGAATCTATTGCTTTAATTCCCGTCTTTATAGGTCTGTCAACAGGGCTTCTTTCAATAATTCCGGCGGCAATTTTTTCAAACGGATAAAGTTTCCCGTCATCAATTTTCAGCTCTTTTTCATCCAAAGGAGCACACATCGGATTAATTACTCTTCCGATTAACTTATCGGAAACATTTATTCCTAAAATTTTGCCTGTTGTTGAAACTTTCATTCCTCTTGTGATTTCATCTTCGGATAATAAAACTATATATACAGCATCTTCGTCCAAGTTTAAAACCAGACCTTTTGCTTTATTTTCAAATTCAACTTCTTCTCCGTATCCTGCGCTTGAAAGCCCAGTCGCTTTCACAATACCGTCTCCTACGGTTTCAACAATCCCGTAATTTATAAGTTCGGGATTAATGTCTACCGAATAAAGTTTTTCCTCTATTTGTTTTATAAGTTCTTCTGGTTTCATAATCTCTCTTTTATACCTTTCATTATTTTTACGATCATAGCCGAGACTGTATAGTCAAGGATATAATCACCGAATTCAAGTTTAATTCCTGCGCCGATTTCTTCATCGTCCCTTATGTAAACAATCTTTTTATCCCGAAACATTTGTTGAATTTTATTTTTTACGGCATCCGACGGCTCACCGGCATATTTTGCAGTAACGGTAAGTTCTTTTATTTCGGCAGATAAACATTTGACAAAATATTTCATTTCGGCTTTTGTTAAATTCTTTAAAAGCCATTTTGAAACATCTTCGGATATTTCTCCCGTAAAAGCAACAGTTTGTGCAAATTGTTTAATTTGTTGTCTTTTCATAACCGCCGTTCTCAATCTTATTTACAGCTTTAGCCAAAACTGCATTTTTTTCTTCTTCAGTAAATATTTCAGACAAAATTTTTGAAACAATCTTTTTTGAAAGATCAACAGAAATTTCACCTACCTGTCTGTTTGCTTTGTCAAATTCGTCTTTGGCAAGCTTTTTTGCATTTTCAACAATATCGGCCGCCTGCTTTTTTGCATCTTCGGAAGTTTTTTGTTTAATAAGCTCAGCAGACATTTTTGTATTTTCCAAAATTTTATCAGCATTCAATTTAGCATCTTTTAAAATACCGACTTTCTCGTTATCAGCGCTTATAAGAGTCTTTTTAGCATTTTCGGCATCATCAAGACCCTGCTTTATTTTTTTGTTTCTTTCTTCAAGCATCTGCAAAACAGGCTTATATAAAAACAACTTCAAAATAAAAAATAAAATTATAAAGTTGACAATTTGCGCTATAAAAAGTTTAGGTTCCAATCCTAATAAATTAAATATTTCCATAGTTTACTTCATAAATGCGAAAATTAAAGAATAAATAGCGATAGCTTCTGCAAATGCCATGGCAATAAGCATATTAACCATTATTTTCCCCGAAGCCTCAGGATTTCTTCCGATCGCTTCCACCGCTTTCGCTCCTATAAAACCGATTCCTAAACCAGGGCCTAAACTTCCAACCGCAATAATAATACCGCCAGTCAATGTGATTGTCATACTTCCTCCTAATGTTTTTCCGTCAAAATATTCATAAACGCCATTGTAAGCATTGCAAAAACTATAGCCTGTATAAGAGCCACCATTACTTCCAGCATCATAAACGGAATAGGAACGCCGAAAGCCATCATTGAAGACATCGTCCCCAATACAACTTCTCCGGCTAAAATATTCCCGAAAAGACGGAATGCCAAAGAAATAATTTTTGTAAATTCTCCGATAAATTCCAATAATCCGACAAACATAAATATCGGGAACATTTGAAAAGAAATAAATCTTCCTATATAATTTTTTACGCCCGTATATTTAACGGCATAAAAATGCGTCATTGCTATTGATGTAATGGCATAAGCCGCAGTTAAATTCAAATCGCTTGTCGCCGTTCTTAATAAAGGAACGCCTTCTTCTGATAAATTTCCCAAAGGATGAAATCTGATTGTTTCAAAGCCCGGGAACAAACCTATTATATTTGCTATAAAAATAAAAATAAAAAAAGTTAAAACCCACGGATAAATAAAAGAAACTCTTGAACCGGCGATATCTTTCGTGGAATCATAAAAATATTCAACTACCGATTCCATAATATTTTGAAACATTTTAGGATATAAAGATATTGTCAGTCTGAAAATAATAACTAAAGCCACGATTATAAAATCAGTAATAAGTGTCGTTATAATCGTATTTGTTACAGGAAAACCGGCGATATTAAATAATACTTCTGGCGCTAAATTCATAGAATACCTTAATGTGCTGCTTTCACTCAATAAATAATGTTTAAATTTTACAACTTATAGTGAATAATTGTCAATAAAAAAATATATAAAAACACTGTTTTTTTTAATTATTTTATTATAAATTTCAGAAGAAGTATTTAAGCGGTCTTTTTCATATTTTATTGTTTGAGGCATTAAAAAAACCTTTCGACTGATTTAGTTTTTCAGTCTATTATATATTTTTTTCATAAAATTGCAAAAAAACTATAACTCTAGCAATAATGTTGTACATCGCGTATTTTTTAACAAATACGAAAATATTCAGTTAATCTTTGTTGTGGAATCATACTTCGGAAAGAAATAAAAATCTAACATAAAATAAAAAACTGGAGCTGATCGGGATTGAACCGACGGCCTCTTCGTTGCGAACGAAGCGCTCTCCCAGCTGAGCTACAGCCCCAAAAAAATTAATTTTGAAAAAGTTTTCTTACAGACTCTTCTTTATACCCAATAATGTAATCATTGTCAAGTTTTAACACTGGAAAAGTTTCATTTTCTTTAAGAGTCTCCATAACTTTTAAACTGTCTTCATCACTCAACAAATCAACATAAATTTCTTCAAATTCAACATTCAGCTCTTTGAGAAGTTTTTTAATTTTAGAGCACCAAAAACAGCTGCTCAAAGAGTATAAAATTATTTTATTATACTTTTTCATTTATACATCCTTTGCATTCTTTTCCGTTCCAACAATGAGTGCACAAATCGTTTTCAGGCAATCCTATGGCAATTATCATATCTTCCAATGTCTGATATTTCAATGAAGTAATATTTAAATACTTTCTTATCCATTCAACCATTTTTTCATATTTTTTACTTTTAGGATCTAAATACTCAGAAATATCCTCAATATCTTTTCCCTCAATTTCTTTTATCGCTCTTCTTGTAATAAGTTCGCTGTTTGTTCTTGTCGAATTTGCATATATACAGGGAAACATTAACGGAGGACAAGCAGGCCTTACATGTATAGCTTTAGCTCCGGCATTCCATAATTTTTCAACAGTAAAATTTTTAAGCTGCGTTCCTCTAACAATAGAATCTTCAAGCAGAACAAGACTGTTGCCGAAAATTACTTCTTTTATTGCCACAAGTTTCATTTTTGCAGTAATATTCCTCAGATGCTGCGTAGGAGGCGCATAACTTCTCCCGTATGTAGGCGTGTATTTTACAAGGGGTCTTCTGAAAGGAAGACCTGATTCCATTGCATATCCTACGGCATGTGCAAGACCTGAATCAGGAACTCCGGCTACTAAATCGGCATCTATTCCTTTATCTCTTCTCGCAAGAAGCCTTCCGCTCTTTTCTCTTATTATCTCGGAATTTAACCCTTCATAATTTGATGCGGGAAACCCTGTATATATCCAAAGAAATGAACAAACTTGTCTGATATTATGTCCTTTATCTATTGTTTTAATGTTGTTTTCTGTCATTAAAACAATTTCTCCGGGATTTAAATCCCTTACGGTTTCATAACCTAAATTTGAAAAAGAACACGTTTCCGAACATACGGCAAAAGAATCTTCGTTTTTTCCGAGAACCAAAGAGGTTCTTCCAAAAAAATCTCTTGCAACATAAATACCGCGTCTCGTTAAAATAAGTAAAGAACACGATCCTTTTATTTTGTTAAAAACTTTTTTTATACCGTCTTCTATGGTATCTTCATCAGCAATAATTCTTGCGACAAGTTCAGTGCTGTTAACATGGAATTTGCTGAATTCGCTGAAACAAATTCCTTTTTTCATCATCGCATCAGCAAGTTCTTCAACATTAACAATTCTTCCCGACGTTACAATACAAAATTCACCGACCTTTGATTTAATGTATACAGGCTGTTCTTCCAAATCGCTTACACAGCCTATTCCCATATTGGTTTCAAAGTCTTTTGTGCTGTCAAAGAATTTATCTCTGAAATTTGCATTATTCATCCGGTGAATATATCTGGCAAAATCCCGTCCCAAAACGGCAAGACCGCCGTATTCTGATCCCATATGCACATGATAATCAGTTCCGTAAATCAACGTTTCGGCGCAATTTTGTTTTGAAGCAACAGCAAATAAGCCGCTCACATCTCCTCCTAAATTAAGCCATTATCTTTAAAACTGTAATAATCTTTGTCTGTAACAATTACATGGTCAAGCAAAAAAATATCTATTGTTTTCAAAGCTTTTAAAACAGCTTCCGTAGCTATTATATCATTTTGTGACGGTTTGCATGTCCCGCCCGGATGATTATGCGATATAATGACGGAAGTCGCATTGCTGTCCAATGCCATTTTTGCAATTTCTCTCGGATAAACAGCCGATTTATTTACAATGCCTTTACTTACTATTTTATAATCTAAAATTTTATTTGCTGCATTTAAAAATATTGCATAAAAATTTTCTTTTTTTGATGATCCTATGACGGACTTTAAAAAAGAAATAACATCTTTAGAAGAAGATAATTTTGCTTTTTCTCTTATTTCAAATTCAGAATATTTAACTGAGAAACTTTTCAAAAAAGAAATAAAAACAGCGGAATGTTCTCCAAGACCTTCGGTTTTTGAATTTATCAGATCTTTATAATCGGCATTTAAAAGTTCTTTTAAACTGCCGAATTTTTCTATAAGTTTTTTTGCCGTTTCTTTAGTATCTTTACGCGGCAAAGCAAAAGTTAACGCAAATTCCAAGATTTCATAATCCCGCCAATTTTCAAATCCAGAATTCACAAATTTTTCTTTTATTCTTTTTCTGTGTCCGATGATGTATTTTTTTCTGTCATTGGTTTCCATATGTATCCGTTAGTCACAGGCAAAATAATATCTTTCAAAAAAGCCGCTTTAGAAATTCTTGTTCCTATGGGAGACTGTCTCCTCTTATATTCTGATAAAAACAAAAATTTTGCCACGCTGTCTAAAATATTTTTTGAAACGCCGGAATTAATTATTTGATTATAAGACATTGCCTTATCAGTTATTTTTTCCAAAACGTCATCTAATTCATCATATCCTGGTAAAGAATCGGAATCTTTTTGATTGTCTCTTAATTCAGCCGTAGGAGCTCTGTCTATTATTGTTTTAGGTATAACATCGGAAACAGAATTTCTGTATTCAGCCAATTTATAAACTTCCTTTTTCAGCAAATCTCCTATTACGGAATAACCTCCGCCGGCATCTCCATAAAGAGTACTGTATCCGACCGCATCTTCAGATTTATTGCATGTACATAAAATTAAACAACCGAATTTGTTTGATAATGCCATCAAGAAATTACATCTTATTCTGGCCTGAATATTTTCTTCTGTTAAATCTTTCTCTTTCCCTTCAAAAACCGATTCGACAGCTTTGACGTAAGTATTGTAAACGCCATCAAGATTAAGCGTTTCCATTTTTACATTCAACCTTGCACAAATATCTTCGGCATATAACTTTGATTCGTTTGAAGTATGGCAAGAAGGCATAAAAACGCCCAAAACGTTTTCTTCTCCTACAGCATCAACGGCGATTGCAAGCGTCAGAGCGGAATCTATTCCTCCGCTTATACCCAACGCGCATTTCTTAAAACCGTTTTTAATGCAGTAATCTTTAAGTCCTAAAACGGATGCCTCATACATTTCTTGTTCAACGACATCGGATCCGTCGGTATCAAAAATTATCAAATCTTCTTTAAAATTATCCGCCGATGCTTTGAAACTCCCGTCTTTGCAAACATACAAACTTCCCCCGTCAAAAACATATCCGTCATGAGCGCCCGTCATATTAACATAAGCCACATCCACCGAATTATCAACGGCAGATTGTTGCAAAATCTTTTTTATTTCCAAAGATTTCCCCTTATAATAAGGAGAACAACTTACCACGACAACCATATCTATTCCAAGCCATGACGCTTTTTCTATGTTTTTCCTTATTGAATCGGAAGAATCAGCGATTACACATGCTATATTTTTACCGCTTATTTTAAAAACGTTTGAAAAACCCGAGAATTTAAAATATTTTTTATCGTTAAATTCCGCATCGTCCAAAATATCTTTAGATGCGACTGTAGTCATATTATCATTGTGAAATAAAGCGACGGCATTAATAAGGTTTTTATTAAATTTATCGTTTGTTATTACTCCGCACAAAGTGTGAATAGGCGTTTGTGAAGTTATTAATTCCATAGCCTTATAACTTGTAAAAACAAAATCTTTATTCTTGAATAAATCATAGCCGTATCCGCCGACTACGCAAAACTCCGGAAAAATAATAAGTTCCGCATGATGATTTTTAGCTTTTTCAGCCAAATTTAAAATTTTTTCGGTATTTTCAGATATTTTGCCGACCGTCTGGTTTACCTGCGCCAACGCTATCTTCATTCTATTTCAACCTTCTTTCTGTTTTGTTTTTTTATAGAATTATTTTTTTTACTCTCAAGAATTTTTTCTTTTGCTCTTTTCGATCTTTTTCGTTTTTGACGTCTTAATTTTTCTATTTCTTTTATTTTTCTGCTCTGAGTTCCTAAAATTTCAGTTTCTATTAATTCGGCAAGCATTTTTCTTGCCATATATCTGTTTAAAAGCTGAGTCCTGTATTTTTGACATTTAATTTCCGTCATAGTGGGCACATGCTTTAAATATACGCAAGTAGCTACCTTATTTAAATTCTGTCCGCCGTGACCTGAAGAATGAACGAACTTTTCAACAATATCGCTTTCTTTAATATTAAATGTTTCAAATTTTTTCTCAAGCTCTTTTTGTTTTGCAGCGCTTATTCCAAAATTGATCATACTTTTAATATTTTACTCCCGCAAATGACAAATCGCGTTTAAGTTTCGATAATCCATCAAATTTAAACGCCGATATCTTCATTTCTCTTGCTTTGTTGACATTAACGGATAGATCATCAGTAAAAAAAATTTTTTCAGGCTCAATGTTATAAAAAGCAATAGTTTTCTTATATATTTCTTCTTCCGGTTTTCTTGTATTCATCCGATAAGATAAGTGATAATTTGTAAAGTATTTAAAAATATGAGGATATTTGTTTTTTAAGAATTCAAAATGTAAATCATTTGTATTTGAAAGAAGAGATAATTTATAACGGTTGGATAATAAAGGCAGAAAAGCCGTTACATCCCCAAACGGCGTAAAAATATCATTCCATATATCACAAAAGTTTAAATAAGAGATTTTCATATCCAAAGCTTTCATTACATTTTCATAAAAAGCTTTCGATGAAATGCGTCCCTTTTCATATTCTGCAACAATTTCCCAGTGATTCAAAAGAATACTATTGATATCTTGATACGGTTTTGTTGAGGACTTAGAAAATCCGCTTGATAATTTGCTAATATCAAAATCAAAAACGACTTTCCCCAAATCAAAAACAATAACTTCAATAGACATGATAGCAAAACTCCAACTGCCGACTGAATGATAAAAACAGATTATCCTTTAAGAGCGCCGGCCGCAATACCCTTAACGATATGTTTCTGCATAAGCAGATATATGATTACTATAGGAATAGTAGCAATTGTCAATCCTGCCATTAAAAGCGGATAATCCGTAATAAACGTCCCCTGAAAAACCATCAAACCTCTTTGTATAGGCATTTTTGCTTTATCCTGTAAAACAACTAATGCCAGCAAAAATTCATTCCATATAGCAAGGCACTGAAGTATAACCAGCGTGGCTATTGCAGGTTTCGCAAGAGGGAGAGCTATTCTCCAATAAATCCCGAATCTGGAACAACCGTCTATAAGAGCCGCTTCTTCTATTTCTTTAGGCAAATCTTCAAAAAATGACCTCAGCAAAAATAATCCGAAAGCAAGAGCTCCGCTTATATAACATAACAACAATCCTGTTCTTGTATCAAGCAAAGCTAATTTTTTTAAAAGTAAATACAACGGAACAAAAACGCCAGGTATAGGAATTAAAAGAGTAGAAATTAAAAGATAAAAAAGAAAATTTTTACCCCAAAATTCAAGTCTTGCAAAACCGTAAGCAGCCATAGATGTAATAAGTACAATTGCAGAAACGCCTACTACAGTGTAAATAACACTGTTTAAGAAATACATACCGAATTCAGCCTTAATGAAAGCATCCACATAATTTCCCCATTGCCAAACTTCAGGGAATAATGTCATCTTTGTAAATATTTCTTCCTGTGTTTTTAAAGAAGAAGACAACATCCAAAAAACTGGGAATATACATGTAACTGCCACTACTAAAAGAATTGCATGCGTAATAAAGTCTAAAATTTGTTTTTTTGTTTTAAATGAATTCATTTTTAATTACCTGTTAAATTTTTTACTTACATAAAGCTGGAAAAAAGATACTACCAGCAATACAAACCCGAATATAATCGCCATAGCCGTAGAATATCCAAATTCTCCGTTGCTCATATACTCATATATTTTTGTTATAGGGACATGTGTATGTCCTGCCGGACCGCCTCTCGTCATAGAATATATCAAATCAAATATCTGCATTGTACCTAAAATAGTTAAAATTGTTACAAGCGTAAAAACAGGTATCATACACGGAACCGTTATATTTTTAAACTGCTGCCATTTATCGGCGCCGTCAACTTCGGCGGCTTCATACAATTCAATCGGTATCGTTTGTAAACCGGCCAAAAGTATTATAAATCCATATCCGAATCCTTTCCACATATGAACTACAGCTACGGAAGATAACGAAGTTTTTACTTCCGACAACCATGCAAAATCTTTAAAATTATCAAATCCCAAAGATATAAGGAAATGATTTAAAATTCCGAAGTTTCCGTCATAAACAAATTTCCATATCAAACCCACAACAATGCCCGAAAGAACAGGAGGAAGGAAAAAGATTACTCTGTATATATTTCCGCCTCTTATCTGTCTGTTTACCAATATAGCCAATAATAAAGCCAACCCGTTTTGTAAAGTCAGAGATAACAAAGTAACATATCCTGCATTTAACATAGATTTCCAAAAAGCAGGATTGCTAAAAAGAATATGTTTATATTGCGCAAAACCTACAAAAACCATATCTTTATCTATGCCGTTCCATTGATAAAAACTTAATTGAAAAGTTCTGATTAAAGGATATAAATTAAAAACCAGAAATAATACCAACGCAGGCATTATAAACATCATATTCAATGTTTTTTCTTTAGGCGATATATTCATTATTTTTCTACCTTCATCTGTCTTTCTTTTTCTGCCTGAACTTCTTCAGCCGCCTGTACAGGCGTTTTTTCACCGATGATAACAGACTGTAAATTTGTATTTATATAATTTGTAACCTGCCATGATTCTATCATAGGCAAATTATCAAAAGTTCTTTCTATACTCTTAGAAAATTCTTTTAAAATTTCAGGCAAATCCTGCGCGCTTTCTTTATTTGAAGGGATATTTAAAGTTTCCTTAGCCAGGAAAGACTGCTGCTCTCTCTGCGTAAACCATTTAAGAAATGCGATTGCTTTATCTTTATTAGGAGACATTGCATTTACAAACATTGATGAGCCGTCTCCTCCAAAGACCAACAAAGGATATTTCGCTTCAGGCAAAGACGGAGGATACATAATACCGTACTGTAAAGAAGGATTCATTGATTTATAAACATTTACACCCCATGACCCGTTCAACGCCATCGCGGCTTTTCCCGTTGCAAAAGTTCTTTCGGCATCTTTATTTATCATTGTTACAATACCTGACGCAAACATTTTATTTTCTTTCATTTCTTCAAAAAGTTCAAAAATTTTAACCCATCTAGGATCGGTATATGAAATTTTCCCTTCAATCGTATCAATAATTCCCTGTTTCCCGAAAAGATTCCATTGGTAAGATGATGCAAAAGAACCGACAAGCCAGGCTTCTCCGAAGCCGCTTACAAACGGCTGAATTCCAGCAGCTCTCAATTTTTTCCCGGCCTCAATAAAATCTTTCCATGTTTTAGGAGGATTATCAGGGTCCAAACCGGCTTTTGCGAACAAATCTTTATTGTAATATATCATCAAAGAACTGACATCCAGAGGAACACCGTAATATCCCGGTTCAACTCCCCATTCATTATTTTCCTCAAACATATTCTGAAGCAACGATTTTTCAAAAAATACGTCTTTCCAACCTGAATTCATTTCATCGTTTAAATTTGCAATAAAACCTGCTTTTATGTATGAAGCTAATTCTCTTTTATCGCTTAAAGGATTAAAAATATCCGGAAGGAGCTGTCCGCTTGCGGCTGCGGTAATTTTATTTTTATATACGTCCGTAGGCGCATATGTTTCAAAAACAACTTTAACACCTGTTTCTTTGTAGTACTGGTCTGCTAATTTTTCAAACGCAGCTTGTCTGTCTGTCATCCAATGCCAAACTTTAATTGAAGACTCATCGGATTTCGAACCTTCTTTCTTTCCGCAACCTGATATTGTCAAAAACAAACAGCACAAAAAAACCTGCACAAATAAAAAAAATCTCCCTCTAAACATACAACCCCCACGTACTTTTTATATTATTTTTTATTTTTAAATAAATGATATTTTTATATCTTAACAAATTTTAAACATCACAGTCAATTTATTATTTTACAGTAAATTTACCGCTTACGATTTTTCTTTGACTATATTATGTATATTTTATATACTTTTTCAAATATATTTTAAAAACGGGAGTCGCTATGGCTACACCTTTATCTGTTCTTGAAGAAAAAAGAAAACAAGCAAAATCCATGTTAGAGAAAAAAGGATACTTTTCCGATATCAGAGTATATGTCGGAATGGCGACATGCGAAATTGCAGCAGGTTCGGTACCGGTTATGGAAGTCTTTAAAAATGAACTTAAAAATGAAAAAAATGTTTATATCAGCCAAAAAGGCTGTGCCGGAAGATGTAATTTAGAACCTACGGTTGAAATTTACCAAAAAGATAAAAAGCCTGTAAAATATATTCAGGTAACACCTGAAAAAGCCAAAGAAATAATAAAAAAACATATTAAAAACGGCGAAATAATTACAGAATGGGTGGGCAAATAAATGGGAAAACAGAAATTTACAGATAATTTTTCTGCCGTATTCGGCGATCAAAACTTTTTCAAGAAACAAAAAAGAATAGCTTTAAAAAACTGCGGGCTCATAGATCCGGAAAACATTGATGATTATATATATGCAAACGGATACACGGCTCTTGCGACGGTTTTAACCGAAATGACGCCTGATGACGTCATTAAAACAGTAAAAGATTCAGGATTAAGAGGAAGAGGCGGAGCCGGATTCCCTACAGGAATTAAATGGGAAGCTGCGGCAAAACAGGAAAACGATGAAAAATTCGTTGTTTGCAACGCAGATGAAGGAGATCCCGGCGCATTTATGGACAGAAGCATTATAGAAGGCGATCCCCATGCAATTGTAGAGGGAATGGCTATAGGCGCATACGCTGTCGGCGCTTCAAAAGGAGTGGTTTATTTAAGAGCCGAATATCCTCTTGCCATTAAAAGGCTCCAAAAAGCAATTGAGGATGCCAGAAAAGAAAATTTTCTCGGCAATAATATATTAAGCTCAAATTTCTCTTTTGACATGGAAATAAGGCTCGGAGCAGGCGCTTTCGTATGCGGAGAAGAAACTGCTTTAATGAATTCAATCGAAGGTAAAAGAGGAATGCCGAGAACAAGACCTCCTTTCCCTGCCGTAAGCGGATTGTTCGGAAAGCCGACATTATTAAATAATGTTGAAACATGGGCAAACATTTCTTCAATTATTGTAAACGGAGCAGACTGGTTTTCATCAATAGGAGTCAACAAAAGCAAAGGCACAAAAGTTTTTGCCCTCGCCGGAAAAATAACAAATACAGGTCTTGCCGAAATACCTATGGGCATGACATTAAGAGAAATAATATACGATGTTGGCGGAGGAATTCCAAACGGCAAAAAATTTAAAGCCGTGCAGACAGGAGGCCCTTCCGGAGGATGTCTTACGGAAAGTATGCTTGAAACAACAATAGATTATGAATCTCTTACAAAAGCCGGTTCAATTATGGGATCAGGCGGGATGATAATCATAGATGAAACTTCCTGTATGGTAAATATAGCAAAATTTTTTCTTGAATTTACACAGAGCGAATCATGCGGAAAATGCGTTCCGTGCAGAGAAGGAATAAAAAGAATGCTTGAAATACTTACAAGAATTACAGACGGCGAAGGACAGACCGGAGATATTGAAAAACTTGAAGACCTCGGCAATATGATAAAAAAAGCTTCTCTTTGCGGACTCGGTCAATCCGCTCCAAATCCTGTTTTAAGCACAATTAAAAATTTCAGAGAAGAATATGAAGAACATGTTGAAAAAAAGATGTGCAGATCTCTTGTATGCGAAAAACTTTTAACATATACTATTAACGATAAATGCATAGGCTGCTCCGCCTGCAGAAGATCATGTCCTGTCGGAGCAATTGTCGGTCTTCCTAAAGAACCTCATATAATTCATCAGGAACTATGTATAAAATGCGGGAAATGTTACAGAAGCTGTAAATTTCACGCTATAGATAAGACATCTATCGCAAAGGAGCAAAAATGAGCACGATTAAAGCTTTTATAAATGATAAAGAATATATAATTGAATCAGGCTTGACGATAATGCAGGCATGCGATGAAATAGGCATAAAAATCCCAAGATTATGCTATCATCCTAAACTGTCAATATCAAGCGGCTGCAGAATATGCATAGTAGAAGTAGAAGGTATGCGAAACTTTGTCGCTTCTTGTTCATATCCGATATCTGAAGGAATGAAAATACATACAAACACCGATGAAATAAGAAAAGCCAGGAAATACATTCTTGAATTAATTCTGGACAATCATCCAAAAGACTGCAATGCATGCGTAAGAGATGAAGTCTGCGAACTGCAGCAGCTTGCTTCATCTATCGGATTAAGAGAAAGAAAATTTGAAGGAGCAAGAAGAGAAAAATATGTTGACGACTCTTCCCCTTCAATAGTCAATAACCACGAAAAATGCATATTATGCGGAAGATGTGTAAAAGTCTGCGCGCAGATACAAAATATTTCAGCCATAGATTACGCAAACAGAGGTTTTAATACTGTTATAGTTCCAGCTTTTAACGATAAAATAGCAAACAGCGTTTGTACGTTATGCGGTCAATGCGTAAACGTATGTCCTACGGCAGCTCTTACAGAAAAAAATTATACTCAGGATGTTTTTACTTTGCTCAACGATAAAACAAAAATTAAAGTTGCGCAGGTTGCGCCTTCGGTAAGAGTCGCAATAGGCGAAGCATTCGGCATTCCTGCCGGCAATAACATGGAAAGAGAAATTGCGCATGCTTTGAAACTATTGGGATTTGACTATGTTTTTGATTCGCAATTTTCGGCGGATTTGACAATAATGGAAGAAGCCAGCGAACTTCTTGAAAGATTAAACGGAAAAGGAAAACTTCCTATGATAACATCCTGTTCTTCAGGATGGATGAAAGCATTGGAACAGTTTCATCCTGACCTTATAGACAATGTATCAACATGCAAATCGCCTATGTCTATGATGAGTTCGGTTGTTAAAACATATTTTGCAGATAAGATAGGCAAAAAACCTGATGACATAGTAAATGTAGCGGTTATGTGCTGCGTAGCAAAAAAATATGAAGCAAAAAGGCCAGAATTAGCAATGGAAGACGGAACTGCCGCAACAGATTATGTTATTACGACAAGAGAACTAGCATGGATGATAAAATCGGCCGGTATAGATTTTAAAAATCTTAAAGGGCAGGACTTTGACGCTCCTCTCGGACTTTCAACAGGAGCGGCGACGATTTTCGGAGTAACAGGCGGCGTCATGGAAGCGGCAATAAGAACAGCTTATGAACTTGCGACGCACAAACATTTAGAAAATATTGACATAACCGCTGTAAGAGGAAATGAAGGAATAAAAGAAGGCTCAATAGAAATAAACGGTAAAGAAATAAGAGTCGCCGTAGCCAGCGGGCTGGGAAATGCTCATAAATTGCTTGAAACGATAAAAAAAGATCCGAATAAATACCATTTTATAGAAATAATGGCATGTCCGGGCGGATGTATAGGAGGCGGAGGACAGCCTTATGCAGGTATAAGAGATTTGCCTTTTGATCCTAAGCTTGTAAACGAAAGAGCAAAAGCGCTTTATAAATCTGATGAATTAAATAAAATAAGAAGAAGCCATGAAAATCCCGCAATAATTAAATTATATGAA
>Ga0265294_10003827_pt1 | contig 19005 bp, 16 predicted proteins | sample MunlanPumphouse3_FD_192504 | JGI IMG/M metagenome (GOLD analysis project Ga0265294, IMG submission 192504) | Groundwater microbial communities from a municipal landfill in Southern Ontario, Canada - Pumphouse #3 | ecosystem: Environmental > Aquatic > Deep subsurface > Groundwater | place...
GCCACGATCGCGCACTCAGATCGATAGTTGTGCCTGCTGTATACACGCCGGGACAAGTGAATATATGCATCTGGCCATCATTCACATTCGCGTCTGCAGGATGCAGCCAGTTGCCGAATACATCCAACCAACCTGTTGCACCCAAACGTACCTGCATGGTAACAGGCATGTCATAACCGCCGGCACCATTCGTAAGCGCGGCACCCAGAACACTGATGGTACACGTGTATGCGACTTCAGGAACGACTGTGTCTTCCGTAATACTGATGTCTTCTTCATCTACTCCTGTTTCGTCTTCTGCAACATCGCCACCTTGTTCTTCTTCCATATCTTCGCCGCCTTGAAGCACCTGCTCACATGTGCCAATCTCCGCACCTCTGCTCTGGTAATACTCCCATAGAGAATCCGGCACATGAATTGTGCGCGGGTTATCCGTATACGGATCGACGCAGATCGCCATCCAGTCATCAGGGATGCTCACCGTGCCTTCATCGCCGACCGTTACGGCGATTGTGCGTTCTTCGCCATTGAGCGCCCGGAGCGTGATGATGCCCGTTTTGTCGGGCATGCCGCCGATCTTTGAGAACGCCACTTCCGTGAGACCCTCCACGGAAATCGTTTCGGGGATTGCATAGTACTCATCGTAATTGGGGTCACGTACCGCGTACGATGCACCCATGAAGAGCGTGGCACGACCGCCGTTGTTCTGGGAATAGAATCCCCATCCGGCATCATTCATGGCAACCTGCGAGAGGAACCTGGCTCTCTGCAGTCCTTGCGAAATATTCTGCCGTGCAATTTCCAAATCATTACGAATGATGTATTGGCGATAGAGCGGTATGGAAAATCCTGTCGACATGCTGATGATACCCATGACGAGCATGAGCTCGATCATAGTGAATCCTGCGCGTTTCACACTGATATTTTTCATACTGTTTCTTTTGGAAATTTCATGTCTATTATACCAAATGGATGGCATTTTTTCAATCTTATCCAATACTGCCTACCACACTGTAAATCGGTGCAAGCACTCCGAGCGCGATACCGGCCACTAATCCACCGACGAAAAGCAAGAGCAACGGCTCTAAGATAACAGGGAGCTTTTCTGCCACCTCTGCAGCGCGTTTTTCGTGAATCTGTGCAATTTTGAGCATCACTTTCGTGAGCGACCCGGACTGTTCGCCGGTGATCACGAGCTGTTGCACCGAAGACGGAAGACATTTACCCGTTTTCCTGATCTTGTGAAAACTCGTGGTGAACGAATCGCCTAACTGGATATGTTCCAGGAGTTCCGTATAAAACGCACGATACCGATGGATACCCGACACATTGACTAGGGATTCCAATGCTTCCGTTACGGGAACTCCCGCCTGCAATAAGCCGCCCATCACCACACCGAAACGCGAGATCGTCGCTTCGCGTATAAGTGTCCCGATACCCGGTGTATGCAATATCAGCCACTGTACGACTATTTTTAACGGTGTGAACTTCGCGAGGAGCGCAAAAACGATGACCCCTCCGAAAAACGACGGAACAATCGTCCGGGCATGCGTTGTGAAGAATCCAGTAAACAGGATAATGGCACGTGTGAAAAGTGGCAGAGGCACACCCAGGGACTGAATGACCTGGATGAGATTGGGAAGGATAAAGAGTCCCAAACCAAACACAACAACTGTGAGCATGACAAGTATGATGATCGGATAGATCATCGCCGTCTTCACTTTGCTGCGCAGCGCGTGGTCTTTTTCCTCTTGCTCCGCGAGGTACTGCATGTTTTCCACCAGATTTCCCGCTTCTTCCCCCACGCGCACCATGGCAATCTGCTGCTGCTTAAAGAAGTGTTGCCCTTCCATGGCACGCCACAGAGGGCTACCTGTTTCCACGGCAACAATGATGCGGCCAATGAGCTTGCGCATGGGTCTTTTGCGTTCTTCTTCTTTGAGCGCACGCAGAGCATCTAAGAGGGGCAAGCCTGCATCCATCATTGTACCCAGGTTGTCGATAAACGCTGTACGCTGCCTGCCAAGCCCCATAGTCGCAAGCGCCGCGAGGAATGCTGTTACCGCACTTTCTTTCTTGGTTTTGGGAACACGCAGATGCATGTGCTCACTGTTTCCCCCTGATTCTTTGGCTTGTTTTACCTTCTCTGTGCGACGTTCTTCTTCCTGTTTTTCACGTTTTTTGGCTTCGCGTTTCCATTCTTTTTCTTCCTGTACTTCTTTTTTATGCTGTTCTGCAACAATGTTTTTTTGCTGTTTACGTGAAAGTTTTTGTCCCACTGTTCCCAGCGCCTCCTGTGGTGTCATGTGCAGAAACCCCATGATACCGCCTTTTGCACTGACAACATCTTTCTCCTCATCCAGCTCCAGAAACCCCTCTTCGCGCAATTGCTGGCGCACTTCTTTTTCAGATTCACTTGCCGTGGCTGTTTCATCAATGAATGCAATATCCAGACCATCACTATTCGTTTGCAGCTTTTCGGAATGTTTTTCCTCTTTTTGAGGCAGCAATATCGGTGCTGACTGCAGGCGAGCTTCTATGCTTTGATCCTTTTCAAAAACGCCGTGACGCTCTTCGTCCGATACAGCCGCGGAAAGCTTGGATGGCGATGGCAACGATGATGCTTTCCCCACAACACGATGCCTGAAACCTACCTCTACTCCGGATACAGACGCACGTTTCACGGGCTTGCCGGCCTTCTTTTTGCGACTCGTTTCCGATGCTGAAACAGCTTTTTTCGTACGATGTTTCTGTGTCGCTGCATTCCTTTGAGGCATACGGCGTTTGGTTGTTTGTTTTTTTGATTTGGGATCTTTTTTGCTCTTTGCACGCACTTTTCTGCGTGGTTGCGCTCTCCAGAACGGCACATATGAACGCAGCATAGAAAGCGCCCTGTGCGCCAACGTGGACCGATACGTGCGCCCGTGCTTATTTGCTCTTTCTGGCATGGGACCTTGGGGAGATAGTCTTTTTGATCTGCTTCTGGGGCGGAGAAGCGACTCTCATGAGCTCCTCAATGGTCGTAAAACCCTGACGCACTTTTTCCAGGCCGTCTTCGAACATCAATTGCATGCCCTGCTGCCGCGCCAGATCTTCGATGTCATTGCTCGATGCGCGCTGCACAATGAGCTCCTGTATTTCCGGCGTGATAACGACGAGCTCGTGGATACCGGTTCGTCCCGCATACCCCGTATTGCTGCACGCACTACACCCTTTCCCTTTGAACAACCGATGCTTCTTTGAGCCGGTGAAGTACTGCTTCGCAGCAGGATACAACTTCTGCAATTCCGCACTGGAAAGCGAATAGCTGTATCGGCACTTTGGACAGATGCGCCGCAACAGGCGCTGACCAACAATGACTTCCAGTGTAGATGCGAGCAAAAAAGGTTCGACGCCCATTTCCAGGAGCCGCGGTATGCCCGTGGCCGCCGTATTGGCATGCAGAGTAGAAAAGAGCAAGTGCCCAGTAAGAGCGGCGTTCACCGCGATGTCCGCTGTTTCGCCATCACGGATTTCTCCAACAAGAAGAATATCGGGGTCTTGGCGCATGAGTGCGCGCAACCCGTTGGCAAACGTCAAACCTGTTTCATCATTCTTCTGAATATGATTAACACCCTGGATCTTGTATTCCACAGGATCTTCGACTGTCGATATGTTTACATCGGGTGTGTTGCGCATTTTCAGGAGCGTATACAGCGTTGTAGATTTACCCGAACCCGTAGGACCCGTGACCAGGATCATCCCAAAGGGTTTGCGTGCCGCCTCTTCCATCTTCAGCCTATTGGCATCTGTAAAACCCAGGGAACCCAGGCTCAGCTTGTGCACGTACTCGGAAAGCAGACGAAGTGCGACCTTTTCCCCGTCTACGACGGGAATCACTGATACACGCATGTCCACCTTCATACCGGATGGCGCCTTGTAGCGAATAGCCCCATCCTGCGCGGCAAGGTGCTCATCAATGTGCATATTGCCTGCTATTTTGATGCGGTTGAGCACCCCTTCATAAAACTCTTTTGGAATGCGTCCGGCTTCATGCAGAACGCCGTCTACGCGGAAACGTACGACGACGTCTTGCTCTATCGGCTCGAAGTGTATATCGGACGCATTGAGTTGGATGGCATCGTTGAAAATCTCTTGCAGAATTTCCGGCGCAACTTTCTTTTGTTCATCAATAATTTGCTGGAATCGCGTCTCCAAAGGCTTGCGGTAATAAGCCATCATGTTTTCTATCACCGACTGACTTGCGTATACCCATGTGATCTTGCCGGTGTACCGCACGCGATCCTTTCGCTTGTTTTTCTTCTTTTTGTCGTCTTTCTTGTTGTCCGGCAAGATGACCTCCTCTTGGTCTAAGTTGTCGCGCACAGCATCCTCCAGCCCCTCTTTGCCGGGATCGGATGTCGCGATTGTCACCTGCGACTTCGCTGGCCGTTCCACCGCAATGCAGTGGTAAGCCCGCGCCACAGCCTCCGGAAGCATGCCGATGGTATCTGCAGAAACCTCCGTCTTTTGCGCATCAAAGTAGTCATATTGGAAATGCTCGGCTATAGCACTCTCGTAGAGTTCGTCTGTGAGCAAATCCATGTCCATCAGCGCCTGTTTTGCCGATATACCACGTTCCTTTACCTCCTTCTCGGCTTTGTGCGCGTCCTCCTCGGAGAGATAGTTGAGCTTGAGGAGGATTTTGAACAACTGGTCATCTTCAAACGGCATGTTATCGCAGGATAGAAAGTATAAGATCGATAATAACGGAAAGTGGTGTATTCGCTTTAACGCAGTACTGCACCGCTCCCAGTTCCTTGGCACGCTGCTGGTCTTCGGGTTGCCCTAAATTGGAGAGGACCACAATGGGCGTTTTGGATTTTTTGCTATGGATCTGTTCCAGGATCGCAAATCCATCGATCCCCGGGAGAATCAGATCGAGGAGAATCAGATCGTAACCACCACTCAAAGCTGCCTTAAGCCCCTCGTTCCCATCAGATGCGATGGTGACATCCAGGCCATGATTACTAAGCTTGAGCTTGAGCGCATGTGCCAGCGGACGTTCGTCCTCCACTACCAGAATACGACGGTTTTTCTTTGTTTTTGGCTTACTACTGATCGGCATAGGATGTGTGTATTGTTGATTGTATTATAGCAAATGTCTGTGTTTTCCGCAATCGCGTAGTGTACACTGGCTCTCGCTGCCCTTTCCTTCACAATGCCAAAGCACGCTCTCCTCTCTGTATCGGACAAATCGGGAATCGTTGCATTCGCCCAGGGATTGAAGGCAGCAGGTTTTCATATTATTTCCACGGGCGGCACAAAAAAAACACTGGAAGAGGCTGGCATTTCTGTTACTGCCGTAGAGGATATAACACGGTTTCCGGAGTGTTTTGGCGGTCGTGTCAAAACGCTGCATCCGTCGATTGCCGGCGGAATTCTTTACCGCCGAAACAATGCGGGGGATCGCAAACAAGCTGCAAAACTCGGCATTGAATCTATTGATGTCGTCTGCGTGAACTTGTATCCGTTCGCTCATGCCGTACAGGACGGCAAGACGGGCAACGAACTTATTGAACAGATCGACATTGGAGGTCCTACGCTCCTGCGCAGCGCAGCCAAGAACCATGCGAATGTCACCGTGGTATGTGATCCCGAGGATTACGATCGGGTGCTGCATGCGCTGGAAGCTGAGGAACAAGACATGCCTGCACTGCGCGCGGAACTCGCCGCCAAAGCATTCCTGCACACAGCTGCGTATGATGCCCTCATTGCTACAACGCTCTCTGAGAAAAAACATAACGGCTTCCTTCTCACAAACGGCATGCGCCTGCGCTATGGCGAAAACCCCCACCAATGGGGCATGTTCTACGAAGCGGCAGGATGCCCCGCCGGTTGGTCCATTGTGCAACAGAACGATGGTAAACCGATGAGCTACTTAAATATCCTGGATGCCGACGGAGCATGGAACCTTGTGTGCGATTTTGAGGAACCTACAGCAGCATGCATTAAACATGCGAACCCCAGTGGGATAGCCAGCCATCAGGATATTACCGAAGCGTTCCAGCGTAGTTACGACACAGATAAACTCTCTGCGTTTGGTGTCATCATCGCGCTCAACCGACCATGCCCTCCGGCTGTCATTGAAAAGATTATTCAGCAGAAGATTTTTGCGGAACTGCTCATCGCACCTTCATACGATCCAGAAGCACTGGAACTGTTGCGCAAGCGCCCCAAACTGCGTGCCATCGCTTATCCCTGCGACGTCCGCACTGCAGATACCGTCCTGTACCGCACCGCCCTGGGAGGCATGCTGGTACAGAACAATGACGCACGCTCCGTCACCGAGGAAAATCTGACCGTTGCCACAACGTGCAAGCCGTCGCGCGATCAGATTTCCGATTTGCTTTTTGCATGGCGTGTCGTAAAGCATGCGAAATCCAATGCAATCGTCTTTGCGAAAGAGAAGGTGTCTGTGGGTATCGGCGCCGGACAAACGAGTCGCATAGATGCCACTATCATCGCCGCACGGCGGGCGGGCGAACGAGCCCGGGATGCCGTTATGGCCAGCGATGCATTCTTCCCATTCCCAGATAGTATAGAAGAAGCACATAAGCATGGTATCTCTGCCATTATCCAACCGGGTGGATCTGTGCGCGATAGCGATGTGATTGCCAAAGCGAACGAGCTTGGGGTTCCGATGGTGTTTACAGGAGTGCGAGGATTTAGGCACTAAGAATTCGTCCGCGTTATCCTAGTTGCCTGCGACCCGCCAACGCCTCACGCAGTGTTACCTGGTCGGCAAATTCTATATCCGCACCCATGGGAAGTCCGTGCGCTAACCGCGTTACTTGCTCGATGACGCCATGTAAGTGTTGGCGGATATAACTTGCAGTAGCTTCACCTTCTATATTGGGATTCGTGGCAACAATCACTTCCTGTACATTGCCTTTCTTGCATCGCTCTATGAGCTCATGCAACCGCAACTGCTCCGGTCCCATGCCATCGATCGGCGAGAGAACGCCGTGCAACACATGATATGTCCCCCGATACGATGTACGCTCAAATGCAATGACATCGAGCGGGTTTTCTACCACGAGGATTGTGCCGTGATCGCGCGACGGATCGCTGCAAATGGAGCACATATCCTGCAGTGTGACCATCTGGCACACAGTACAATAGCGCAATTCCGCCTTTAACCCTGTAAGCGCTCCACCCAAACCTTCCGGCGATGCTTTTGAGCTGCGCAGAAGATGGAACGTCAAGCGCTCAGCGGATTTTGGTCCTATCCCCGGCAGCTTGGAAAACTCCTCGATCGCACGGGTAATCTGTGGAGGAAGAAGACTCATACGATAAGAGAATAGTGAGATTATGGCTCTGCGTCGATCCTCTCCGTCAGTATTCCTGCCCCTTTTGTATCTTTCTCTTCATATCCCGTTCTTTGATACGCTGACGCTTATCAATGCGTTTGCGGCCCTTACCAAGACCCAGTACTACTTTGATGTGCCTGCCGGCGCGTACCTCCAACGGAACTAAACTCACACCCTGCTCTGCAAGAGCCGCCTGGAGCTTGCGCACTTCACTCTTCTTTAGAAGGAGCCGACGATCACGACCGGGTTCATACTCTGTCTGTCCAGATGCAAACGCGTATGGCGCGATGTTCGCGTTTTTCAGAATCGGATCGCCGGTGAGTAGTGATACGTACGCTCCGCCCAGATTCACATTACCCATGCGGCAGGATTTCACCTCCTGACCAGTGAGCATTATCCCGGCTTCCACGGTATCCACGATTTCGTAGTCGTAGCGTGCGCGCCTGTTCTGTGCCACCACTTTCATACTCGCCATTGTGTGCTCTTTCTATGCTATTGACAAATATGAAAAAATGAGTACTCTGTCCTAGTCAACATAGCATTCCTTTCCACCTTACATGGAAGCGGCGCCGGCAACTGCCGCGTGATAAATATGCGACGTTGATTTCCACCGGGCTTTTGCCCACATATGCGGGCGAAAGCCCTGTTTTTATGTGTACATGAATACCTGGAGAAAGCGCGGTCCCGCAAGGAGTGCAACCAAAAGACCCGCAGCAAGAAAAGGGGCAAACGCCAGTGTATCGTTCCGTTTCTTTTTTCCTTGCAGTAACAGTCCTGCTGCCACCAATGCACCCATGCCATACGCACAGAGGAGTGTAATGAGCATGAGTGGCCACGACCCAGCCAGCAAACCTATACCCGCGATGAGAATAATGTCTCCCGAACCGATCCAACGTCCGCCGCTCACCAACCATTGTGCACCAAAAAAGAGCACTCCGATGAGTGGAGCAATAATATCAATCGGTACGACAAAGAGGATATGGTATAAGGCAGCGATGAGGAAAAAAGGGATATTAAGCGCATCTGGTATGCGTTGCATCTGCATATCAATGAGGCTAATAGTTCCAAGAAGCCAGAGTGCAACCCCCAACAGTAATGCTTCGACAAATGTTCCCGTCATTATTGCCGCTGCAATGAAAAGTGTTGCTCCACCGAGTTCAATGAGGGGATACCGCCAGGCAATGCGTTCTTTGCAGGTACGGCACCTGCCTGCCTGTACTAGAAAGCTCAGCACGGGAACCAATTCGTGTGCATGCAATCTTGCCTTGCAGAACATGCAATGTGACCGGCCTGTTATGCCTTCGCCACGTGGGACCCTCGCAATAATGACATTGCTAAAACTGCCGAAGCACAGGCCCAGCACAAAAAGCAGGAATGCTGAGAACAGCGGAAATTCTAGGAAGAGCATTGTTCTGTATTCTACCGCAAGATGTTCTGCAACACACATGCTGCGATGCGCCTGCGCAGACAGAGAGCAGCGCCTGCTACAGCACCAAGGATTGCGATCCAGAGGCCAAGACCGGCACTCGCCAATTGACTACCCTGCGCATAGAATACCGGCTCCTGTATCGCGCTTACAGAATCCGCATGCCATGCGTTGGCAGTTGCCGTAGCTATGTGCGTGTTTTCTATCGACTGCCCCTTGGATTCTTGTACCACAACAGGATGGGGAACGATCGTGGCTATCTGCTCTTCACCTACCGGCACACTTTGTACATCCGGCGATACGCCCCCGGACTGTTGCGCAATTTGCTGTGCACGGCTTGCGATACGCAGGAGCTCTTGCTCTGATATTCCGGTTTCAGCTGTACGCACTGCACTGGCATCAATGCCAATGCGCGCCTGTGGCGTGACGAGCACCGCAGCCAGGGATGCCACATGCGGCGATGCAAAGGAATACACACCATAGAGAGCAAGAGCTATAGAACCCCCTATTGTGGCACCAAGAAACTGTTTCCAGAGCGCAGAATGATTATGTAAGGACATGGTTACATGTTGGTGTTACAGCAATACTATACCTCATTTGCCCTATTTTTACAATGAGATCCGGGGCGCCCATCGCGCATCAGACTGCTTTTGTACCGTTCCGGCTGCATCGGCAGCAAACGCCTCATCGGACATGGAATCATGTCTGCCGTTACACCGGGGGGCAAGGACTGGTCATAGCCCAGACATACCAGATCGGGACTGATATGTTGGACTGGTAGAAGGTATCCGCTCGTACCACCCGGCATGACCACTGCATCTGGAAATTTTTTTTGTAGTACTCTGCAACGTTCGCTCTGGGTATGTTGCGGCGGATGGTTTTTGACTTTCTTGACTGTTTCGTCGTGCGCAACCACCACATGTAACGCACCAAGTGCCTGCGCCTGCTGCAAAAAATACATGTGACCAGGATGGAGACCATCGAATGTGCCGAAAACTAGAATGCGCCCCATGGGCGCATCATAGATGAACTGCGGTCTAGAGATCGATTCGGTATATGCGTTTTTCGTCGAGCACATAGAGGCGCGCTTCATCGGGATCTACGTATATGTCCTGTAGAGTACCAATAGTGTCTCCCTCGAGTATGTATTGCCGTTCATACGCCGATTCTCCGCTCTCGCCGCCATCTGTCACAATAATAATGCGCGATCGTACCGGGTCTAAGAAATAGAATTTGCTGTTTGCGACCTTAAACATCTTGGTCGCCGTCTTCAGCATATCTTCGGGCGCATTGCGTATAATGAATGGTTGCACTTCTCCACGAAGCAGTTTGACTACCTCTCCTCCTTCCTTGAGCACATACACATTGCCATCGATTGCTATATCCAATCCACCCTCCAGTTGTCCATTGATATTATACTCCACGGGAGCAGTGTATCGATTGCTCAGGCGCTCGTATTTGTAGATCTGATTATTCTCCGGGGAGAGGATATAAAGGTAACGCAGGTATGCTTCCAGAGCTGCCCCTGTAATCCAGCCGGCGGTATCTTCGGTTTTCATGCTTACTGGCTGATCGGCGATCATTTCGACGATGTTGTTCCCTGTCATTTGGTACACGGTTGTCTGGTACCGCGGAAAATCCACTCCATGCAAGATGAGTTCCTCTTCGCCAATGCGATGGGGGCTATCCACACTATTGTGGATAACGCGGTATATGTCCTGCCGATCGTAGACGAGGAATTCGTCGTAGCTCAGACCAATTAATCCCTGCGCTGTAATAGCAGAATTCACCCCAGCCAGATCCGCAGCAACCGTAGGCGACAAGCGGGTAATGTTGTGGATTTCCTCTTTTTGCGTCTGTATGCGCGCCAGCACCGCGAGTGCTTCTTCGCGATAGTAACCCTGTTGATTATTGATCACCTGTTTTGCCCGTTCCTCCGCGCGCGCCAGAATCGCAGTTGCAGAATCGATTTCCCCCGTAAGCCTCCGATTCTCCGCAGTGCGCATGTCCTGTGCTATCTCCTCCATGAGGGCACTAATTTCCGCCTTGGTATGACTGCTCTTACTAAAATCTACAATACGAATACCGACCCACACTACTAAAAATACCGCAACGACTCCCGCCAGCAGGAGTAAGTGTGCGCGGCGTTTACGATCGGGATTTCGCAGATCACTGCCAAATGATTTCATCCATAACTGCGCCTTTTGCATCGCCCCCTGTGGCTTTCGTTTCCCTGTAAACTCAAGCGCCTTCCTGGCGACGCTGCCCATCGCTATTTTCGCTGCAGCAAAAGCTGAATGCGCCACAGTGCCGCTTTTTGCAGAAGAAATGGTACGACGACCTTTTCTCGTCACAGAAGAAAGGATGGCGGATGATGCCTCTTCTGCGACCTTGTTTGCCGGCACATGCATAACTGCCAGTGCCGCTTGTTCCCTTTCTGCTTCCAGTGCACCTTTAAGTTCATCCGTCAGGCTATGCTGCTTGGCTGCGAGGTGGGCCAGTTGTGCTGGTGTAAGTGACCTGAGCAAACGCTGGGTACTAAGGATCACTGTATCACGCGGCTCCAGCTGTCCGCTGGCAATATGTACAAACGCAGGCGCAGGTTTCCCTTTTGTATATTCCGTTATCTGCGTAGCGTTGCCGCCACGAACTACATATGCCTCCGCGCGTCCCGCATGAGAAACGTGTAGTTGCTGTGCCGTATCCGCCAATCCAACAATTGCATGGATGTCTTTGATTGTTTTGGAAAGCAACAATCCTTTTATGAGGCCGTTTAGTTCTTTTAAAGTGCTATCCAGCCGTTCGGCGGCATCGCCTTCTGTTTCCAGGAGCGCATTGGTCACCACTGCGATCGCTTCTCTTTGGAAACCCTTTGTCGCTAAGGGCTCAGCCTCTACCTGTAGCAGTATAAACACCTGTTCGCCACGTTGGGATGTGAGCGATTTTGCAAAAAGCGCGCTATTTTCGCGTGTGCGTGTCTGCCCCGTTTGGATGGCATAGTCCATACGGGGGATTAGGCTACCCTATCTCTCACGCATCGGCAATTTCCTCTGCGCATCCCCCGACCCACCATGGCATCTTTGCACTCTGCCCACAGAGTAAACCTTGTGAAATACAAAAAAAGTGAATAAAAATTTGTTTTTGCGAAGCCAAAAATTTGATGGTATGACAAATGCCCCCTTGATAAGGGGCCTGTTGTGGAGTACGATTCCAGTACAGTATTTCTTGAGTTTTTACCAAACACTTTTCAATGCAATCTGTAGGAAACTGGCTAAAAGAGAACGTGAGCCAGCGTTCTCCTGCTGTGAAGAATACACAAAACACACAGGCCAATGCTGCCAAACAGCAACAACGGCACCATCGTCATCGCCATAAACCGCACCACCAAGGACCAGCGAATATTCCGCAAGGTGGAGGCAGGCTGCGTATTTACCCTCTGGGCGGATTTGAGCAGGTCGGTCGCAACTGCATGGTTATAGAGGTCGATCAAGACATTTTTCTTATTGACCTTGGTCTGCAGTTCCCCGATGAGGACATGCTGGGCATCGACTACCTGATTCCCGATATTACATCCCTGCAAGGGAAGGAAAACCGCATCCGCGGAATCCTCTTTACGCATGGGCACTTGGATCATGTGGGGGCAGTACAACACCTGCTGCCGAAATTACACTACCCACCATGCTACGGTACCAAATTGACACTTGCATTTGTGCGCAAGCGTCTAGAAGAAGAGCACATCGCCAATAAGGCACAACTTCACACCGTGGAATACAACCGCAAAATTACCTTTGGTCAAAATTCCGCGGAATTCCTGCATGTGACTCATAGCATCCCGGATGCTGCCGCTATCGCACTCCACACGCCTTATGGAACACTACTCCACACGGGCGACTTTAAATTTGATTTTACGCCTACGAGCGGCGATATGCCGGCGGACTTCCAGGGACTTGCCGATTTGGGCAGGCGCGGTGTTCTAGCCATCATCGCTGACTCAACGAATGCTACAAAGTCCGGCAGCTCCAAGAGTGAAGCGGAAATTTCTGAAACGCTGCATCGCCTCATTCGGGACGCAAACGGTCGCGTGATTATTTCCACATTCAGTTCGCTGCTCAACCGCATACAGCAGATCGTGGACCATGCGAAACAATATAATCGCAAAGTATTCATCGCGGGCAGGAGTATGGAAACAAACATCGAGATCGCGCAGAACCTGGGATACCTTAAGGCGCCACGCGGACTCATACGCAAAGTGGGGCCGGGTATGGATAAAATTCCTGACCGCGAAACGCTGATCATTGCCACGGGTAGCCAGGGTGAAGAAATGGCCGGCCTGGCGCGCATCGGCCTGGGCACACACCGCCACATCAGCATTAAAACGGGGGACACCGTTATTCTGAGTTCCAACCCGATCATCGGCAATGAGCGCTCCGTCGCCAAAGTCATCAATAATCTCCATCTACAGGGAGCAATTGTGAAAACCAGCCAGGAACTTTCTCTGCATACGACAGGGCACGGCTGCCGCGACGATATCTTGCTCATGCACCGCCTCGTACAACCAAAACATATCATCCCCGAACACGGCGAACCATATATGCGAGCGGCACATGCACAGATCGCGCGTGATCTGGGTTACACCGACGACCACATCCATCAACTTAGCAATGGCGATGTCCTGGAGTTTGATGCGCAGGGCAACGCCCGCAAGAGTAAACAGAAAATCTCTGTAAACGATGTCATCATCGACGGAAAGGGGAGTGCAGGTGAAGGCAAGCGCATTATGGATGACCGAAAAATTATGAGCAAAAACGGCATGATTATCGTGCTCTTCCGCGCCTACACAGACAGCAAACGCCTCGTTGGCAATCCCGACATTCTCTCGCGCGGGCTCATCTACGGTTCGGAGCAGGAGAAGATCACCAGTGAGGTTGTGGAAATCGCGAAGAAGGCATACCAGGAATGCCTGGACCGCGGTGAAAACGACCGCAATGCGCTCAAGCGCGCAGTCAATGGCGCTCTCTACCGTTACTTTGACCGCAAGCTGGATCGGCAACCGATGCTTGTACCTGTTATCGTGGAGGTATGAACATGCGTGCTGTCCTCTTTGATTTAGATGGAACACTGGTCGACACCATCGACCTGTACACAGAAGCATATATAACCGCCCTGCAATTGCAGGGCGGTATTATGGATGAAACACGATTCATCGCAGATGTGTATACCAACGGACTTTCACTACGTGATGTCATGGCACTGCTTTCTATGGATCCCGCGCATGAACCACGTATTCGGGAAACAAGGGATACGCTCTACATCGAACTCCTGTCTACGCGTACTGAGTGGTTACCACATGCTGAAGAGATTCTAGAAACCGTGGGCAGGCAATGCCTCTCCGGCATTATGACCGGATCGCACCGGAGTTATACAGATGCAATCCACACACGTCTGCGCCTGTACGATAAAACTGCGACCGTTGTAACGGAAGATGATATAGAAAGCCGCATGAAACCCGATCCGTACGGCTTGCTCCTTGCTGCCAAAAATGTGGGAGCTCCGCCCGAAGAGTGCGTATACGTCGGTGACCAGCTCTTCGATGTCCAGGCCGCCAGAGCCGCAGGTATGCATGCATGTCTGGTGCCCAATGCAACCACGCCGGCGCGCGCGCATGAAGAAGCGGATATCGTGTTTGATGATTTACGCAGTGTGCTTACATTGCTGTGATTCGCGGAGCAATCCCCGTACTCTCCACCCTTCGTACGGCGTCCAGCCGCATTTGGAGTGAAGTTCTTCGCCATGAATCTCCCATTCTGCAGTCGTATCGATCTGCAGCACTTCCTCCTCCGGAGCATTGAGATTGAAGATGCGATTTGGATTGGTGAAACAGAGCCTCCTAAGATCATCCATGCTTATTTTTGCGTTCCCAGTCTGTGATTTTCCATTTGGATGCGGCCAGCCGCCTGCGACAACGGTGAGGAGTAGCGGCAGCATTGTCTCTGTCCCGGGCACGCCGCTTGGCGCAGCGAGAGGATTACCACTTTCCTTTTCTTGGAGGAGATGGGGAGCATGGTCCGTCCCGATGCAATCCACCGTGCCATCGGCAATGCCTTGCCAGAGGGCTTTTTGTTCCTGCGCCGTGCGCAGCGGCGGGTTCATTTTCCCGCGCGCGCTCAGTGTTTCGTAGTCATCAATTGTGAGAAAGAGGTGGTGCGGCGTAACTTCACATGTGACAGGCAACCCCTCCTTCTTCGCATCTCGCACGAGCTCTATACCCAGTGCTGTGGAGAGGTGCGCAATGTGGAATTGCGTCCCGTATGTGCGAGTCAAAGAAAGAGCTTGTTCGATTGCTCTCGCCTCCGATGCGCAGGGACGCATGAGCGAATGGAGCGATACGTCGGTCGCCTCCGACACCTGATCGAGCATGAGCTCTCTCGCCTCCGCATTAATTGCGGCATCTTCACAGTGCGCAACGAGCGGCGCGCCGAGCGATGCGCAGAGTTTGAAGGCGCCTTCGATCACATCGTATGCGGCGCCCTGATCGCCTGTGGAATGGTCGAAGAAAATTTTCATGCCCACAAGGCGTTTGCGTAGTTCCGGCATGGACCATGCCTTCCTGAATTCTTGGATGTGACCTGCTTCCGTTGCGCCGAAGAAGAATCGGATATCTACATCATGAATTTTTTCGGCGCGGCGCACTTTGTCTTGGAATGCTTCTATGGAAACAGTCGGTGGATTCGTATTAGGCATCTCACAGACCGTGCGGACTCCTCCTGCATATGCGGCAGCGGACTCCGTGGCCATTGTGCCTTTGTGTTCCATTCCGGGCTCGCGAAAGTGCACGTGGCAATCGATGAGGCCGGGGAGGGTGATAAGAGTACGCGTCATGTGGAAAGTAAGAGTAAACGTAAACCGCCGATAACAATAATCCCCAGAAGCATTCCTTCAAAGAGTCGCGCGCTGACATGCGTAAGCAGGCGCTTCCCAAGCCAGACACCCATAAAGAGAAATGGAAGCGCGACCAACAGGAATACCCCTGCTTCGTACGACCATTGCCACTCTGTGAGGTACGCAGAGATTTTTCCGAGATTCATGAGGAATGCAACTATGGAGGACGTGCCTATAAATGCCCCTTTCGTTAGTCCGAGTGAGAGAAAAATAGGTCCGCGAATGAGTGCCGCATTCCCGATGATTCCACCGATGAATCCGTTGAGTGCTCCATATCCGACGAGATAACCCCTTGCCGCGGGCAAACGGAATGTCGGGCGGATCATACGGAGTATGACGAATCCCGTGCACGTTGCTGCGAGACCGATTTCCGGTACACGAGTAGGAATTTGGAAGAGGATAAGCCCGCCCGCAAAGCTGCACGGCACTCCCAAAAGGATATACCACCAGACATACTGCCAACGTATCTCCAGATGGAAATGGAAGATTTTGCAAATCTGCATGCCTATCATCAGAATGGAACTGAAGACGATATTCGTACGAATATCGAAGAAGAAACTCCCGAGCACCAACACAAGAATCCCCATACCTCCGCCGGAGACAGTGGAAAGCATAGCCCCTGCCGTAATGGCCGGAGCCAGCAGTAAGAGTGAAATGCTCATGCTTTCCTGAGAAGCATCGCCAGCAGCGCCATGCGCACGGGAACACCGTTGCGCGCCTGCCGGAAGTACGCTGCGTTGGGCAACGGATCTACATCCGTCGCGATTTCTCCCACGCGCGGAAGAGGGTGCATGACTGTGATGGCACGACTTTGCACATGCTTTGCCTGCAGAACGTACTTGAGCTTAAGACGTTCATACTCCTCCGGATTTTCAAAACGTTCTTTTTGTACCCGCGTCATATAGATGCAATCTGCCTGCAATCCTTCCTCCAATTCTTGTGTTTCGATATATGGAATGCCCTTTTCCTTAAGAACCTTGATTACTTTCTCGGGCATGGGCAACTCTTTGGGCGCGATGAAAATAAAGCGGACATCTTTGTACAGGCTCATGAGCAGCGCCAGCGAGTGCACGGTGCGTCCGTATTTTAAATCACCAACCATAGCGATATGAGCGCCATCCAATGCCCCGCGTTCTTTCTGTATGGTATAGAGATCCAGCAACCCTTGTGTGGGATGTTCACCCGGACCATCGCCCCCGTTTATAAAGGGCACAGGACTCACGGATGCCGCTTGTTCGGCACTGCCTTGCTCGGGATGGCGCATGGCAATGATGTCTACATATTGCCCAATAACATTGATGGTGTCCTGCACTGTTTCACCTTTGTAGAGCGAACTAAATTGCATGCCTACCGCACTTACGACCTTGCCCCCAAGGCGGTGCATTGCAGACTCGAAGCTCAGCCGTGTGCGTGTACTGGGTTCATAGAAGAGTGCTGCGAGGATTTTGCCTGCGAGCAAATCAGAACCTCCAGCTTCCATGACCCGTTCCATTTTTGCCGCAACCGCCAAAATGGCATCTGTGTCTTCTCGTGAGAGTTGTTTGGTAGAAACGAGATGCTGGAACGGAAGCGGCATTCTTGCGGAAGAGCATACAATATGCCGCTTTTTCTGTCTATTATTTATGTCGCGACGCCACATTCTCTCCATGGAAGAGTTCTTTTTCGGCAAGGAAGCCGTACAATCCGCCTGATGTCGACACGACAAATTGCCTTATCAACCTTCTGGCAGTTGGCCAGCCAGATCACCATGGCAGCGCTCAGCATCCTGGTTGTGAAATTCGTGGCGCTGGCGCTTACCAAGGAACTGGTCGGATACCACAATTCCGCTTACGGATACCTGCAAGTATTTGGCATTCTTGCAGACTTCGGCCTGTATGCTGTCGCAGTTAAAGAGGTGAGCAGAGGCGAGCGGCGCGATGAAATACTTGGAGCATTTATTATTCTGCGCACCGGCATTCTTGCCCTTTCACTCGGAGCCGCGATTCTCTTTGCTTGGCTCATGCCTATGTGGCGCGGCACGCCACTGCCGACTGCCATTACCATTGCAGCATTCGTTCCTTTCTTCACATTACTGGCAGGTATTCTGCGCACGGTTTTCCAGGTCACGTACACTATGCACTGGGTCTTCGTTGCAGAAGTGTCACAACGTATTTTCACCGTTAGTGCGATAGGCGCTTTCATCGTCATGGGGTATCGCCAGAGCAACGATCCGCGGTTGCTGTACGCTTTCCTGGCGATTGGAGGTATGGGCGCTCTCATGCTTTTGAGCATTTCTCTGTTGGCTGCGCGCCGCTTCCTGCGGGCGAACCTGCGACCGCCCGCAGCGATACTCAGGATGCTTTTGCGCAAATCGGCACCGTTCGGCCTGGCATTTTTCTGTATGGCGTTATACCGGTATTTCGATACCACACTCATCGCGATGCTCCGCAATGACTTTGAATTGCAAAACGCCTACTACGGTATCGCGTTGCGCATGGCAGAAGTGGGATACCTGATACCCACGTTTTTACTCAATTCGACGCTCCCTATGATCACAGGCACGGGTGACCGCACAGAAAAACTACTCTTGGGAAAAACATTTATGATTGTGATACTGCTTGGAATCATGGCACTTCTGTTTTCGGCTATGTGGGCACGACCTCTTGTGCAGCTCCTCACGACTGCATCGTATCTTTCCACATCTGTACGGCCAGGAGCCGATACCGCGCTCCGATTCCTGGCCGTGCCCATTTTTCTCAATGGCATTGTGGTTTACTGCTTCTACGTACTGCTCTCACAACACGCGTGGCGCGGTCTTGTAGCTGCACTGCTCTTGGGTGCGGTGCTGTCTTTGGGTCTCAATGTAGCGCTGATCCCGCGATTCGGCTTTCAGGGGGCAACAACAACGCTCACAATTGTCCATGTATTACTTGTATTCGCGCTGCTGCCGCAGGCTCGGCGTGCAATGCCGATGCTCCTGGAGCGAAAACTTGCACTGCGCGGCTGCTTGTTTGTCATCCTTCTCATAGCCGGCTTGTGGACTATAAAACCCTTGCTCGTCAATGACATCGCAACCGTACTGGGATTAGTAAGCATGAGTGCGTATATTCTTGTTATTGGGCTCATCTGCAGATTCCAGGATCTCCTCCTCCCGGTGGCAGACAATTGATTATTGGCAATGGCGCCAGGAATATGGTACAATGTCATGAAAATCCACATACACATATGCACATCAAAACTCTCTTCGCAGGAATTCTCCTCGCATTCGTCGCCGTAAGCGGCGCACTTGCCGCACCTCCGCCTAGCGTG
>Ga0265294_10003828_pt1 | contig 19004 bp, 17 predicted proteins | sample MunlanPumphouse3_FD_192504 | JGI IMG/M metagenome (GOLD analysis project Ga0265294, IMG submission 192504) | Groundwater microbial communities from a municipal landfill in Southern Ontario, Canada - Pumphouse #3 | ecosystem: Environmental > Aquatic > Deep subsurface > Groundwater | place...
ATAATCTACCTACATCTTTTCGTCAATTTGATTTACATCTCCCAATAATACTAACTTACTATTACTTGATATTCTCTATACAAGAGTCCTAAGCTCATGCTACGTGTAATTTTGCTATTCATCCTATATTACTATCTATTTATTTATACTGCTACCTCGTATATAATTGATTGGTCTTATTTCAAATAAATCACTTTTACTATTATTTACGACATCAAATTCATCTGGGATTTCACCATCAAATAATAATTGTAAATTATCTACAATACCAGTTAAAAATGGTAATATCTTTTCATGCTGTGATCCTGGTAAATATCCTAAATCTTTATGCTGATTTATTATTGAAGGATTTACTATATATACGATTTTGTTATATTTTCGGGATTTAATATCAGGAATTGATAGTTGTTGAATCTACCCGTATAACTATAATAATGTTTTACCAGTTCCAGATTGACTTATAGAAGTCAATATTTTTATATCGTCATTTTGCATCTAATCCATAAAAATCTGTTGTTCTGTGGATCTAGGTGCTATAAATTTAGACTGTCTATTCCATCTATTTATTCCTTCTTTTTTTACATGTTCTACTATTTCATTTCTAAGTCTTACCTATTCGTGAATTTCGGGATTATCTCTGGTTGTTAGTGTCTAATATCTAAATCTCCAATCATATATATTTTCCTAATACCCACATTCAAGTAATTCTTCTATATATTCTGGATCAACAATAATTTTTGGAACATTGTATTTTAAAAAGTCTGTATCTATTTTTTTAACATCTGTATAACATTCTATATTAAACATCTTGGACTATTTTAATAACATCATTAGATCATTAGTGTATAATATATATTTAACATCAGTGTTATCTTTTCGTAGTTCTAATATAGTATTTAAAATTATATTATCTGGTGTTACATAATTAAATCTATCAGTTATTCCTTTCTTAATATCTGGGATAATGTCAAAATTATCCATTTTCAAAAAAAGTTTTTGTGTCTATTTTCTCTAATAATATCCTCTGTTGCTAGTATTATCTTTTTTCAATCCATCCAGTTCTTCATTTACTATTTGGGGTATAAGAATTTCAAAGTCAGTATCATTGCCGTTTAAATCATTCCCTTCAATAAAGTGCCTCCAAAAGTTTGTTTGATCATCCATTACTACATTGGTGTCGATTACGTATTTAGTTTTCATGTTATTCCCCCCATTAAACAAAAAATAGTAAGGGCAACTAAGCTCTTACTATTTGTTATTATATTTTAACTTAATATTAACTCCAGACCTGATTCCATCATATGTATCCCCTTTATTATCGTCTATATAAGTTAAGCGGATTTATATTTTGTAATTTTAAGGCAGGGTTAATTTTCTTCTACTTTCATATAATGGGTTATTTCGGGCGAAATACCATATGAAACCAAATCATCTATCCATTGATTAAACATTTTTGGCTATTTCTTATCCATTCTGGACAAGAATGATAAATACGTTCCAAATGAAGTAAAATTATTTACTTTATTATTAAATTCACTATCATAATTATCATCAAAATCATCATAATTAAAGAATTTCTATAAATCAGAAATATCTCTGAAATATTTATAAAAATCTCCATTATTTAATTGATCTACCATTATATTAAATATGTCAGGATATAAATATTGTTCAACACCAGTATGCGGGTAATCAAACTATATTTCTGTTATATATAAATCGCTAGGTGCTACATAATCTAATATATCGCCATTACTATGCACAAGTCCTTCTATTTTATTCATAATGATTATTAACTTGTATATTTTTTCACTTTGAGACATTGCATCCATTGATACTAAAGTTTTATAACATAAATCAATTGTTTCTTTTACTTTTTCCAAATTAGTTTTTAAAAACTTACTTCCATATCCTGTAAAATTTTTTAATCTAGCTTTTCTAACAGGGGCTAAATATTTTTCAATATAGGCATAAAACCTTGTATCTTTTTTGATCTAATTACCAGGCAACAATTCGTCTTTAATTAATATCTATGCTTCTGTTACCGATGTCAAATTATCATCATCCAATAACATAATAAGAGGATTTTCATTATATACATTTTGTATTATAATATTTTCTACCATAGTAATTAATTTATTTTTATTGGTTATTTTAGAAATATTTGAAATTTCTTGTAATATATTATGGACATTTCTAATTGCATCGGGATCATTAATCTCCTAAATTTCCACATTGGGATCATTAAATATGCGTATAAATGTGTTCTCATCTAAACCATCATTAAATTCTAATGCAATATTTTCTAACTATTCTAATATATTATAATCTGAGTCACTAATTTTTAAATATAAATTGATTAAATGTTCTATCTAATTATAGATCTAATTATAATACTAATTTCTTCTCTATTGTTGTCCATTCTGGGTATCATTGCCCCCAATAACCATTAAATGTAATAATGTAAATAATACTATATCATTCTATGAATAATGCTGATCGAACTTTAATAAAATATCTCGTAATCTTCCCTTCTACTATTCAACAGTTAACTATTCTGTATAATAAAAAGAGCCATCTTCGGAATTATCATAAATATCGTCTGTTTTATATTCTATGGTAGCTCTCTATACCTAACAAATTAATGGGTATTCTTTATCATAAAAATTATGAGTCTAATACCAAGACGATAATACAATATAATAATAAGATAATAACCATGTTGATATATCATTAATCTATTTTTTTAATTTTGGGTTAATTACCTATTTTCGTTCTTGTGCATGATAATATTTTTCTTCCCCTCGTTCTGGGTCGGTATACCAATATTTTTTAAACTATGGATTATTAAGTAAGTTATATTTTATTTCTAATTCGTGAAGATAATATAAATTTTTATATATATTATTAGATACTTCTATCTCACTATACTTTGTTTCTTTTAATATCATATAGTACACCCTCTTATTATTCTTGTATTTTACCAATTAATTCTAATATATCATCGGCACTCAAAGAATTGACTGTATCTGCATCTAGTAATGGGTTTTTATATTGAGAATCGCTTTTCTTAGTATTTATACCCGTTGTTTCTTTAATGCCCCCAAATATTTCTACTATTTCTTGTTCTTTTTTTATCTATTGTATTACTTGATGATCTTTAATCTATGCAATAGAAGAAGATTTTATTATCTGATCCATCTACATTTCTCTAACATATTGCTAATACTAAAACTAAAATATTAAGTCATCAAACTTACCCGATTTATGTTCTCCCCGACCAAATTTATATTCAAATGTAAATAATTCACTTATTAGATCTCTTGACTTAATAAACTACCAATTTTCAAAATTGTAATCTGGTAACATAGATGTAATCATATCTATTATTATTTTTCTATTTGCCTATGTGACATAGATTCCCTATTTACCATTTTTATCTGAAAATAAATTTTCATATCTCTATTCATATAGTAATTTATCAATTAAATGATAACCCTGATTACTTTCTATTCCCACTAACTAATAATTATATATTTCCTATATTTTTTTTATTAGATACTATAAATCTACGGTATTTATTTTTCCTTTCCATTCCTACTATTGAATTCCTGTTATACCATTTATTACCGAAATCTAAGAAAATTCCCTACCACCACCAGTAGCGGGGTCTACTCCTACTACATATTCTACATCTTCTATTGGGTATTCCCATACATTCAAATACTAATAATTTGTAATCTCTTCCATTTGTGGATACCCATCTTCCGATGTTTGTAATCTATTATCTTTTGTTACTGGTTCAAGTCCTATCATCCTAACCCATTCTATTTTTTGCGAAACAAGAGGTTTAATCTACTGTAATTGAGTTAAATAATCAGACGGAAAATAAGTAATCTAACTTCCAATAAATTGCTATTCTAATTCTTGCTATATCTAAATTGGATCATTTTGTAAAATCTATTTTTGCTATTCATACCATTCATCTGTCAAACCACAATCTTTCCAGTGTATAAATTGAGGAAAATATCCCGCATAATTCTAATCTGAAATATCTTTCATTAATATTTTTTCGGTTTCTGATATATCTGAATCCTATAATGATTCTGTTATTTTATTCATTGAATTTTCATACTATGTTTTACAACTAGACCACGTTTTAAAATACCATTCCCCTACATCAGAAATACCATTGGGTGTACTAACTACCTATACTGCCTATGGTCTTTTTAATTGTTGTTCTTCTGGTTGACTTAATGTTGTCTACATAGCAGGTAATAGAGATTTAAGATGTGATTCAATACTTCTTATTTTCTACTACTCATCTAAGAATAGAAAGTTTACCGTTTCCCCCGTAAATGGTTGTGAATTTGGTCCAGGCTATTCCTAAAGGATCCATGTAATTTCACCATCCCCGTCATCAAATATCATTTGTGTTTTATTGGATACTTTTACTGGTTTTACAAATACAGGTGGTAAGTATCTTAATGATGTTTTTATTTTTCTATCTACTGTACCAGACTAATGCTCCTATTTATGTGATAGAATACCTATTTTATACTATCTGTTGAATAACTATAACCAGATCATAACCTATGTTAATATAGTAGTAATACCCGTCTGCCTAGATTTTAATACTATTACCTTACGTTTATCAAAAATATTATTTACTAATTCTCTTTGTGGTTGATATAATGTATCTTTTGCTTTGACTCTTATTCCACCTTTATATTCATCCATAATATAAAAATAATTATCTATAAAATAGTTTATATCTAATTTACATTTCATCCATTCTTCTAATTCATTTTTAGTCCACGTAGAAGGTAATATATATCTAAATGTATTCATTTTTTTAATTCGGGGATCATCTTGGTATTCATCTACGGTTAAAATTGACATTATCTATTCACCTCATGTTAACTTAAATAAAAAAGAGTAGATATAAAATCTACTCTTTATATAATATAAGATAGTTTATCAGGCTTTTATTATTTCACTAACTATATTATCTGGTGTGCTTAAATATCTAACCCAATCATTATCTTCAAAATATCTATCTACTGTAAACTGCTACGTAAATGTTACCAACGTATCTTCATTATACTATCCACCCATTTCTGGTATGTTAGACGGCCAGACTCCTTCAAAGATAACCTATCTTGTTATAACTTTAGATTTTTCTGTTGTTAACTAAAAGAAATCAGATTTAAATTTAAATAATAGCTTTTCTATTGTTTGTTCTCTCATTATATTAGGGTCAAATTCTAATTTTATAATTTTACCCTTATAATCCTAAGCATATCCGTGATTGTTTGTAACAGGATCATTTACCAATCGTTGCCACATTAATAGTAATCTTGTTACTGGGGATTCTACATATTCTCTAAATTGAATTTGAATATTATCGTCATATATTCTTTTTCCTCCCCAATGAATCCTCTAGTTATAAAATTGTTCATCTGTTTGATTACTTACTTGCCAATTCACATCCTGAATAGATTGTGTACTTAATGTTAAAAAATCCTGAACATCAGAAGTAATATCAGCAATTACGGGTTCTCTGGTATATGGTTGTCCAATAGTATTTAATATAGTATTCCCGTCTGGTTCATATTTATCTCGAATAAGTTTTAATGTATCCTTACTTATACCGTTAAAATAAGTATATAATTCAGTAGGAAAAGAATATAATACCAAAAACTGATGTCTTTGTCTAGGTTGTGTATATTGTGCCAATGAATAATCAGGCAATCTCATTTTCATAATTATTCCCCCATAAAAAAAGTTACACGATCTAAATCGTGTAACTTAATATAAACTATATTAAATAAATTATTATCCTAATGGATAAGCCTATTCGTCTATTGGCTATGATGGTGTTGTAGCATTGGTATCAAAATATCTTGCCCAGTCTTTATCTTCATAGAATCTATCAATACTAAATGTAACATTTGTTACTACTAAACCATCTTCATTATACTATCCACCATCATCGGGAATAGTTGTTGGCCATACACCCTCAAATACTACCTATCTTGTTACAATTTGTTCGCCTTCTGGTGAAATTCCGCTTAACGATAAATAGTCATTTTTAACTTTCTGTAACAAATCCTAAACTGGTAATCCTGATGCTTCGCCTTTGTAGAAATAGTTAGGATCAATTTCTAATTTTACAATTCTACCCTTATAGTTATTAGCATATCCAATGTTATTTGTAACAGGATCATTAGCTAATCTTTGCCAATCTTCCATAATTCTTGTTATTGGTGATTGGACATATTCTCTAAATTGAATAGCAATTGTATCTGGATACTACCTACGACCCGCCCATCTAACCTTTGCATTATAAAATGTTTCATCATTTACCTAATTAACAGTATGGTCTATTGGTGGGAAATTCTGTGTACTCATTGTTAAAAAGTCAGATATTGGTAAATTGTTGTTAAAAGTAGCATGTTTTCCCTATATTGTATCTGATCCGTGCATTATCTAAGTTTGTCCCAGAATTCCTTCATTTGGCTATACCAAATTTGTCATAGATTCATTTAATTGGTTATAAGCTAACAATCCTTCTGGTAACTGATATAATACTAAAAACTAAAATCTTTGTTTAGGTTGTGTATACTGTAATAAACTATAATCTGGAAATCTTAAATTTGCCATATATTATACCCCCTTAATTAAACGCCTTGCTAATATGATCTAACAGTGAAATTAAGCTCAACAAATTCAAGGTATTTCATTGGTTTAAATTTTACCGTTATAATTACCATATTATTATCTAAAAGTTCCTATGATGTATCTAATATGTTCCTGTAGTCATATACAAATCCTCTATTCTTAAATTTAAGTAAAATACCATCTACTGTTGCCTGAATAGAATCAAATGTATTTTGAACTAATGGTTCAAATAGATATTGTCTCATCTATTTACTTACTTGTTCTTCAATGTCAATAGAAATTAATCTCTATGATAATCTAGACAACTAACTATTAGCCATATATCTTGTTTTTTCGTCATACTACATAGTTAATTCATTAACTGGGAAGTATACAATTGAATTAATATTGGCTAAACTTAATGTATCCCTTTCATCTTCTGTGATAAATCTCTATGGTCTACCTCTAATTACCCCATACTTTAATCCCTAAATAGGTTGATTCTAATCTAGTGTTAATATTTTATTTGTAATAAAATATGATGGGGGTACAAACTATTCTCTTCCATCTATCTAAGCTACTATCCACGGATAATATGCCTACATAAATGATGCTTTATAGTCAAATGGTGTACCATCAAGACTTTCAATCTATTCAGTTACATCAAATGAATTTATTGTATCCTATATTACAACGGTATTTTTTCGTGGTATCTAAATATCTAATAATATAAAATTCAAAAACGTTGTATACTATCCAGGAGCCTACTAAATAGACGAATGTTCAGATATACCAAGTGTTGGAATTATCTTAAATAAGAATCCATTAGTATCAGTAAAATCCTATGAATTGCTTACGGCAGTTAACTACTATTCAGATCCGAAATCACAAATTAAACTATCCTACTAATTATATTCCTCAACTGTTATAACCTATACATCATCATAATCTAACTTATTTGTTATCTTAGCTCTTGCGGTTGATGCGTCTAACTATGTAACAAATTCTATTTTTAATACATCTGTTGTTTCTAATGTATCAACTATATAATCAACTGCATCTATTACATATTCTAATGTTATATAATTAGAATTTTCATTTACAAGTGTAACCAACTATGCAAACTAAGCTGTTCTCTAAATATCAGTATCTTCTGGTTCTTCTGATATAAATGTTTCTAAATAACTAAATTCAGAATTAAGTCCAGAGGTCTAATCATTAAACGTTAAACATTTTGCGACTGATAATATATACTATCCAGATATTCTATCTTTAGAAATTATAATAGATAAATCCTTACCAAATAATCCCTAATGTTTCTACCCCATTGTTAAAAACTAAGAATCTGGTAATCCATATTCTGTATATTCTTTGTAATCACTAAGAACTGATCCATCCTATGGATTTCCTACTCTTATTACATACATTGGCACCTAACCCTAAAGTCTTTGCTATAAAATCTATGGTAGATAATCCGATCCTTTTGGTGATGTAAAAATACTAGGAATTTCACCAAAATTATCATAAAAATCCTGTGTGCTATTAATTTCTATCGGTGTATTTAAATCTCCCCATTCCTAATCGATGAAAGCTAAAATTCCCTCTGGTGATTCTAAATTTTGAGGAATTGGTACTATACTTTCATCTATCTCTATATACTTAACCTATGGCTAACCGAATTTTAAAAGTGGTTGTGTCATATCTTTTTACCCCCTATCAATCAAAGTGTCTAGCTATAATTTTTCACTATAAATCTAAGTTCAACGAATTCTAGGGATTTTGTTGGAATGAACTAGACATTTATAATTATATAATTATTATCTATATATTGTGGGCTTGTATCCAATTCGTATTTATACTATATAATTGCATTGGTATTTACGAAATTGGTTAAAATACCTTCCAGTCTCTATTCTATCTTATCAAATGTACCTTGAGTAAGAGGCTCAAATATATAATCCCTCATCTACCAATCAATAGATGATTCAACTTCAATAGAAGCAAGTCTCTAATTTAATCTGTTTAACTATGATTGAGCAGTTAGAGCTGTCTTTTGTCCCCAAATAAATGTACCTTCCCCTGCAAATTTAACTATTGGATTTACAGACGATTTGTATAATAGATCTTTTTGATCTTCATTTAATATCATATATGGTTCAACATTGAGTTTACCCCGTGAAATACCCTATGCCTAATCCCAAATTCTTCCAGTAGCAATCATTGTACCAAACTATTGCATAACTTTGACTGATGGAGGATAAGGTATTAAACTACCACCAAGAGCATTTTCCATAACCCACGGATGATATACCTATAAGTAAGAATTATCCTAATACCCAGACATATATGTAGAAGGTGCATTAGCTATACTACGTATAAAAATATTCATCTAACCAGTGCTACCCTATATCCACGCATCATAATCCTAACTATCAGGTAAGAATTCAGTTAAAACCACAAAATCTTTTCTTACTGTCTAATAACCCTAGAAAGTATTTGATTCTGTTTCATCTAATTTACCCTATCCTATAACAAATCTATACTGGAACTAATTTTTGTTACTAAGTCCCATGAAATCAAGCCTACCATCTAACTATGTTCCAGGTTCCCAGTAAAAACTTGGTGTTCTATCCTAACCATTAACTCCACCCGATAAATCTACTGCTGTTGCAGTGGCCTATAACAATTCGGTTTCTAATACTTCAAATGCATCATAGTGTAAATTTATATACTAAGAATAATCACCAATTTGCTGTTGCAAATCTATTAGATCTTCTGATTTATAAATTTCTATTGCTGTACCACTAAGATATGTAGTTAATGTATACTCGCCCTAAATGCTTTTTACTAAGCTGACAGAAAGATCATTGCCAAATATACCAGTATGCTTCTAGCTGAATGGAATAACTGTTAAATCGTCTACTCCGCCCTCAAACTAGGTTGGTCCTTCTGCCTAAGTAATAGGATCAGTTGCCTACTATGTCTAATCAAATATAAGATCGACTCCATCGGTTACCTACTATATCTATGCCTAAATTAAATCCTATGTATTTTTAGTAACTGAAACTACATCTTCTGTTCCACCACTAAATGTTGTTGGTCCTTCGGCTACGGTTAATGGATCTGTATCCTATTCAGTCTAGGTAAATACAAAATCAACACCATCAGTTACCTATTCTATTAAAGCCTAAATTAAATCCTATGCGTTCTTAGTAGGATCTAACTATCCAGTACCGTCTGTGCCCAATGTGATGGTTAACTATGTTCCAACTAATTCTGCTGATGCTAGTATATCATTACCTACACCCTCAACAACTTCTACTGTATAATCATTCATAGACTACCCAACATCAATTGTTTCTATTAGAATTTCATTTGTTCCTGCTCCTACTGTCTAAGACTATCCAGTATATGGATCTACACCTAATGTTACTGTTAACTATGTTCCAGTTAAATCAACAGACAATGGCGCATCATCAACGCCAGTGCTAGGAACTACTTCGACTGTATAATCATTACCCTAATCGCCAATTTCCAATACTTCAATTTCAACTTCACTATTACCAGATCCAATAGTCTAAGTTGCCTATGTACCAGCTTCAGTATATTCGAATGTCTATTCGGTCTAACCCTATCCTGTATTTAATCTAAATACATAAAGAGGTAATGTGCCTACCAATTTATACTACTAATCATATGATAATTTTGAAAGTTCATTTACATTACTTGGTAAACCAAAATTTCTTATAAAATCTTTATTTGTTTCACATAACTACCATTCTGGACCCCAGTCTGATTCTATGAATATAACGCCCCTAGTAGGAATTTTTGACTGTAATGGAGTAACTATACTCTGATCAAATTCTCTTACTCTAACGCCAGGACTGTTGTAAAATCTTCCCATATTAAATACACCCCCATTATAGGTTACATTTCTATTGTGTTACTACTAATTGTTTCCTATTCTTCCCAATTACTTTCCTAAATTTGCAATTCTGTATCTATTCGTAATATAGTTCCCTATAAATTAAATCTAGTGATTGGATACTATGTAAATTCAAATGTATATGTTTGTCGCTATAAATTCCATGTATCTTTTTCTATTTTTGTATTTACTGAAAAATCTTGCCATTTTACTGTATAATCATTTAGATAAAAAATTGGAAACTAAAATCTTTCCTATATTTCTTTTAATTGAATATCATATTTACTAATCAACTGATCCAGTGATAATAAATAGTGGAACTTGCGTACAATAGGCATAAAATATTGAGTATTCATTTTTACGAATACATTTTGTAAATCTCTCTCTGTTTCCTAAATAATATCTACTGTAATATTTGTTTTCTATTGAACCTAATCATAATATATAGTTGGAAAAATCATATTTCTTATTTGTTCTTTTGTTATTTCCCCTGACTCATTATTATAATAATATTCATATAACAGTTTTCGTATAAAATCTTTAGTAGTAGTGGATGTATTAAACATAAACCCTTCACTATACATAACAAACGGTATATTAGAATGTAAATCTTGTGCCATTGGTGGATATTGGACTCTAACTAATACCAATGGTAATTTATAATCTTTATTTTCGAATCTCTTCTAAAAATTAAAGGTTTCGTGTGGCGAAATAAATACCATTTGCCTATTTGGATCAAATATTTTTCTACCGAATAATTTAGTAAATGTGCCCTAAATAAAATCTTTTATACAATTATACGTTACAGTAACATAATCTATTGTAAGGGGTTCATTAAAAACAAAGAGATTAACTCCATATAGTGGTTCATTATTTACCCCACCTGTAAATCCTTTTTCCTATTCCTACTATTGAATCGAATATTCACCATCACCAGCAAATGAAGCATAAAAATAAGGTAGTCTATTTATTTCTCTCTAAATAAGTTTCTATCTATTTTTAGCATTATCGGGATTAGAATATATATCAGTTCCTAATGTCACAGTAATTTTTTTAAAACTGTGCGAATATGTAACTGTCATATTCTAATTTGGTGTTAGCTATTCAACTACTTCTATTTTAAATTGATTACCAAGATATCCCTATTCTTCACATTCAATTTTAATTTTACCCGTAACTTCATTACCTATTTCCTAAGACTACTAACTTGGGGTATTATATCGTTGACCTAATAATGAACCTATATTAGTAGATGGAATAGTGGATTTTATTAAATTTGCTATTTCGTTATGTAATTCAACATCATATATTTGCTGATTATAAGAATACTAATCCATAATTACCACCCTAAATCAAGTTTTAAAAATTCTCCCCATCTATCTACTTCCTAAATAGATATATGTTCTTTCTACATCCAGTTAATCATTATTTCACATGAATAAAAATATAACTATGCTATTTGGTTAGACTACTAATTTATAATTGTTGAAAATAATTTAACCTAATTTCTTTCCTATGATGGAATTTCTAATTTCTATATTTCATCTTTTAATGCAAAATCAATTACTAACTAATTTGCATTTCTATAATTATCCTAGATTTTAATATCAAATAATTTATACTATTTTTCTATCCATCTAATATCATATAATGATTCATTTCCTATTGTTACAAAATTATAATGATGATTTAACTATTGTAAATAATGCTACATCTAGTTATCTAGTTTTCTAAATAAATATCCACCCATAAAAAACGCAAAAATGTTATTAACCAATTTATTTTTATCGGGATCATCAAATAATTTTACTCCAAAGAAGATAGTATTCTATATTTTTGGTATAGTTTCAATAGATGTTAAATTAAAATCTTCTCTTTTCTATAACGGCTTTATCTTTTCTAAATATAAATCTATAAATAATGTATTCATCTGTTATCCCTCAATCTTTAATATGAATAATCTTCATCTGGATTATAATATTTAATTAACTATTCTGGAACATTAGCAATTGGATATCTACTTGCAGGTAAGGTTACAATAATTACTTTTACCTTATTTATTTTATCGTAAAATTCTTTTGATTGAACATGATCCTATATTATCCAATAATCTTGAGTAGTAACAGGATCTTTAATAATATCACCTGGTGTAATATGAATTAAATTAGGATATAATCCATAAACATAAGTTAGAGTAATATTACTTTCTAAATGACTCTCAGTTTGTCGTTTATCCTATTCTTGCCATATTACTTTTAATTTGTGTAATTCATACGTACTCTATGACGGTCTTTGCTGAGAAGGAACATTATTATCTAATAATAAAGGACTATAATTCATAATTAATTCATCGTCATTATTGGTAATATCATATGAGAACCCGCTTGATTCATCTGTTGTTGTACTAATATCTTCTACAAATTTCCAAACATCGACATATAACTATTGCGTCTCATTTAATGAATAATAATTAATAGTTACATCACTTATATACGAATTATGTAATTTATCCTATGATGTTATTTTATATACCGATGAATATGTCTGAATATCTTCATCAGTTTCATCCTAGTAAGGCAAAGATAATTCATTTTCCTCTTTTAAATCGGAAATTAATACATTTTTAATAATATTGAAAACATTATCGGGCATCAATATCCCTCATCAAAATACTGTAATTGGTTCTATAAACCAACTATCGGTTTGTTTTATTTCTTCTAATAACTATTGTTTTTCCTATTGCTATTCACTCAATAATTGCTACCCATCAAGTTGAATTTGGCCCACCGTTGTATTTATTGACTAGATTTTACTTCTGACTCTTCCTAATATTTCCTTACATTCCTATGTAGCAAAATTTATAATCCAGTTAATATCATTCTAGTATATATCTTCAATTAGTGGAATTACAAAATAAAATATTAATAATCTTGTCTAACTTTCAAATCTTCTATAAACCACTACCTTACTATCTCGTTGCTAAAAAGTCCATTCTACTTCTGGTCTTAAAATTTTACGCTACACATCATAATATGACATTACTTTTATTATTTCTTCTATGCCAGTTCGTTGCAGTAAATACTATTTATAAATATTTGCAAAATTTATAAATTCATCATCTGCTACAACTACTTCTTTTAACTATGTGATTCTTCTATTTTTTTGGTCATATAATTGAGCAGAATAACCATCACCAATAGGATTATCTGGATCAATTGTTGCTATTGTCCAGTCTAAATATAATATTTCTTTTGAATATTCCATTAACTATTTTGTAATCTAAAACGTTAATTGTTGTGGTGTTAATTCGACATTTATAGATGGATACCCAAGTTTCTACAAAATCTAATCTCTTATAAATTGTATCCTAGTTTCGCCCTCTTCGGGTATTATGTCAATTACGTTTTGTGCCATATAATTTACTCCTTATTAAAGAGATTTGGCTATTTCTCTGACTTCCTATACTTTAAGTTTATTTAATTGTGACTTTGTATAATCACTACTACGTTCTAATATAAAATCTATTAATACCTATTTAGTCATATTTTCAAAATCAAATTCAGGTTCTTTTTCTTCTACTATAATTTCTTCGGCTGGTATTTCTTCAATTTCTATTTCTTCTTCGATAATAGGTTCTTCAATAGGTTCTTTGTCTAATACAATTTCCTCCACTTTTGGTTTTAATATTTCTACATTTTTAATAATTTCAAATTGTGTGGGGTTTTTAGTAATTATATATTCTATTGCTCGTCTTAAATGTTCTGGAAATTGCAATATATCATAAATAGTATTTGGGATTAATTTTATTGCATCTACCCCAATCTATAAATATTTGGTATCATATACTTTAAACTTCATATAATCTCACTCCTTATTAAAAAATAACGGGGGCAAACTGCTTTGCCCCAGTTATTAAAACTATCAAAGTTCATCAATTATCTATTTTAATTCATCTATTGCCTATTGAATAGTAGTCTAATCTAAATCAGATGTAGTATTATCATATGGCAATGTTGGGTAAGAAGGCGGATCATCTTCAGTAATAACAAATATACCAGGGTTTCTCTTTGCAATATACTAAATCTATGCTCTTAAATCTTCAGCATAAGCAGTTGTATCATAAGTTATTACATCGCTAAGTCCACGTTCCACTATTTCAAAATAGATTCCACCACTAATTATATGATCCAATTCTTGCTCTTGTAATAATGGTAATAATTCATTATATGCCTATGCATATCCACTTTCCTAGAAAGTAGCCAATATTGTATCACTTAATTCTGTTAATGGATTGATTGTTTCTAATATGGTTTTACCATCCTAAGATAATTTGGCTAATACAAAGTCAGAATAATCACCAGTAGAATAAAGCGTAAATCCTGAATCTAACTAACCATAAATTATCTATTCTTGTGTTTCATCTATTTCAAATTGTGGATCTAATCCACCAGTAAATGATGTTGGTCCTTCCTACTAAATAATAGGATCGGTTCCCTACTAAATCTAAGTAAATATTTGTTCTTCTTCAACTTCAATCTATTCGATTTCCTACTAAATTAAATCCTATGTATTTTTAGTTGGTGATTGAATATCTTCATCCCCACCAGTAAACTAGGTTGGTCCTTCCTACTAAAGAATAGGAGTATCGCCCGTTCCACTAGCTACCTATGTAAATACCTATCCACCGTCATCAATCTACTAAATTTCCTACTAAATTGATGTCTATGTATTTTTAGTTGGTGATTGAATATCTTCATCTCCACCAGTAAATGATGTTGGTCCTTCTGCCTATGTTAAAGAATCATTTCCTGTGCCCGATGCGGTCTATGTAAATACCTATCCCCCATCATCAATCTACTAAATTTCCTACTAAATTGATGTCTATGTATTTTTAGTTGGATCCAGCTAACCAGTGCCATCGGTTCCTAATGTAACCGTTATCTAAGTTCCAAGTAACTAAGCTGCTAACTATTGGTCATTACCAGTACCCTCAACAACTTCTATGGTATAATCATTCATCTATAACCCTGTACCAATTGTTTCAATTGTAACTGTACCGTCATCACCAGATCCTATATCTGCTGACTATGTTGTTTCAGGATCGGTACCTAATGTAACGGTTATCTATCCTGCTAATAACTAAACTGCTAACTATTGGTCGTCTCCTGCTCCTTCTACTACTTCTACGGTATAATCATTCATCTATATTCCAGTATCAATTGTTTCAATTGTAACTGTACCGTCATCACCAGATCCTATACTTGCACTCTATGGTGTTTCAGGATCAGTACCCAATATAATAGTTAACTATGTTCCAGTTAAATCTAACTATAACTATTGGTCGTCTCCTGCTCCTTCTACTACTTCTACGGTATAACTATTTGACTAATCCTATCTAACAACAGATGATATTACTATTTCACTATCATCAGCACCAATAGCCTATGACTATACTTGGCCTACAATATATTCAGGATCAGTATCCGACATAGCACCAATTTCAGTTTCATGGTCGCCCTAATCAACAGCGGTAACAGACCAAGTTTCTGTTTCTGTATCAAATTCATATTTTACATCATTTAGATCTTCTATACCGTAAACTAATATTTCGTGTAATGGAGTAGAAGAAACCAATGATTTAACTACACCCTATTCAGTAGAAATATCACCTGGAGTAACTACTATCTAAATTTCCTACTAATAAGACTAAGTATTAACATATCTAGGGGTAATAGTAATTTCAACTGTATCCCCTACATCAAGTGTTGTGGTTTCTACATCAGTTGAAATTTTAGTAACACTTTCTTCTGGTATATGATCCTATAAATAATAACTAGAAGATATATCGATATATCTTTCGCCTATTTCAGTTACATTACCATAAAGATCTTCAAAATAGAATTTTATTTTATATATACCCTATTCTATTTCATTTTGCTACTACTATTCCTAAACTGTAAGTGGAAGTTTAAATACATTTTGTTCTTGTAAGAATGTTAATAAATTTGTAAAGTCTGATCCAATCTGATATCTGCCCTAAACCTAATCCCATGTAAAAGACAATGGGCTTATATCAGTTTCGACACCATCTGTATCATATACTTCCAGTTCGGTTGTATCTAACCCGCCATAATCTGTCCATGTTTCATTTCTAACTTTAAACGATAAAAAAGTATCGCCAATACCTTGAACAGTATCTCTTAAAACATAAAATTTCATGTTATTCCCCCCAAATCGTAGATTTGTTTTTATTCAACGCCTTGCACTGTTTGTTGTTCTTCTGGTATTAAATTTCTTTTAACTACTAAATAAAAATTACTTGTTCCCATTTGATCATACGTACGACTTTTCCCTAACTATTTGAAATCGTATGATAACTAAATATCTATGGGGATTATCATATTTCTAAATATATTATTAACTCTTGTAATGGTTGTATAATCAATCTATCCTGGTATTACAGACCATGAAGTTAATAATCTTACTGTATCCATTAATAATATTGAATTATCTATATCCTGTGTTTGTTCTGGTGTAGACACTTTACTAATCTTAAATACTACCTATATACTATTTTCAAAATCACGTATTAAATCTTTATTAAAATCAATATTTATATTTGCTGACTAAATATGCGTTATTTGAAATTCATGATTATTTTCTAATAACTTATTCTATCTATCATACATAATCTAACAAATTTGATTCTGAATAGGATTTAATTTATCACTTTTTATTTTCAAATAATCTTCATATAACGGATCGTTCATTATAAAATTATTATCTTCCAATATATTAATTCCCTTAGACTAATACATAAACAAGTAATCATAAAAATCTATTTCTGTTTTCTTTTTAAAGAACATTATTATCCCTCCATCAAAATGACAATATAATTTAATTATATATTTCTAATCTACTAACTTAATAAAAAAAGAGACGTTTAATAACGTCTCTTATATGATATAAATTAATTATTACTAAGTAATTTCAAGTTGACCGAACCAATCAGGTCTGAATAACTTTGTACCATATCTTGTATGGAATACAATACCCATTTGACCTGTGGATTCTGTCCACGGAATAGCTGTTAAAGGTACATATGGAGAGTAAACATAACCAGACTCTTCAATCTTAGAACCTTTATAAATAAACAATATCTTTGATGTGTCTACAAGGTTTGTAGAATATACAGTATATTGACCAGCGTTAATGTCAAACTTGTTATATCCGACTGATACACTTTCATCGTCAAGGGGTTTCATTCCACCAGCGGAATAACTTGCTAAGGCATTTCTAAGATACTGCAAAGCTGTTGGGTGCATTACAAGTATATTAGGCTGTGCAATATTTGTTCTGCTCTACATTGTAGCTGCAAGTTCATTTATTTTGATCATAAGAGTTTCATACCATTCTTTTCTAGTACCATAGAATCCAGCACCAGACAAGTTAGCAGGTTGTGTAGATGACCATGTAGTTTCATTGGCTGCCTAATGACCAGCATAAAGTTCACTTAATATCTGTGAATTAATTTCCTGTGCTAAAATATTCTAAACATTCTCATAAAGTTCACTCTGAGCATCAATACCATCAATAGCCGAAAGATCTTCTACAAACTCTGGTTTCCAAGATGTTCTCAATTTTCTTTCAGTCTATATGATTGTTTCTTGTCTGATCTCAAATGTTACTTCTCTGTTAGTAAAGTCTGAATTTTCTGCCATTTGCCAATCTTTAGAACTAGCGACTGATAAAATTCCCCTACCATAACTTGCAACAGTAGCATTGGATATATAGAGAACCATAACGCCTGTTTTGTAATCTATTGTTCCATATGTATTACACTTATGCTCTGTCCATGTCGTTTCGCCTGAAAGTTGCCTATATACAATAAATTCACCATTCAATTTTCCATGTCCATCGTCTCTAGCTACTGTTTGGACTGGGGTCTTGACGTTATTGGCACCTTCGGTTCCTGTTGCTTCAACTAAAACCTTAACTTCAATAGAACCAAGCTAAAGATTTGTTGAAAGAGTACCAGAATTAAGGAAATATGTCTGATCAAAACCAGTAACACCATCGGCGGTTGCTAATGTTTCAACTGATTGAGGAATCTGCTAATCTGAAGCAGGAACCACACCAGGAAGTTCGGTATTCTAATAATTAACTACCAATCGTCTGATGAAACCAGTTGGAGCTGTTAAAGGCTGTGTTGATACGATTTCATTAGCGATAAGTTTAGGCCAAAATCTCCTAACAAGAGGAAGAACAATCTTCTAAACTTTTGCAACGTCTAATGAAGAGTTATCTGACTATTCAGTTAATATATACTTACGCTCATTTTCTAAAACTTTCTAAAACTAAACTTTTTTACTTGGAGTCATTGCTGATGATTCCGTTTTACCTAAAAGTCTACCCT
>Ga0265294_10003829_pt1 | contig 19003 bp, 15 predicted proteins | sample MunlanPumphouse3_FD_192504 | JGI IMG/M metagenome (GOLD analysis project Ga0265294, IMG submission 192504) | Groundwater microbial communities from a municipal landfill in Southern Ontario, Canada - Pumphouse #3 | ecosystem: Environmental > Aquatic > Deep subsurface > Groundwater | place...
GATGGAAAAAGAAATTCATCTTTTAGTGTATTATCCTCTTCCAAAAGAAGCCTATCAAAGAAGTTTTCATGTAAAGTAAATTCTTCTAATTCGTAACGATGATCACTGATCAATAATTGGTTGTTTTCAATTTTAAAATGAATACTTGAAACCATACTAGAGATAATTGGACTTTGGTAAACGTTTGATCCTATGTATTCTCCATCAGCAATTAATTCATCTTCTACTTTCTTACAACTAGATAAGCAAAATGCAAAAAATAGAGATAAAACTAAAATAATAATCTTTTTCATGTTTCGCTTCTCCTTTTTTATTCATTATTGAGTTATAAATCGGTTATTCTTCGATTAAACAAACAACAGTTTCAGTACAGCTAATCTATGAAGTTACGTTGTAGAATCGTCTTTCCTTCTGATAATAAATTTTATAAGTTCCTATGCATTAACAGTATCCGCGTTTTACAATTTTAGTTTTATATGTAGCAAACAAAAATCATATTCTTCATAATGGGTTCACAACCTAATAATTTTTACAATTCGTTTTTCCTAAGAAGGTGATGTAACAAACAGATTGCTTTCTTCACCAATTAAAGCATTTTTTCATCCTGTTTCCTTCATCGCTTCAATGAAGAATAAATAATTATAGCGTAATTATTTTCTACATCCTCTATAAAGTTATTATAGTTAACCTATTTGAAGTTCGGTAATTCCTCCCGTACTAGAGTTCCCTTAGACCAGTAATGATTTCTAATCGCTTCACTGGTATTATTTTCAAAAGTAAGCTCTGCCCAACTCATACAGAATACCCATCGGGGTTGTACTTCAAGCTCATCTAGAGTAGGTAAAACCATACATTCACCAATACCGATTGGCTTATCTTTCGCAATACTTACTGCTAAATCATATTTTTCCTTAGTATAGCCATCTGTGTTATAAATATCCACACAGAAAATATCCCAATACTCATCACCTGGATTATAATCTTCCCACTCCAAGTCCAAATCCTGTACATTCCATAGCCAGATAATATTATCAAGACCTTTTTCATTTTCAATATAATCTCTTGTTAAGCGGTATAGTGCACTCGTTCCATTTTCTCCAGGTCTTCCACCCCACCAAAATACACTTTGATTCATTTCGTGGAATGGTCTAAACAATACTGTAACCTCATTATCTTCTAGGTACTGAAGGTATTCACAATAAGTATCTAGTCTCTTTTTCCACAGTTTATTGAGTTCACCGCCATCTTCGATAAGGTCTGCCCATTCATTATCCGTCAATTTAGTTAACACTCCACCTTCCCATTTTCCAACTTCTCCTTGCTTAGGAGAAGTCACATGGAGCATTAAATGCACGATTGAACCTTGTTCCCATTGATTTTTACATTCTTCAATCATAATCCATCTATTGTCTACATCCGCTTTGGAAAACAAGAAATCTCCACTCCACATCGCAGGAGTCAAGCCAGTTGTTGAAAATATGTGATCTGTTTGGGTGGTAGGCTTTGCATTAGGTTCTCTATTATGAATACAAGTGATTGTATATTTTCCACTGATTTGTTTGATATAATCGAGCACTTCTCTTCTATCATCCTCAGCCGGTGTCTCTAACTCATCTTCTTCTGGGAGTTCTTCAATCGGTGTTGATGGATCCTCTGTATTAGGCTCTTTTTTAGAGCATCCTGTCATCAATAGTAAAAACAGTAAAACTGAAATAATGCTTATACTATTTTTCCGAAACATCTTTTTCCTCCCTATCCTGTTCTTAGGTTACATGATATCTACTCATTGGCCATAGCTTAGAATACTCTTACTATATTTGTAGTTCTTTGTATGCCGCTTCTACTAATCGTATACTTTATTTTACTATAAATTATAATGAATTACCAGTCATCTAACAAAAAACACCCTACGTTTCTGTAAGGTGTTGCTTTATACTCCTATAGTAATGAGAAGGTTTTTAATCTACTACTTTTGGAAACAAGCGATTCCATATCATCAAAAGCCCATTTACATCCTATCTTTCGATCATTCTTTGTCCTTTTAGTCATTACTAATTTATTCTTTACTAATAAATTTATACCTTGTTATTTCATGATAGGGATGATTATTATCAAATAATCCATAATTCTCTTTTTCTTGATGGATTCCATCTGGATGAAACTGACATTCAAGACATAGCGCTAAATGATTGCTATCCTTAATCCCTTTATACACTTCACAATCTAATGGATGATTGCCAGAATAGAATACGATACAAGGATAGGTGGTGTAAACTTCTAAATCTACTGCCTCCCCTTCTACTTTAGCTGCCATCTTATCGATACCAACCTCATCTAGAAAATATTGATGATCATAGCCTTTCGTCTTCTTTTGCAGGATTTCATCATTGATGTATTTTCCTATCTCTTTGGGTTTTCTAAAGTCTGTAACTTCATCAACATCAATCTTCTTTTGAATAATGAGATTATCACTCAATAAGCCTATCTGAGAAGCATTAATAGAAAGTTTATCCTTAAAAATGTTTTGTCTTAGATTGCCTGAAAGATTAAAATACGTATGATTCGTTAGATTAAGGAAGTTTATCGTATCACTAGTCGCATCATAGATGATATCAATCATATTGAATATCTTATATACTCGGTATGTTATCGTAATATCACAACTATAAAGATAACCACCATCTAAATCAGGAGAAAAGTATGTGAAAGCAATATCTAAATAGTCTTCATTCTCATGAATCGAATAATTAAAATCCTTTGCATGTAATCCGTTTATTCCTCCATGTAGATTATCGACACCAAAATTGTTCTTTTCTAAAGATGCTGTTCTATTATTCAACGTATAGGTTGCATTTTTTATTCTACCAGCAGACCTTCCAATTGTCTTACCATAAAAATAGGCTGAATCATAATAGGTAGCATCCTCTATAGGTCTTAAAGTCATCAATTTGTTTTCATAGTAAATATCTTTCATTGCAGCGCCATGATTTGTGAAAACGATATGCATTTTACTATCATTTTTAATATCAATGATAGCATATTCTTTCTTTGTGACTAATACATTCATATTTTACCCTCTATCCCTTTATAACGAAAAGAGCTATGGTTACCCTCAGCTCTCTATTTTATTCAAATCCTTAACCGTACTCCCTTTTTGCAAATGACCTTTTACAGTGATTATCTGTGGTTCGCTTGTTTTAGGATTCTCGATTATCTCTATTACTTTTTTAGCGGCACTAATACCAATCTCTTTGGCATTTTGGACATATGTGGTAAACTCTGGTCTCATCAAACGAGATAACAAAATACCATCATATCCGACAACACTAATGTCATCCGGTATTTTTAAACCTCTCCCTGTAATAACAGTCATACCACCTAATAATGAATAATCATCTGGATAGATGATACAAGTCGGTGGATTCGGCATATCAAGCAATTCTTTAGTAGCAATGGCAGAAACCTTTGGAACATGGTATCTACCTTCTTTAATCATATCTTCTCTTATTTCAATACCATATTCATGGCAAGCACGATAAAAACTACGAACACGCTTTTGCGTAACACTAGTTAACTCCCCATGAATAAAAGCTATTCTTTTATGACCCATACTAGAGGTATATTCTATGATATCATGCATTCCTTGACTGTTATCCGATACAACAGATGATCGATTCTCAAAATCATAGTCGATTGTAACACTAGGAATATCACTTTCTACTAAATAGCTTATTTCAGGATTCGTGAAATCTGCATTTGCAATAATCACTCCATCATAATTTCTAAACCTAGTATGTTCATAGTAGGTTAGATTACGAGTACCGATATGGTGAGATATGAATGTAATATCATATCCATATGCTTCACATCCATCTTTTATTGCTGAAAGAATTCCAGAGAAATACTCATGTTGAATACCAGATTGTGTTTTATCCTCAAATAATACACCAATACTATAGGAATGATTCGTTTTTAGTACCCGAGCAGAAGCATTAGGAATATAACCCATCTCTTTTGCAACGCTTTGTACATATTCAATTGTCTTTGAATTAATATCCGTCGCTTTTCCACTCAGTGCTTTACTAACTGATGCGATAGATAATCCACATTTCAGTGCGATATCCTTTATGGTAACCATAGAGTTTCTCCTATTTCTTATCATTATAAAGTACTATGAACTAAAATTCAAGATTCTTCTCAGTTTCTTTATGAAACAAATGAACAACATTCCCATTAAATCCAAATTTTAATATCTTGCCAACATAGTTTATGTAGGTACCATTATTTTGAATAATAGCAATAATGTCTTTTTGACCTTCATTTTTACTAGAACGATGCTTATCTTCAATGATTTCAGCATGAATATGACTAGATGCCCCCATTAATTCAGACACATGAACCTTACATTCAATGCCTTCTTCTGCTATAGATATATGATCAGGTCTTACACCTAAAGTAACCTTTTGTGCTTCCACACGATGATTACGTAATCTTTCCTGTTTTTCTTCACACGGAATTATAGCATACCCGTTTTCTAACACGACCTTGTACTTACCATCTTTGTACAACAAATCCGCATCAAAATAATTCATTCTCGGACTTCCAATGAACCCAGAAACAAATAAATTTCTAGGATGTTCGTAAACATCCTGAGGAGCATCGATTTGTTGGATAATACCATCCTTCATAATGACTATTCTATCCCCTAAAGTCATGGCCTCTATTTGATCATGAGTTACATAAATAAACGTTGTTGTAATCTTTTCCCGTAAATTGATAATTTCTGCTCTCATTTGATTACGTAATTTAGCATCTAGATTTGATAATGGTTCATCCATTAATAAAACCTTGGGATTTCTTACAATAGCTCTACCAATGGCAACTCTTTGACGTTGCCCTCCTGATAGATTCTTTGGTTTTCTATCAAGTAATTCTTCAATCTCCAATAGCTTAGTAGCAGCAAGCACTCTTTCTTCAATTTCTTTTGGTTTTAAATGGCGAACATTATCTGGTTTATCTGGTAATGGATCTTTGTATTTTACAAATTTTAAAGGATAGGCAATATTATCATAAACCGTCATATGAGGATATAACGCATAGCTTTGGAAAACCATTGCTATATCTCTATCCTTTGGCTCGATAGCATTACATAACTTTCCATCGATAAATAGTTCACCAGCCGTGATTTCTTCTAAGCCAGCAATCATTCTTAAGGTTGTTGACTTACCACATCCAGAAGGACCAACAAGAACGATGAATTCTCCATCTTTAATCTCAATATTAAAATCTTGAACTGCTAAAACACCATTTGCAGTTATTTGAGGATTACTCTTCTTAGAGGTTTCTTCTGCTTTATTATTCAAAGATTTTTTATATTTTCTGTTCTTCTTTTCTACGTAAGGATATGTTTTTTCAACATGTTTTAAAACTACATCTGCCATAATTTTCCTTTCTTAGCCCTTAATTGATCCGGCTGTAACCCCTTTAATAATAAATTTAGATAAGAATAAATATACAATAATAACTGGTAAAATCGATAAGAAAATTGCCATATAAACGCAACCCAAGTCAATATTGCCCCATGATGTGTGTTGTAAAGCATTAATCATTACTGGTAACGTTTTCTTATTGGTATCTGATAACAATAAGGATGGCATATATAAATTATTCCAAGAACCAACAAATGAAAAAATCATTTGAACGGCAATTGCAGGTTTCATAATAGGAATCACTATTCTATTAAATGTCATAAATTCATTTGATCCATCGATTCTTGATGACTCAATCAAATCCTTTGGCAAAGTAGCCCTTAAGTATTGAATCATATAGAAGAATATAGACGGAGCAGCAATGGATGGTAAGATTAATAACCACCATCTATTTTTTAAACTATATTGACTGGCTAATTGGAAGAAACCAACTGATGCTAATTGTGTAGGAATCATCATGATTGCAAGAATAAAAACTTCCATTAGTTTCTTGCCTTTAAAGTCATAGGCATAAATACCATAAGCAGTTAAAGCAGAAAAATAGCATGTTAATAAAGCGGAACCAAAGGCAATAACAAAGCTTGCTCTAAAACCCTTCAATGCATCAAAGTCGGTTTTAAACTTTGTAAAAAGATTTCTCAAATTTTGATTAAAAAATTCACTTAACGTTAATGACAATTTGCCACCTTGTAAAGCATTGTTATCTTTAGTCGTATTAACTAACAATAAGTAGAAGAAAAAGATACACATTACCGCAACAAAGCACAAAAAGATATAAGATAACGTTTTTAAAATAACAAATTTTGTAATGGCTTTACGATTTTCTTTTTTAAAATCGGTAATGACTTTATTCCCAATTGCTTTATTCATTATTTTTCGTCTCCTTTCCTATTTATACTCTTGAAGACAAAAATAGAAAGAGCAGCCGTAATAATGAACAATATTACTGATACAGCTCCTGCATGTCCATAATTTCCATTAACTAAATAATCATTAATTAACATAACTATGGTTCTCGTGCTATTGTTTTTAGCTTTTCCTGTTAATACTTGGGCTACGTCGAACATTTGTAGACCACCAATCATTGATGTAACTAATACATAAACCGAGATTGGTTTTAATAATGGTAAAGTAATATCCCATAAAACATGAGATGAACTTGCACCATCAATCTTTGCAGATTCAAATACACTATCATCAATACCTTGAATTCCAGCCATTAAAAGGATAGTAGTATTACCAAACCACATTAAAAAATTCATAAATGCTATTAGAATTCTTGCCCAAGTCTTGTCCGAAATAAAGTCGAATGTTTGTGCAATCCATCCGTTTTCAACAAATAATGTATGAAATGGACCTATAGTACCAAACAAAGCAAGAATCAAAGAGGCAAAAGCAGCAGCCATGATGAGATTTGGCATATAGAATACCGTTTTGAAGAAGCCTTGTCCTTTCAGTCTTAATTTAGTACTGGTGAATATTAAAGCTAAAAGTAAACCAAATAGCATTTGGGGAATAGCTCCTATTACCCAAATAATAATTGTATTACCTAAGCATCTTAACAATTCAATATCTCCACGCATATTTACAGAGAATAGCATTTTATAATTTTTAAATCCACAAAAGTTAACTATGTTCTCTAAAGTACCAACAATATCTGAATAATCAAAAAAGGAATCATATATCGTTAATACCTGTGGAATAAAAGTAAATAGTAAATATACTACGAAAAATGATGCTACAAATATGTAGCCCCATTTAGCATAGCTTGGGCTTTTCTTATTCTTGTCTTTTTTCATTAAAAAACCTCCACTCATTTTTTAATAAAAGCCATGGTTTTTAAATCCATGGCTTAAACAATAACTTTAGTCTTATTTAGGAACAACTAAATTAGGAAATGCTTTTTGTAAATCTGCAAAGAAGTCAGCTAAAGCTTTTGCTTTCGTGTTGATTTCTTCGTCATTCTTTAAGAATTTTACAAATGCAGTTTGTAATCCTTCATTGCATTGTTGATCATAAATTGTACTATATTTTACTTGAATGCTGTCTGCCATTTCAACCCAAACTTTAGTGTCATTTTGACCTTTTAGTAGTCCATTACCTTTTCCTTCAGTTTCATAGTCAGCTGCAACTTTTGCATTAACTTTCTTATTGTTAGAAAATTGTGAATCTTCTTTAACTAACTTCTCAATAACTTCTTCGTCGTTTAAGAATGCATTCATAGTCTTAGAAACTAAAGAATCATTAGATCCAGCACTAGGACATAATAGCCAAGTTCCACCCCAAAAATAAGCTTGAGGACCAGCGATTAAAGCCCAATCACCATAAGTTCCACCTTCGTGGTTATCCCCTGTTCCCATTGCTGTACCCATACAGAAATTATAATACCAAGCAGGGCCAAATGTACAGAAAACTTTTCCACCTTCTGCAAATTCGATTGTCTTACCGCCATCCCAAACGCCTTCAGTCTTAGTATAGCCTTCTTTTACAAACTTTTCAGCTTGTGTCATCCAAGTATTAACTGGAGTAGGGATTTGAATATTCTTATTTTCATCAACCCATGCTTTGTCAGCATTATTAGAGAATACTCTATACGTGTCAGCATATGAACCAGTCATATAGTAACCTTTTGCTTTCATTTGAGCAGCAACAGCTTCAAATTTAGCCCATGAATCAACTAATGGTTGAACATCAGCAGGTTCAGATTTACCTAAAACTTCTTGAGCTATAGAGCGTCTATAAACCATACCAGCAGGACAGCATTGGAATGATGCCGCTTTAATAACATTGGTTCTATCTGTACCAATATCTATTGTGTATTGATAAGCTTCAGAAAAATCGTCAACGCCAATCGTCTCAATGTCTTTTGTTAAAGAAGTGTTAACATATTTTAAGATATAGTCAGCTTCTGCTAAGAACATATCGACTTTATTGTCTTCATTTGCTGTTTCATTCTCTCTTAGTGCCATGTCTAATGCATTTTGATAAGCGCCATTGTCAGAAGTGGTAATCGTCCATTTTACTGGAACACCATCTAGATGGTAAGTTTCAATACTAGGGTCGTTCTTCTTTTCATCAGATACATACTTGTTGAAAAATCCTTGGAATTCCGTGTTCCATGCATAAATATGGAATACAGCTCCACCATCATTTAAATCTGCTTTTTTGTCTTTTCCACATCCAACAAAGACGAATGCTAAAACGACTACCAAAGCAACAGCCATAAATCTTTTAAATAATTTGCTCATTTTTTTCTCTCCTTTTAATTATTTTTTTGAGGGCTGCCTCTATGAAACAAGTAAGTTAAAATTATTTTTTTCAACTTAAACGTTTACGTGATTATATTATATTAAAACGTTTTCAGTTTGTCAATACTTTTTAATAAATAATTTTATATTTTTTTTGTATTGATTTTAGCAAATAATGTGGTATAATGTTGGTAATATCCTTAAACGTTTAAGGAAATTTTTAAAGACGTGGAGATGATTTCTATGAAGTTTGGACATTTCGATGACCAAAATAAAGAGTATGTGATAACAAATTGTAATACTCCCTTACCTTGGATCAACTACTTCGGCCAAAGTGACTTCTTTTCTATTATTAGTAATACTTGTGGAGGTTATTCTTTCTATAAAGATGCTATGTTAAGGAGAATTACTAGATTCAGATATAATAGCATTCCTAGAGATAATGGGGGTAGATACTATTATATTAATGATAATGGTCTCATTTGGAATCCTGGATTCTTACCATTAAGAACAAAACTAGATAGCTATGAATGCCATCACGGTTTAGGCTATTCTATATTTAATAGTACAAAGAATAACTTACATGCAAAACTTACTTGTTTTGTTCCTCTGAAAGATGCTTGTGAAATTAATATGCTCACTTTATCTAATCATTCTGATATCGATAAAGATATTACCTTACATGGCGTGGTAGAATTTTGTCTATGGAATGCTATCGATGATCAAACAAATTTCCAACGCAATCTTAATATAGGTGAAGTAGAAATTGATGATCATACAATTTATCATAAAACAGAATACAGAGAACGACGTAACCATTTCTCCTTCTTCTATTCTAGCGATAAACATGATGGCTTTGATTCTGACTTAGATACCTTTTTGGGATTATACAATTCCTATAATTCACCAGATGCAGTTATGAATAAAACATCCTATAACTCAATTGCTTCTGGTTGGAGTCCAATTGGTTGCCATAAATTCAACATCACACTAAAGCCACAGGAAGAAAAAACGATTATCTTCTTATTAGGGTATGTTGAAAATGATGATGAAAAGAAATTCACTTTCTTCAATGTTATCAACAAAGAAAAAGCTTATGTATTACAAGAAAAATATAATTCAATAGAAAAAGTAGAAAAAGCATTTCATAATTTGAAGAAATATTGGAATGATCTATTGTCCATTGTTCATGTTGAAACAGGAAATGAAAAATTCGATAGAACGATTAATATTTGGAATCAATATCAATGCATGGTTACATTCAATATGTCTAGAAGTGCTTCTTATTATGAATCTGGTATTGGTAGGGGTATGGGTTTTAGAGATTCATGTCAAGATTTATTTGGCTTTGTACACCTAATTCCAGAAAAAGCTCGGGAAAGAATTATTGATATTGCTTCCATACAATATCAAGATGGTTCTACTTACCATCAATATCAACCTCTAACAAAACGCGGTAATGCGAATATTGGTGGCGGATTCAATGATGACCCATTGTGGCTCGTAGGTTCTACGGCACAATATTTAAAAGAAACGGGTGATTTATCGATTCTAAATGAATTAATCCCTTTCAATAATAAAAAAGGATCTGAAGTTCCTCTTTTCGAACATCTAAAAGCATCCATCAATCATACTATAAATAACTTAGGCCCCCACAATCTTCCTTTAATTGGTAGAGCCGATTGGAACGATTGTCTTAACCTAAACTGTTTCTCTAAAACTCCTGGCGAATCGTTTCAAACTGTTGCAAATTATGAGAGTGGGAAAGCCGAATCCGTTTTTATAGCTGGTATGTTTATATATTATGGACGTGAATATGTGAAGATCGCACAATTGTATGGTAGGGATAAAGAAGCAGATCGTATCAATATAGAAATTGAGAAGATGGAAGAAACCATTATTAAACATGGTTGGGATGGCGAATGGTTCTTAAGAGCATATGATGCATTTGAGAGAAAGATTGGCTCCAACGAATGCAATGATGGGAAAATTTTCATTGAACCTCAAGGCTTCTGTACCATGGCTAGAATTGGTGAAAAACTTGGATTAGGTAAAAAAGCCCTAAATGCAGTTGAAAAATATCTTACTAATGATTATGGGGTTGAACTTCTATATCCAACATATAAAGAATACCATATAGAATTGGGTGAGATCTCTTCTTATCCTCCTGGATATAAAGAGAATGGTTCTGTATTCACACACAATAATCCTTGGATAGTCATAGCAAATACAGTAATTGGCGAAAATGAGAGGGCATTTGATGTTTACAAACGCAATTGTCCAGCGTATTTAGAAGATATATCTGAAATACATAAGACAGAGCCCTATGTATATGCACAAACTATTGCTGGTCGCGACGCTAAAAATTATGGTGAGGCAAAAAATAGCTTCTTAACCGGTGCCGCCTCTTGGTCATTTGTAGCATCAAGTCAAGAAATACTAGGAATTAAACCCGATTATGAGGGTTTAAAGATAGAACCTCATCTGCCAAAAGAAATGAAAAACGTAAAAGTAACCAGAATTTATCGCGGAATAAAATATAATATTACAATATCAAATAATCATGTACCTTATCAAATGATAGTGGAGGGAAAAGAGATCGAAGGAACGACCATTCCATACAGCAAATCATCCAAAGAAGTGGATGTAAAAGTGTATATTTAGAGTAGACAACAATAAAAAAGGATTACGAATTTATCGTAATCCTTTTTCTTTATTTCGTAAGAACCTTGATCGTTTCATTTCTAATCTTATCATAATGCTCTTCATCGATACCAAAATCCATCTTTCTATACGTCCATAAAGCATAACCAATATGATGATCATGAAATACTTTTACAATATCCTGTAGCCATCGCAATGAATCATCAACCGGTGCTTGGTCGATAACACCAAACTCACCACAGTACAACCTTACCTTCATTTTCTTTGCGGCCACAAACGCTTCATTAATAACATATTCTAAAAACTCAATTCCCATATTACCATCAAGGCCACATTCAAAAACATCATTTCCTTGAACACCCAACGCCTTTGATTTTTCTTTATAATAAGCAAAGCTTTCTGGATAATGAATCTTTCCTATGCATTTTATTTGTGGCATCCAATGAGCATTTTGATGAGTAAATACGATTGGTTGATAGCAATGGAAAGTAAAAATAATATTTTCATCGATTGGCTTTTCTAGTAGCTTTACTGTAGTTGCACTATTCCACAAGATTCCACCATAAATAATCGTCTTTGTAGAAGCTATCTTTCTTATTTCTTTTACTGTTCGATTAATTAATGTATTCCACGCGTTTGCATTATCTTCTTCTACTACTTCATTTAATAATTCAAATACAACATGTTCATATTTTGTAAATCTTTTCGCGATTTTTTCCCATAAACTAATAAATCGATCTTGTAGATAACGACTAGAAAATAGATTATTCTTTTCTTTGCTTCCCGCATGATTAAAATCATAGCCATATGCTTTATGTAAATCTAAAATGATATCTAGATTACTTTCTTTTGCCCAGTTGATTATTTCTTCTATCCTATTAAAGCCTTCCACCTTATCAGTTCCATCATCTTCTTCCATTACATTATAATCAATCGGCAATCTTACATGATCAAATCCTAACGATTGAATATATGAAAAGTCTTCTTTTAATATAAACGTGTCATAATGTTCCTTCGTATGAACACATTGGCTTAAAAATCCACCTAGGTTGATTCCTTTTTTTAGTTCCATTTTTTACCTTCTTTACTTGGTTTTATCCTTATTTTTTATTAAAAACCTCTATCTTCTAAATCTTTCACTAAATTCAAATAAAAATTATAGATTTTTTCTTTTTTATTTTTCTTGACTAAAAAGTCCACTATTTCCGAATGCGATACTGACTCATCTAAACAATTACCACGATAATTTTTGAATTTAGAAGACTCTACAGGTACTATTCCATCGGTTTCTTTATCCTTATCTATTTTTTGAGAAAGCACATGAGGAATACTCATAACGATATCATCTTTACTTTTCTTCATAATCGTTGAATAGCTTTGACAATAAACTTTCTCGCTTATTTGATCATCGCTATTGATGCCTTCCTTCAACTCTTCACAAACTGTATAACAATCTGGTGATTTATCTTTAAAATTTCGATACCATAAATTCACCCAAAATGAACTAAACTTTAATATGGGTTTAGGGAATTTTAAAATAAATGATGCTATAGGGGAACCTTTATGGGGTGTTGATATGGTTGTTAGCGAAGCAACATGATCTTCCATTTCTAAGTGAATGATCATTTCTTTGGAATCTAGTCCGCCTTTAGAATGAGCAATAATATTGACTTTATTCGTATTCTCTTTTTTTAAAATATTTAATATTTGCGATTTTAGTAACTGTGCATTATTTTTAGTACTTCCAAATCCATCATTTTTGCTTGTATATGTTATATAACCATGATTGATTAAGTGTTTATCTATATTGCCAAAAGATCTGATAAACCAAATATCTTTAATAGCAATCCCATGAACTAAAATGATTGGATATTTTGTCATATAAACACCCACTTACTAAATCTATAAATCATTTATCATATGATGCTATGGAAAATCAGAATTTTATAATTCGTCTTTTTCTAATTTATACGCTTTTAAAATGTTATATTCATCCTCTTGATTATGCGTATTAAAAAATATATAGCATTCCTTTGTTTTAGAGACTAGAATACAATATTCGTTTATTAAACCATCATTATTACTAATTATGCAATGTAATGCCATTGATGGAAAAAGAAATTCATCTTTTAGTGTATTATCCTCTTCAAGAAGAAGCATATCAAAGAATTTTTCATGTAAAGTAAATTCTTCTAATTCGTAACGATGATCATTGATCAATAATTGGTTGTTTTCAATTTTAAAATGTGTAATTTCATCTTTTGACATATCATACTCGTCTAAAACTAAATACATATTTGGGTGAAACGCTCCAAATTGTCTATCAATAACATCCTTGCTAGATAATATATGTGCTACTTGAATAAAACATTTCTTTCCATTTTTTATTGTTACAAAACCAATTTCATCTTAACTCTAATTGATAATAGATAGTTATGGAATAAATTATATAATTAAAAGGATTATTTACACCGTCTTATTCCAGTAATAATTTTAATCAAACTATTTTTTTCAATTAATTTGTTCAAATACAAATTACGATTAACAACCATTTTAATTCCTTCGAATATTGATTAATTGTTACCTTTTTTCGTAATCATTGTATAATGAAATTGAAAACATGTCAATCATTACCATTGAACAAATATAAAACATACAAATAATTTTACCGATATTAAAACGAAAAGATTGACGTAGATTCAAAAATGGAGTTAAAAATTAAAAAAAGAGTTTATCAATCGCTTATAAACTCTTTTTTAACTTTATTATTTTATTTCTAGTAATACAACCGTCTCCACATGATAGGTTCCAACAAACATATCAACAATTGTTTTATTTTCTATCCGATAGTCACCCTCTAATACTTTCAAATCTCGCACTAAGGTTGTTGGATCACAAGACACATAGATAACTTTTTGTGGTTTTAATTGATTAATCGCATTTAGGAACTCCGTAGTAGAGCCACTTCTTGGTGGATCCATTACTAGTACATCAATGGCTACTTGATCTTTTGCCATTTGCTTTAAGAACTCTGTTGCATCGTTACAATAAAATTTAATATTCTTTATTTTATTCTCATAGGCATTAGCAGAAGCATTGGAGACTGCTTGTTTATTGGATTCGACACCAATGACTTGCTTTGCCTTCTTTGCTAGGACCATACCAATGGTTCCAACACCAGAGTAAGCATCTACAACGACTTCTGTTCCAGTTAATGCAGCATATTCTTCTACTTTTTGATAGAGTTTTTCTGTTTGTTCTGGATTAATTTGGAAAAAGGCTTTGGCTGATATTTTAAACTTAATATCACATAAGTAATCTTCAATATATCCTTTTCCAAACAGCGTTCGCTCTTCTTCTCCTAAGATAATGCTCGTTTTACGCGTATTAATATTTTGAATAATCGTTGTAATATAAGGAAATTTATCTCTTAAGCGTTTCACAAACTCACTACGACCAGGGAACTGATCTCCATTCGTTACTACGACTACCATAACTTCTTTGGTAATATGAGCTTCCCGAACTAAGATGAAACGAATGAGTCCGGTTCTTTTATCTTCATTATAGGGTTGTAGTTTTAATTGTTGCATGATTTGTTGAATATAACGCACAATCTCATTTTGTCGCTCAGATTGTACTAAACAATTGTTTAAGTGAATGATTCGATGAGATTCTTCTTCATAAAATCCATAAACAATCTTTCCTTCGCGATATTTATAAGCAACTTGCATTTTGTTGCGATATTCTGTTTGTTTATCTGCTTGGATCACTGTATCAATCTTTGGAGGAAGTTTCGCATTCTTAAAGCGCTCTTCAACAAATTCCTTTTTAAAAGCAATTTGTTCAACGTACTTCATATGTAATAATTGACACCCCCCACAGGAGGTAAACACATCGCACTTCACATCAGTTCGAGCGGGAGAGGTTTTCAGTAATTTGATGAGTTTGAATTTTTGATATTTTTGTTCCTCATCAACGGAAAAAATTCCCACTTCTTTGGGTAAAAAGTTAGGAATGGCAAATGTTTCTTTTCCATATTGACCAATCCCTTGGCCTCGTTCATTTAAGCTGTTACACTTTAACTCCACTTTCTTCACAAGTACCACCTTCCTTAATGGTCGATAAAAGCAAGGATATCTTCTAGGATTGGTTCATAATTTTGTGACATCAACATCAAATGGGTAATGCCTTCATATATTTTTAATTGTCGATTCGGGTTCGTGCAAATCGAATATAAATACTGAACGGACTGTTCTGGCACCAATTGATCGATAGCTCCCCAACAAATCAAAACGGGATTTTTAATCTCCACTAGGTCTTTATTGCAATTTAAGACGATATCTTTAAATTCATTATACGCTTTCCAAATATAAGAACGAAGGTACTTCCTTAAAACAAACCCCAAACCAGTCGAGCTATCATTAGCGACCGCTTTCAATAGATTCTTATAGGCTTCTTGTTCTTTTGGTGCTTTCTTTACAATTGCTTTTTCTAAAGAACTGAAATTACGAGCACTAAACTCTGTGGTAGTAATCAGTGCTTTGGGATTAAAGTATTTATTCGCTGGTGCTAACAGGATGAGTTTATTGAAATTACGGAAACTCGACAAGCAGCTAGCTAAGGCTCCTCCCATAGAAAAGCCCAAAACATCGATTTCTTCATAGCGACTATGCAAATCATCAAATGTTGCGGTTAAGTGTCGAAACGTATCTTCTTTGTTGAATTTATCATAATCGTAGTCATTTTCTGGGCCGTGTCCCGGAAGCACGATACGATGAACCAAATCATATCTTGATTCTAAATGGGGAATCAACACATCAAAATCAGTCATATCACTTAAAAACCCATGAATTAAAAGGATTGCTCGTTTCATGTTTTTTTTACGCGCGATGATTTTATGGTAAGCAAATCTTTTTTTCTCTAGCACATCTGGGCGTAGTAAATAAATAACCCCCACATAGACATAATCATAGCTTTCAAGCAAACGTTGCATAGCAATATTTTGCTCATGCGTATCAACTTTAATATCGCATATTCCTTTTTCTAAAATTACATATTCTGCTTTATCGAGAAGTTTTTTTGCGACTCCTTGATGATAGTATTCTTTTTTTACGGCCAAACGATGGATAACAGCATAGTGATTATCATTGAGCCATTGTCCTTGAACAATGTTTTGATAGCACTCCTCTTCTTGAAATGAAACGACTAAAACACCAATGATGTTTTCTTCGTCGATACAAACAAGGACTTCATTTTCTTCAAGATCTTTGATAAACGTTTTGGTATTTGGATATCCATCGGTATCCTGCCATTGTGTTGATCCATTTGCGCGAAACAACTCTTTCGCATCATCAATAACACGAATAATTCCTGGTATATCTTTTGTTTCTGCTTTTCTTACTTGATAACTCATTTAAACACCACAAAATACAAAACGACCAAAATCAATGCTGGTAGCATATTGGCAATCTTTATCCTTTCTTTCGCTAAGAAATTAAACCCAATGCAGGCAACCATTGCGTAGCCCACCATACTAAAAACAGCAACAAACTCAGCACTCATAAAATTACCCAAATAGATGGCCGCGATTGTTAAGCTCCCTTGATAAAGTAAAACCGGAATTGCAGCGAATAAAACGCCAAATCCCAACGTAGAAGCTAAAACTAATGACGTAACCATATCAATCGCTGATTTTAAATACAGCGTATTGGGATCACCCAAAGCAGCATTGACACTTCCTATAATGGCCATTGCTCCCACACAAAATACCAGAGTTGCTGAAACAAAACCAATAGAAAACGATCCTTTACCCATTTTTGCTTCAATCTTATCTCCTAATTGCTCTATATGTTGATCGATTTTTAATAGTTCACCAATCATCATTCCGACCGCTAGAGTGACAATCAAAATCAACTCATAACTCGTTGTGATTGCCCCCGTTTCAGGATTTACTTGTAACATTGTTTTCAAGACCCCTGCAATACCAAAGAGTAAAACTACAATCCCAATGGCTTTTAACACAGAGTCACAGATTTCTTTTTTAATTATTTTTTTCAATAATAATCCTAGGAATGCTCCCCCGAGAATTGCTAGAGCATTTATGAGTGATGCTACCATAAAATCACACTTTCTATTTTAATTTAAACTTTAAGACCACCGCATTATGATCACTGTAAACAAAACTAACATCCTCACCATTCACCATCACGACATTTTCAACACTAATTTCTTCAATATTGTCAGAGATGATGAAGCCATCAATCACAACGGTATAGTTCACATCTTTTTGATAAGGTATATCAGTACTACGGCAAGTGGGATGGGCATTACTGGTGGCAAAGTTGTACCCGGTTGTAAGTTTATCTTGATCAAAAACATAAACCCATTCAGGAACAAATTGTTCCGTTGCAAATGTATGTAGACTATCAGCGATATCATGATTAAAATCACCACCAACGATCACATAATTGCCTATATTCTTTTCTACTTCTAAAATCGTATTTAGTTTTTCTAATTGCAATTGACGATAGACTCCACCCTTATCGTAAGCCGACAAGTGGACATTAATCAACACCAATTCTTTATTACCACTGACTGGAATTCGAGTTATCATAAAACAACGATCCAAATCAAAGAATTTTACCGGGAAAGACTCATCAATAGGTAATTTATAACGCATACTCTCTGTGATTTTATATTTACTAAACGTTGCAATTCCTCCATTGACAGCGCCATGGGGATCTTGAAATGGGTATAGCAAATAAGAGCTATGAAAATTAAGAGCAAAGCTACTTGCATACTCAGAGAAGTTTTCGCGAATCATTTCCAATTGATTCACTTTATAACTACGAGTAGACTCAATATCTACTTCTTGGAAAAAAGCGAAGTCAGGGGTAAAACTACTAACAATATCAATAGCTCCCTTGGTATTGGTCAATACAACCTCTTTACTTTTTGCCGTTGAGTTTTTCCCCGCCACTGCTGTGCCATCTAACATCACACCACTGTCCATAAAGAAAGAAAACTCTTTTGTATAAGCACCAAAACCAATATTCATCGTTACAATCGTATATTCATTGCCAATGGCAATTTCAGCTTCTTGATGATTCACAATTTCTGCTGTTAAATCCGTTTCATCATCAATACGATAGAATTCCACCGATAGTTTCACAACATAACCAATGACAAATAAAACCATCACAACAAAAATGGAAAGTAGGGTTAATCCTGCAATTCTTAATGCTTTTTTCATATAAAGTACGCTCCTTGTAAAAATTTTATCACATTTGTTCAGTAAACACAATTAAAAAAAAGACGTTCTAAACAGAATCGTCTTCAAAAAAATCATCCTTCTTACTACTATGAAAAAATATTTTACTTTTTGGTGTAACCAAAATGTAATAAATCGGAATTGTTAGAAAAATAATCCATCCTGGATGCCAACGCCAAGCAAACTTTGTAACAATACCAAAGACAATATAAATGACGGCAATGATGAGTGGATAACTAAATCGAATCCGTTCCATTCCCACTAAAAACGGAGCCAACGGAATTAAAAGAAATACGACCCATCCTGGATGTGCATAGCCAAAATACGACAAC
>Ga0265294_10003830_pt1 | contig 18997 bp, 17 predicted proteins | sample MunlanPumphouse3_FD_192504 | JGI IMG/M metagenome (GOLD analysis project Ga0265294, IMG submission 192504) | Groundwater microbial communities from a municipal landfill in Southern Ontario, Canada - Pumphouse #3 | ecosystem: Environmental > Aquatic > Deep subsurface > Groundwater | place...
TAGGGGTCTTCGTAAAGTGGGTCCCACAATTCGTTGCCTTTCCCGTTAGGTATGGATTGTGATATCAGGTTCCCTCGGGAATCGGTCGGAGGAAGCTACGAAGTCTTTAGCTTCGTGGCAGTTCACAAATAGCAAATAAAAATACATGCAACAGACTAACACATTGGGGTGAATTTCTAAAAAAGAAGGATAATAAAGTTTTTTAGCCCAATTAGAATTTTAATCGAGCTTTATTTGGCCATTAACGCCCGGACCGGGATTCGAACCCGGGTCGGAGCCTCGACAGGGCTCCATGATAGGCCTCTACACCATCCGGACATTTCTGATATATTTTATCCACCCGCGCTGCGAGCAATTCATAAATGCATTTTTGATATATATATCTTTTCCTTCTAAAGCTCTCTCTTTTAGAAGGAATCAGGTCCCGCCTCCCAGACTCGAACCGGGGACATCGCGGTAACTGCGCGAAAATGTGCGATTTCTCGCATGATCCGAACTACAGCCGCGCACTCTACCACTGAGTTAAGGCGGGACAATGAATCATCCCAATCCGAAGCATTTGAACAATGAGTCAGATTCGCACTTAACTAGTGCACCCTCTCCATACTTAATTATTCTATTTATGTTTTTCGCTAGGATTACGAATCTTTGTCAAATAATTGGCAGATGTCCTAAACATTTTTAAGAATCCTCAAACATACTTTTCTATATTACAGGGGATATAATCTCTTTATAGTTCAATTAGAACTACATTACAATAACCTCAAACACAAATATCTTCTAAATATTTCAAGTTTTTATCGGATTTCTGCCGTTTAAATCTCGCATTTACTCAAAGGGGAGGGAAAAGAGAGTGGTTCAGATTTTTACGAGTGCAAATAACTTTGATACGGTTAACGTTAAACTAGGAGAGTCATTTCTGGTAAAACTCCGGGAGGAACCGGCTGAAAGAATATACAGCAAGGAAACAGAGCTTGAAGAAGGCCCTATCTGGAAAATGGAAGCAAGTACAGGCCTCCGGCTTATAAGAAGCGAATTTATTCCGGATATTCCTGACACGACCACTGTACCCGGAGTCCATGAGTGGGAATATGAAGCTTTTGAGCTAGGGGATCAGAAAATTGAAGGAAAATACCCTATCTACCGTTTCGGAGGCGAAGAAAAATTCAGGCTCAGGATAAAAGTTGAAGAATAAGCAAACTAAAAAGAAGAAGATGAATAAAAATAGAGGAGAAGTAAAAGAAGAAAGAAGATGTAAAGAAGACCTTAGTCCAGGTCTTAGAAAGTATTTAGTTCGCCATTAATTACCATTTCCGTAATCTTTGTTACGTTTGAAAGCCAATCATCCATAACAACTTCGGCTTCAGCTTGAACCTTTGAAAAGGAGACTCCTTCCTGTGGAATAATCTGAGCACTTGCAACAAGAGGCTGATCAATTGGTTTTCCGATCTGGGAAAGCAATCTTATATACACATCCTCAACTTCTGGAACCGCTTTTACGATATCCTTTGCCATCTGGGTAGAAAGAAGATTATAGATTTTTCCTATATGATTGATAGGATTCTTCCCGCTTGTGGCTTCCATGCTCATGGGTCTATTAGGAGTAATCAGGCCATTGCAGCGATTCCCGCGCCCGACCGAGCCGTCGTCTCCCATTTCTGCGGAGGTTCCGGTAACTGTTAAAAAAACGCTGCCCGTGTTTAGGTTATCAGCAGTATTGAGCTGAACCTTCACGTTGCGCTCTGTATAATTTCCGGCAAGGCCTTCTACATAATCCGTGATTTCTTCAGTCAGATTGATATAGTGGTCAAGGTCATCCACATGCCTGCCTACCATGCCGCAGCAGAGCGTAAGGCTGATATCCTCGCCTTCCCTAAGCCCCATTACCTTGATATCTTCTCCAATTCCTGGAAGTTTTGGCTTAAGATCCGTAATAAGCTGCCTTTCGGTATTGTATACGATCTTTTCGAGTTCGGAAAATGGCGCATGTCCAACTCCAAAAGAAGTATCATTTGCAACCGGTACTCTATCTCTTTGGAAAACGTCTCTAAGGTCTGAAGAACCGGTCCCGAGTTTGCAGTCTAGGATAATATCCTTTTCTAAATCCAAGTTAACAACTGTGTTTTTGAGGAAGTTCCGGGCAGCTTTTAAGGCTACGGATTCGGTTGCAAGCTCGATTCCTTCAAACTCTTTTGTAGCCCTTCCCACAAGCAGAATGTAGATGGGCTGCAAAAGTTCCCCGCCTCCGAACTTCGGGTTAGATCTGCCAGCTACGAGCTGGGTTTCGTCAGTGTTGTGGTGGAGTACTACACCGCATTTGTCAATGTATTCCTTACATAACGCCCGGCTAACCGCTTCGGCAAGCCCGTCTGAGAGACTATCAGGGTGCCCTACCCCTTTCCGCTCAACGAGCTCGATTTGCTGCTTTTCGATGGGAGTCTGTAAAAGCTGTTCTACCTTGATATTTCGGGGCATTTTAATCCTCTTTTTTATTAAATGCTTATAGGAAAAGAAATATTATGTAACAGCTAGATCCCTGGGCTTTTTTATCGAAATATTCACCCGAGCAAACTTGCGCATCTATTTAAAGAACGCTCTAAAGAACGCTCCCACTTTGTGAATTTCGATTTAAGATAGTAGGAATCTGAGCTTTTTTATCGAATCTCTTCTCGAATCAAGCTTTCTGCCGATCCAGCTTATATTAAATATTTCTTAGGGAATATTATATTTTAGATTCTCTTGTTATTTTTCTAATAAATTACTACCTCTATATAATAGTTCCCATCCCATAATAACTGAGAGTAATAGTAATATCCAAAAAACGGGTGAGGTGGCGGTCTTTTTTAAAAAAAGTACCTCGAATCTCTACAATTTAATAAAGTTGTATCCAAAAAGCCATCTCAGCCTGAAGAAAAAAGAAGGTATAAAGCAATTAATCTGGATGAGATTCGCATATTACAAACTCTGCATATGTAAAAAGGGAGGCAATCAAAAACTAGAATCATTTTTTTTATTGTTTTCCATATTCTTCAAAAACATTATTTATATAAACATTCCCTTCATTCTGGAATTATAACATGCTTACAAATACCTATATTCATATCCAGGGCGTTGGAAAAACACTTGAACAGAAAATCTGGGCTTCGGGGGTCCAAAACTGGAAAAATTTTAGGGAAATGCAAGAAAATATTCCTATTTCTCCTGCAAAAAAAACCCGAATCCTTAAAGGGATAAAAGAGTCTTCTGAAAGGCTAAAGGCTAGAGATTACTGTTATTTTTCCCAAAAGCTTCCTTCTGCTGAGCACTGGAGGACTTATCCAAAGTTTTCGGATTCCATGGCTTTTGTAGATATTGAAACCACCGGACTTTCTCCAAACAGAGACTGCATAACAGTTGTAGGAATTTATGACGGGAAAGAAGCAAAAACCTTTGTAAAAGGAATAAACCTAGATGAAATTGTCGATGAGTTTGCAAAATACCGCTTATTGGTCTCCTTTAACGGAGCCCGGTTTGACCTTCCTTTCATAAAAGCTGAGTATCCTGAAATCGAATTTGATCAGCTGCACATTGACCTAATGTATCCTCTTAGGCGCCTTGGATACCGGGGAGGACTAAAAAATATAGAGAAACTATTGGGCATCACCCGCAGTGAAAGTACGGATGGCATGAGCGGATTTGAGGCTGTAAGGCTCTGGAAAAAATACGAAAAAGGAGATCGAAAAGCTCTTGAGCTGCTCCTTGAATATAACAAGGAAGATATAGTTAATCTTAAAACGATTATAGAAATGACCTATCCTTATATGGTTAAAAAGACCCTTGAAACCTGCAAACCCTGAGAATTCATTTTCAAAACAATCCAAAACTTAAGCCGGAAAGTCTCTTTTCCTATTTGCTCCAAAAACGCTGTAGAAAACTGATTAGAAGGGGAAATTTTATGACAGCGACTTTGAAATTTGGGGATAAAATCTCAATTGCGGAAGTAAGGAAACTTTCAGCTCTGAAAGACGTTGTTTTTGACCTAGCTTGGTTTGAAAAAGCCAAAGACCGAGAATTGTATTATATGTTTCGGGATCTAGCTAAAAATGAGTCGGAGCTTGAGCTTATAAAGGCCCGGGGCCTAAGGTACGATATCACCCGGATTCCTGCAGGCAGACTTGGAATTGAATATGTAAAAACCCTGGGACACTACCATCCAAAAGTGCCCGGAACCTCTGTTTCTTATCCCGAACTATATCAAGTTCTTAAAGGATCTGCAACCTACCTCTTGCAAAAGCGGGCTCAAAGTCGGGAGGACGGAATTGAGGATTTTGTGGTTGTTGAAGCAAAAGCCGGAGACTGCGTCCTCATTCCTCCAGGCTATGGGCACGTTACTGTAAACGCCTCAAAAGAAGAACTTACTATGGCAAACTGGGTTTGCCGTGACTTTGCTTCCCTTTATGCTCCCATAGGAAAACTTAGAGGAGCTGCCTATTATTTACTTGAAACAGGCTTTGTTAAAAATCCGGCCTATAAGAAGCCGCCTCCGATCCGCTTTCTAAAGCCTGGAACTTTAGCAAAAGTCGGGCTGGTTTCGGGAAAAGATATGTACGAGTTGGGAAAGAAGAAGGAAAAACTCGGGTTTTTAACGGCGCCTCAGGATTATCTCTCCTTTTTTGAAGGGGTGTTTGAGCCGGTTTTCTCCAAGCAGCCGCCCCTCTCCAGCTCAAAGCGGGCAGGAAGGAGGAACTAACACATAAATTATAATAGGTATGAATACCTTGAAAGAATTCAAGAGGAATTATGATGGAAAAAAATGGTTGCCGCATTCAGTTTACGTCCTCAAGGATCCGAGACCTTATGTTTCGGACCAGTTTTGATCCAAAGACTATGAAAGGGGATGTCATACTTAACGTATCTATGATTGACAAGGAAAACCTCGCTGATGTACTTGGAATCTTCAAAATGGTTATTTCAAGCGGGCTTTCCGTAAGTCCTTATGTTAAGCTCCTTTCCGAAGGAGAATCCATAGGGGAGCTTAAGGTCGAAAAAGGAAAAGTGGGAATCGGGTCCGTTTGCAGCGTAACCATTGATGGGGTCTTGCTAAAAGCCGGAATTCCTATTAATCCAAAACTAGGAGGCGTTGTTCAAATAAGGAACGGCACTCCGGTTCGTTTCACAGATGTTTTGACCTATGCAAGCACGACTGTAGATCCCCTTGAGGTTTTGATGTCTCAGGGCATTACATCGGTCTCAGAGATGCTCAGAAGCGGATCCGGCAAGATTCTGGCCAACCTCAGAGAAGCGCCCATGATTGCAAGAGACGAAATAGAAAGCCGGCTTGCCGATATGGTAGATGCAGGCTTTAGCGGTATTTTGGAAGTGGGAGAGCCAAACACCAGGGTGCTTGATGTGCCTGTGGAAAGAGATCATTTGGGAATCGTAGTCATTGGAGGGACAAATCCTATGGCTGTTGTTCAAGAATACGGAATTCCAATCGATACGAGTGCGATGTCTCAACTAGTTCCTTTTAAGGAAATGAAGCGCATTGAGGAGCTGATTTGAAATTTGATTTCTATTTTAAGAAGCTTTTAATAAGAATTGAAATCATTAATCCCTAGATGCTCACCAAAAGAATCATACCATGCCTTGATGTGACCCTTGACAAAGCCGGAGGCTCGGTTGTCAAGGGAGTAGAATTCCTAGACCTTAAAGAGGCCGGAGATCCTGTTGAAATGGCAAAACGCTATAATGAGGAAGGGGCAGACGAACTTGTATTTCTGGATATTACGGCCTCTTCTCAAGGGCGAGAGACCATGCTCAATGTAATTGAGAGGACAGCGGATGAAGTGTTTATTCCTCTCACTGTAGGGGGCGGAATTAACAGTATTGAGGCTATAAGGCAAACGCTGCGAGCCGGAGCAGATAAAGTCTCAATCAACACGGCTGCAATTAAGAATCCAGATTTTATCAGGGAAGGAGCCGAGATTTTCGGATCTCAATGTATTGTAACAGCTATCGATTGCAAGCGCAATACCAATCTCAAAGCTAATCCTGAAAAAACCGTCCTTGAGCTTGAAGATGGAACCTTAGCTTGGTACGAAGTTGTCATCTACGGAGGCCGTAAAGGGACGGGAATCGATGCTCTTAAATGGGCTAAAGAAGTTGAAGCTCTCGGAGCCGGAGAAATCCTTCTGACAAGCATTGATAGAGACGGGACCTATGCTGGATACGATCTTCCGATTACAAAGAAACTATCAGATGAGTTGGATATTCCCATAATCGCATCTGGAGGGGTTGGAAGCCCCGAACATATCTATGAAGGCTTCTCCTCAGGAAAAGCTGATGCTGCACTTGCGGCAAGTATTTTCCATTTCAGAGAATACTCGATTCCGGAAGTAAAGGAATATCTCAGGAAAAGAGATATCCCTGTAAGGCTCTAAATAAAGAAAAGGAGATTATGGAGAAAAGGGGTTGAGTCCCAACCCCAATTTAGTTCCCTTTTTAGGCTTGGATCAGGCTTTGAAATAAACTATAAAAATTACATTTTCAAGGGATATAAGTTCTCCTGATTTTATTTTACATAATAATACAGAAACCTTAATGTATTGTATAATATCTAATATTATTTACTTTTATGAAATCCAAACTAAAAAGCTTGCGAGCTTGGGGGACTTACAGAAAGAGCTATTTTTGAATTATTTTAATTGTTTAAATAACTGGGGGAATTAAAGATAAGCGATACCGAAACCCTAGCAGAGGTTGGAGTAGAAAAAACCTTCGAAGGAATTTTGATAAATATCCGCAACAAAACCAGCGAGAACCTTCTCCTGCACTCTCAGAAATTTGAAAAAGGGATGTTCAAAAAAGGCTATAAATCCCCTGATAAAATTGAGCCTGGAACAGAAATTTGCTGCAAACTTGTGGCCTGCGAAGGACAATGCGAAGGGGGAGCTGATATTGAAGGCTGGATTAAATATTCATTTGAAAAACAGGGAGGCTCTTGCAAACTCCATTTCAAATACAGGAGAAAAGAAGAACAGTTAACCCATTCCTGTACTTGTCTAGAAGAAGGGGGAAGAGCAATAAGCTGTGAGCATCTGCCCGAAAAACAAAATAAGAAAAAAATTAATTGGACAATAAGCCCTAAAAGCTAAAGTGCAAAAAACCATTAAAGTGAAAGGCTCACTGGATAAACCGGAGCAAAACTTAATTAGCTAGCAAACGCTGTAATCAATTCCAATGACGCCTGCAAAACCGGAACTGCTGGCTCCGGCCGGCAGCCTAAACGCCCTTCGGGCTGCCGTGGAAAACGGAGCAGATGCCGTATACCTAGGAGCACGAGCTTTTAGTGCTCGAGGCTATGCGGCCAATTTTTCGGATAAGGACTTAAAAGAGGCAATAGCCTATGCCCATCTTTGGGGAGTAAAGGTTTATGTCACAGTAAACACGCTTCTTAAGGATAGAGAAATAGAAGAAGCCTTAAAGCTCCTCAGCTTTCTTGAGACAATCGGCGCAGACGCAGTCTTGGTCCAAGACTTGGGCCTTCTTGCCCTCGCAAAAAAATACCTACCCGATTTACCCTTGCATGCAAGTACTCAACTGACGCTTCACAACAGTGAAGGAGCTCTTTTTGCAAAAGAAATGGGTATAGAAAGGGTTGTGCTCTCAAGAGAATGTTCTCTTGAAGAACTCCGGAAGATTAGGGAAAACACGGGGCTGGAAGTTGAAGCCTTTATGCACGGAGCGCTTTGTATCTCCTATTCAGGGCAGTGTCTTATGAGTAGCCTAATAGGAGGGAGGAGTGGAAACAGGGGTTACTGCGCCCAGCCCTGCAGGAAAAAGTATCGTCTGAAAAAGGACGGAAAACAGCTTGATTTTGCAAAAGGAATCGCTTTTGGAAAGGAAAAAAAAGAGAACGAAAGCCTAGGCCCCTACTTACTTAGCCCTAAAGATCTCTCAACAGCTTTCATTTTACCTGCTCTGCTTAAAGCCGGGATTGCAGCCTTCAAACTTGAAGGCAGAATGAAACGTCCAGAATATGTTGCTGGAGTCGTCCGAACTTACCGCCATTTGCTTGATCGCTGCTTCAAGGCTCCTGAAACCTATGCAGTCCACCCCGAAGAAGCCGAAACTCTTGAGCAGCTTTTTAATAGGGATTTTACGGAAGGATACTTTTTCAAAAATCCCAGAGGAGCTCTCATGAGTCGGGAAAGACCCTATAATAGGGGTATTTTTGCAGGGAGAGTTCTCGGTTATGACCGAAGAAAAAAACAGGTCAAGCTTAAGCTTGCAGCCCCTCTTACCGTCGGAGACGGAGTGCTCTTTACTGAGGATTGGAAAAGCTCTTTCAACTGGATGGAAAAAAAAACGGATAAAGAAGAGGGAGGCCTAATCCGCTGCATATACAGGAATGGGAAAAGTGTGAAAGAAGCCGGAGCCGGAACCTGTGTAGAAATTCCATTCAGAAGAGAGCTGCCTGCAGGCTCTGCGGTTTACCGGACTTTTGCAAAGCAGCTTATGGAAAAGCTTGAGAGAAGTTATAGCGCCGAGAGCCAAAACCGGCAAATTCCGGTAAGCCTAAAAGCTGAAATTTCCGAAGGTCAACTCCTTGCCCTCACTCTTTCGGATTTTGATTCTGGATCTGTGAGCCTTAAATCCAAATATCGGGTTGAAAAAGCCCTTAAAAAACCCACGGAAAAAGAACAAATTATTCGACAGTTTTCCAAACTTGGAAATACGGCTTTCCGACCTGAAAAAGTAGAGATTGAAGTGCATGGTAAGGTTTTTGTCCCGATAAAGGAAATCAACCTGCTCAGAACCCGGGCAGTGGCCGAACTTGAGAAACTCCGAGTTTCAAAGGCAAAAAAAGGAAAAGAAACTGGAGCTCTTTTTTTTGGCCCAGATTTTCAGTTGCCTTCCTTTCAGGAAAATCCAGAGAGAAATAAGGCAAAAGAGATAGAAATAAAACAAAGGGAAAAACCTTTGCTTTCAGTCTCCGTGTATTCTCAAAAAGCCCTTAAAGCCGCCCTTGCAGGGGGGGCCGATCTGATCTATTATGGAGAAGGACTTTTTAAGCTCGGGAAAGGAAGCGAGGAAAAATTGAAAAAAAGTCTTGAAGAGGCGGTCCGACTTGTCCGGAAAGCCGGAAAAAAGATTTATTTTATGACTCCTCGTATTGTAAAAGATTCCGAAATGAAAGCTGCAATTAAGCTCCTTTGGGCTGCAAAAAACCTTGGAGCAGAAGGAGTCCTTGTTGCAAATCTCGGAGTGCTCAGGCAGGCAAAAGCCCTAAAACTGCCCTTTATCGGAGACAGCTCTTTAAATGTTTTTAACAGTTATGCTCTGGAATTTTTCAGTCGGGAAGGGGCAGAAAAGATAGTTCTTTCTCCAGAGCTTACCCTAAAAGAAATCGAGCTGATCACTGCAAGCGGAAAAGGAGCGGTAGAATGTATTGTTCAAGGGAGGCTGGAGCTTATGCTCTCTGAACATTGTCTGATCGGAGGGCTTTTGGGCGGGGAAAAGTGCTGTTTGGCTCCTTGCAGGACCGGAAATTTCTCCCTTGTGGATGAAAAAAATTACGAGTTTCCTCTTCTTATGGATTCTGCATGCAGAATGCATCTTTTGAATTCACGCCCCCTATGTCTACTCGACCGAGTATCAGAACTGCTTGAAAGCGGAGTTGAAGGCTTGAGAATAGAAACCCTAGGCATGGAAGAAGAAGAAGAAAAAGAAAAAGGAGAAGAAAAAGGAGAAGAAAAAGGAGAAGAAAAAGGAGAAGAAAAAGGAGAAGAAAAAGGAGAGAGAAAGGGAGCGGAAGAAGGAAGAGATAAAAAAAGGGAAGGAACAAGAAAAATCCAAGCTTTGACCGAAGCTTATAGGAAAGCTATTGACAGCTATATGGAAAAAGGAAAGCTTAGGCCTGAAAAATGCAATGATTTTGAAGAGAAATTTACCACAGGGCATTATTTCAGAGGCGTCGAGTGAAAAAAATGAATCTGGAATATAAAAAGCCGGAAGCTGAATAATCCGTTTGCTTAAAAGGGAAAAACCCTAAAATCTTTCTTCCAGGCTTAATCCGGGGAGGGAGAACTCTGCTCTCCCCCTATCTCCCTCTATATGAATTGCTAAGAGCAGCCGGAGCCAAGGAAAAGAAGCCTTTAACAATAATTAATAAATAAGCGGATTCTAATACTATAAGTCATGGAAGCAATGGTTATCGTAGGGCTAATTCTTGCATTGATTGCGGCCTTTGTCCTGTACAAGGTCCTAAAAACCCTTAAGAATATGGTGGTAAACACTGTCGTCGGTTTAGGAATTCTTTTTGTGGCAAAGTTTTTCGGGCTTAATATTGCAATAAATGCAATAACTATCCTTATTTGTGCAATTGCAGGCGTTATCGGAGCTCTTATAGTAATTCTGCTAAGTTATCTAGGCGTCACATTTTAAATAAAATTAAACTTTTCCTTCCCTAAAAACGGCTCGGAATTGCTGTCTAATGTAGCGTTTTCCCCGAAACTTTTTTTCCTTTTTTATTTCCTGAAATTCAAGGACTTCAAAGCCTTCAAAAAGCGAAAGGATTTCCTTTTTCGTAAAATAATGGTAAATAATCCCGCTTTGTCTTAAAAAAGTGTTTTTTTCCGGATTTTTTCCAGAAGGAGCTGCAACTTCTCCTCCGTACCGCATATCTTCGGTGCCAAAAGCCTCAAAAAAAACCAGCCCTCTTTTTCCGAGCACTCTTTCAAATTCCCGGAGTGCAGCTTTTCTTTCAGAGAAAAAAAGATGCTGAAGGACTCCATAGCAGAGAAGAGCCTCAAAAGAGTTGTTTCTGAAAGGAAGAGTCTGGAGGCTTGCAGTCACATGTTCTGCCAAAAATCCATTTTTTACAAGCCTTTCTTTTGAACTGCAAAGAGCTCTAAACGAGACATCAACTCCAGTACTCCGAAAATATTTCGCAAGCTCCTTGAGATAGCGCCCGTCCCCTGAACCTGCATCAAGGACTCGAGCTCCTTCGGGCAGATAAGCCTTTATGCTAGCGATTGAAGCAGGCCCTCCCCAGCGAATGTGGGCATACTCCTGATCCCAAGCAAGCAAGTGAGGCTTTGGAAAAAGCCTCTCTCTTTCTTTAGTCATAATTTATTTAAGTGTCTTGGAGAAATATATTTAGGGTTCATAAAAGGAAGCTTCCCTAAACCGCTCAACTAAGAAAGGCTGCTCAAAAGAAGAGAGGAACCAGCCAGCTTTGGGGCCTGAACTCTGTCCAAGAATTGCGATGTAAAGGGCTTGGAAAAGTTCTTTTGGGGAAATTTTAAGCGTTTCAGGTGCAACTTCTAGCTTTGCAGCGATTTTTCCGGCAAGTTCGGAGTTTGGATCCTTTGCAGAATAAATAAGAACATGATAATCTTCTCCAGAAAGATCCTCCGAAGCCTCGATTTGAGTCGCAAAAGCTTCAAGAAAAGCTTTTTGAAGTTCGGAAAGGGTTGCTACCTGCACGGGCACCTTTTCCTTTACGCTGAATTTGGCAAAGTCTGGGGCGTAGTGTTCAAGCCAGTTTGAGACGTTTTCCACAAGCTGCTTGATTGCCTTTTCATCTTCAGTCTCAAAGCCTGAGCGTTTGACGATTTTCAGGATGCTCAAAGTCTCCCCTCGCCACCTGATAGATTGTTACCATCTGCTTGAAGGGAATTTCAGAATGGAAAACCCCGCTGGCCCTGGAAAGCTCGTAGACGCGCCTGTCAAATTCCCCGAGTTTGGGATCCTTTTCTCGGAAGCTAGTTCTAAGCCTTTCATACTCATCTACAAGGGTGAGAAGTGGTTGACCAGGATCGAATTTAATATGCTTTTCAGGTTTGGTTCGGATAATCAGGTAGCGTAAAACCTCAGGAGGCACGACCTTTAGCATATCGGAAATAGAAACTACAACTCCGGTTGAAGAGGACATAGCTCCTTTTTTCCCGAGCATTATCCACTCGTAGACAATAGGAGACGGCGCCTGAGCATTGAAAATTTCGGTTACGATGCGTTTTCCGGTATCAAATGAGCCTCCCTTTGAGGCGTGATCCTTTCCAAAAGGCTCAATTGTTACGCCTAGGATCTGCCAACGAGCCGGCCAGTCCACCCGCCAGGTAAGCTTGCCTCCGCCTTGCATTGAAACAGTGCCTTTGTCTCCGCAAGTGCATTCGTAATCTACGGTTTCTGCTTCAAGATCAAAACCTGTTACTTTTGTGGAGGTGAGCTTGCCACAAGCATTGCAAATGGGGTTAAAAGGACTCCAATCCTCAACTACGGTTTTTCCGGAAACTTCTTCAAGAATGTTTGCAATAGCATCCCGCTTCTGAAGCGCAGTTTTGATGGCTTCGATGTATAGACCACTTTTATACATATCAGCGGCTCTGTAAACTTTGGGAAAAATCCCAAGACTTCCTAAAGCCTCTAAGAAAGGCTGCAGGAAGTGCTCAGCATAGTTTGTGCATTTTCCGCAGGGACAAGGAATCTCTGAAAGGGGTTTTCCTACGTGTTCGGCATAACTTTCAGGAAGGAAAGGGTAGACCTTTCGGAGAGGGTCATAGGTATCGGCGATGTAAATTAATTCGGCATCTGCATCTTTGTCCAAAAGAGCTCTGTATGCGGCATCTGCTGTAACGACTTCCCTCATGTTGCCTATATGAATGTGGCCCGAAGGAGTTATCCCGGTAGCAACAAGGTGCTTGCGGCTCTTTTTTAAGGTATTCTCAGCAATAATATCTGCCCAGTGAATGATATCTGTCATATTTCCACCCTTTTTTTTTTTGGTGTGATAATGAAATTTAATCCAATGGATAATTATGATATTAATAAAAAGTATCGGAAAAAATAAAACAAAGCTGCTTTCAAAGCTCGTTTTGAACTGAAATTTTCCTGTAAAGCCTGATGAGAGCAAAAAGAACCATATTCTTTTTTGCCTTCCCTAATTCTCCTGTATTATTATAAACTTTGGTTCCGGAGCCGGAATTTTCTGCAAACCATTTAAAGGATTGGAGCAGAGCTTAACTTAATGATAAAACAAGAAAAACGGAAACAAATTCATTTGGGAAATATAAAAAGAAGAAAAGAAAAATGGAGGTTTAAAGGCAAACCGACTAGGAATTTGTCTAATTTACGGAGATTTAAAAATGGCATGGATGCAGCAAATCAAGTAAACTTGAATTGCCAATCAAATATAGAGTTCCTCTACTATATATATGTATCTATTTGGACAGGAGTTCCAAATAACCCAAGTTCCGAACGCTGAGCAAACAACATTATGAAATATATAGTCTTATCTAAAAAATAGATTTAATAGATCTTGGAATTCGTTTGTGATGCGACTCAAAAACGATTCCATTGGATCCATGGACACAGCCAGCTTGCTGGCTGTATCCTCTAAGCTTTTTGGCAAATATGATATAATACCTTTGCCAGAATCCGCAAATTATGACTGTCAGGACAAATAGGAACATCGTACCTTGACAAGGAATTTTTAAACAAAGCTGTGATATGGACTAAAGTCTTTTTAAATAATTTCAGTTACGGTATTTTTGGATTGGATGAGAGGGTTTAACGAAGAAAGAAATCGAGGATTCACACTCGATTAACAATAATATAATAAAAGATACGCTTGATAAAGAGTCTGAAATTCAAAAAGCAGGAGCTATAAATAATTCAGGAGATGATTATTTTTTATAAAATGTTAAGAGAAAGAATAGCTTCTGAATTTTAGCCTCTGAACTAAAAATGAAAAGATTTTGAGAATTAAGGGGCTAAGAAAGGAAGAAAAAAGAGTTTGTCATTCGGAAGTAAGTAGGATCGAAACTCCTGTTAAAAACAAAAGCTTTATTAAAATGGAGCCTTATTCTTTGTAATTTTTATTATATTTATCGGCGCATCTAATTTAAGCCTTTCTATTGGAAATCCCCTTTATTTATAAAGCATTTATATATGATGGGGGTCAATTAACTGTATCTTTATATACTCAATTAAAGAATGTATTCCTGTTTTATTCTACTGAGGGTTGACGAATGAGCAAATCAAGCATCAAAATCGAAAACGTGGTCGCATCCACCAAACTTGCAGAAGAATTTGACCTAAACGTTATCGAGTCAGAGTTCGAAGGGGCCGAATATAACAAACAGAAGTTCCCTGGACTCGTATACAGAGTCTCGGATCCAAAAGCTGCATTTCTGGTCTTTACCTCCGGAAAAGTAGTCTGCACCGGTGCAAAAAATGTGGCTGACGTACACACTGTCATCGGAAACATGGCAAAAAAATTAAACGGTATCGGAATCAAAACTATTGAAAACCCCCAGATTACTGTGCAAAACATAGTAGCTTCCGCGGATCTACACACAATCCTTAATCTCAATGCCATTGCAATCGGACTCGGACTTGAAAATATTGAATACGAACCCGAACAATTTCCGGGCCTTGTGTACAGAATCGATGAGCCAAAGGTCGTAGTCTTGATATTCAGTTCCGGAAAACTCGTAGTTACAGGCGGCAAATCCCCTGAAGACTGTGAGCAGGGCGTAGAAGTTGTGCGGCAGCAGCTTGATAATATGGGCCTCCTTTAAGTAGGAAAACCAAACCTTATGCCTTGAAAACAGCCGGTCTGGCGGTTCGAGATCCCTTTGTAAAATGGATTCTTTAATTTATAAAAATACGGTCCAGAAAAAGGTAAGTGTGAGATTTGACTAATTCAGATGTGTGTATTCTGGTTCCCACTCTGAACGAAGGAGCCACAATTGGTGAGGTAATTAAGGATTTCAAAGCCGAAGGCTTTTCCAATATTCTGGTAATTGACGGGCATAGCACGGACAGAACCCGAGAAATTGCAAAAGCTGAAGGGGCGCGGGTGGTACTTCAGACCGGAAAAGGGAAAGGCCAAGCGCTAATTCAGGCATTTGAAATAATTGAAAGTCCGTATATCGTGCTAGTAGACGGAGACGGAACTGAAATTGCAAAAGATGCCCATACTCTGCTTTCCCCTCTTTTCGAAGGTAGGGCAGATCATGTTGTGGGAAACAGGCTTGTGAGGTTTGACAAAGGGGCTTTTACCAGACTCAATCTTATAGGCAATCGCCTGATAAACAGACTTTTTGATCTTGCGTATGGAGTAAAACAAAAAGATATCCTTTCAGGGTATAGAGCCTTTACCAGAGAAAGTATCCAAGCGCTTGAACTTAATAAAACTGGATTTGAGATTGAAACCGAAATTTCGGTGGAATGTATTTTCAAAAACCAAAGAGTTTTGGAATTTCCAATAACTTATCGACCCAGAAGTAAAAAGGGAGCTACGAAACTAAACCCTTTAAAAGATGGGTTCAGAATAGGAGCAACCATCTACAGGCTTGCAAAGGTGCATAATCCCATTTTCTATTTCGGGATCATAGGCTCTTTCTTTATTTTAGCAGGGGTAATTACCGGAGCTTTTGTAGTCTGGCAGTGGGTTCAGGGAATCACCAGGATTCCAATGACGGTTCTTACGTCTCTTTTGCTCCTTTTTGGGCTTCAGATGTTTATTTTCGGGATGCTAAGCGATCTGATAGTCTCTTTGCATAAACAGACTATCCGCATGTTTCAAGCCCAATTCAAAAAGAAATAAAATAGGAATAAGCCAGGTTGGCCTTCTTTAAGGCTTGCCTGTATTTTTAATAAATTTCCCCTGTTTTTTGAACAGTTATTTCTATTCCTTTTCAATCTTTTTTATAAAAATTGGTTGAAAAAAAGAATTTGCACTTTTAGCCCTAATTTAAAAAATTCTAAAAAACTATTGAGGCATCTTTGGTGTTTGCGTTAAAAACATATTTGGGTGTGGTGGTAGATGATAACGGTGTGATAGTGGATTAGATGCCTCAATCAACCCTATGTATAAATTGTTTATATAATTTGTGTTAGATTTATGCACAAGCGTCCATAACTTTTCCCAGGAAGCCGTTTTTTCGAAATTGTACTTTAATTTGTTGAACTAGGGAGCTTTTAAACCCTCTTTGATTCTTTTTTAGAGCCAATATATGAAATAATAGAAAAAGTGCAAGCGCTAGCTTTATATATAAATATCCTATAATGTGTTTTACTTTTTTTAGACTGTTGCTCCTTTTGAGCTTTTTTTCATAGTTCTTGCTTTGAGCCCAAATTCTACGGGGGATACTTTTATAAATTGCTAGTGTATTGTAGTTAGCGATGAGCTAGTCTGGGTAGTTCGGCGTTACCTGTTACCCGAAATCGCCGATACGCGGGAGACGAAGCCAATGGAAGGTTTATCAAACAGATCCTAGCCTGAAACCTTAACTGAGAAGCTCCGTCCTGTTTGGATGATGCTGGTATAAGGGCTTGCTGGAGAACAGGTCTTTATGTCTTTACCGTGGAAACCGGTCGAGGCCCGGAAGGGAGCAGACTTACTGTGGGCAACCATCGCTTGCGGGGTTGCGGGGTGGAGGCGAGGTTTCAGTTCCCTAGGAACTGCAAGATATCCCAACCTGCGGTGGGCTCATCACTAAATTTTAGGCTTTTGTTTTTAAAGTTGGAATCAAAAAGGCTTTTTCTTCGGAAAAGGTTAAATATCTGAACTCCCTTTTTAAAATACGGTTTCACTTAAGCGATAACAATAGCCTGTGACGAGATAGCCAAGCCCGGTATGGCGCAGGATTGCTAATCCTGTGATGCCTTGCATCTCGGGGGTTCGAATCCCCCTCTCGTCGTCTGAAATTTAAAACTATTAAAACTATGAATATTTCTCTTTTTTGAATCTATATAAAATATAAGTGTATTAGTACTGGCTTCTATTATTCATGCTGTTTTTTAATAAGCTTCTAGATTTTGTTAGTAAGCTTTGAGAAGCTGAGAAGCCGCACAAACAGATTAATATTTTTAATAGATATGGATCTTATTTATAATAGCCATTATATAGAATGTGTATTATATGAGAAAGATAGGAGAAGCTATTATTTTTAAATCTCGGAAGCCTTGAATAGGACTTTTTAGAATAGGAAAGCGGTACATTAGGAATAATAATATGGATTTGCGGCTGTATTATGAATAAGAGAGAAGCTTGTTGAAATAAATTCCGAACTTTCAAATATTTTACATTTCAAATTAAACTTAAACTTTTCAAACATTGAATCTTTCAAGCTTGTGTGGATTTAAATGGGCCGAATCTCGGATTTCGGGTCGATTTTTTGTTTGCGTAATTCCAGATGTGACAAAATGGAACTTAGTACAAAAAGTATTGGGCGAATCTCTACAGGTATTGAGGAACTAGACTTAAAACTGGGAGGAGGCTACCCGGAAGGCAAATCAATTCTCATTACCGGAGGAACCGGTACAGGCAAATCAATATTTGGAATTCATTTTCTATATAAAGCTTGCAAAAACGAGAAAAAATGCGTCCTTATAGCTACGGAAGAAAGTCCTGAAGATATCCTCGAACAATCTGAAATTTTAGGGCTTGGCCTCTCCCCTTATTATAAGCATGGGCAACTTATAATCGAAAAAGCTTTTCAGAGCCGGTCAGAAAAGGTCCAAACTTCAAAATTCGGATTCACTCCCGAAGGGCTGGAAATCGATCTACCATCTCTTTCCGATTTTGTTCCTCCTGATACGGAAGTCGTTGTCATAGATAATATAGGCGTCTTTACCTTGAGGCTTTCAATTCAGGATTTCAGAGATCAGTTTGATGCTCTAAACTACGTTCTCTCAAGCCGAGAGGGTTGCACTGCTATGTTTATAATGGATGAGACCGCCTTTAAAATGAGCCGTAAACTCGCAGAGTATTCGGTTACTGGGTCGCTTCGCCTTTCGGTAAATGAAAATCCCTATACTGGAAATACCGAACGCTATCTTATTATTCCAAAGATGCGAAAAACGGAACTCAAATTAGAATCTCTAAGATTTGAAATTACCCAAAAAGGAATCCGGCTTTTTTAAAAGATTTTAAATTTTCCTAAGCTCCAAAAAATCTCATAAAAGGATCTAATCTATCAATATATATTTTAAAATTATCTAGTTTTCCAGAAAATATCTTAAACTCGTCTATAATCTTCAAGAAAAACTCTAAAACTTTTGTTCAAGTATTCATTCCTTATTATATCTTTTCTGCCATTCAGACATTTTCTTCTTATTCTTAAATTCCCCATTGAATATAGCTTACACGATACTATTAAATTATTTATACAAGGATTTCCAATAACTCTTACAAACAATATTTTGAGTAAGGGGGGAAATTAGAGCGCCTTTTTGGAAATAAAGGAGATTATTCTTTCGTTGGGAATGGCTTTTCTCTCCTTAAAACAGGTTTTCCTTTCATTGAGGTTTTTTTAGTCTCTTGTATACTTAAAAAACTCTCTACACCTAAGTAAACAGGAATAGAGTCGCTCAAATGGAGCATAATCTTTTAATAATCTACCTTGAAAACCTTTCTAACTTATACTGAAATTCGACTCTTAAAGATATATTTTTTGACAACACTTCATACATATATTGTGCAGTTTGAGGCTGAGAATCCATGGAGAAAAACGAGATTCATTTGGGTGAAAAACAGAAAATAAGGGATCCAGAAGGGCAGGGATCTGGGAGAGGGGAAAAAATGCTTTCAGAGGCAGAGATTCTTTCAAAGAAAAAAGGACAAGAGCTCCCGATTACAAACAAAAATTCAAAACCAGGGGCTGAATCCCCTCCGAAAAAAATGAGAAGGAGGATTCAGGGTCTTAGACGCTGGAATAAAATAAAAATTCTCAAAGCCTTCAGGAACTTTTTAGACGAAGTCAAAAGTATTGAAGGAATGCAGGAAAAAATTGAATTTATAAAAACCAAATTCCAAGACGAGGAACTAAGAACTCTCCCTCCCTATGATCCTGAGCTTTATGCTCCGCTGCTTGAATACGAGATTCCTAAAGGTTTTACGGAGGTAGAACGCTACTGGGTCGAAGAGCCTTATGCCTTTGTCAGTATTATCGAAAACAGGGAAATGAGATATTACAACCTTGTAGAGCCAACTCTCTCAGCCTAT
>Ga0265294_10003831_pt1 | contig 18997 bp, 10 predicted proteins | sample MunlanPumphouse3_FD_192504 | JGI IMG/M metagenome (GOLD analysis project Ga0265294, IMG submission 192504) | Groundwater microbial communities from a municipal landfill in Southern Ontario, Canada - Pumphouse #3 | ecosystem: Environmental > Aquatic > Deep subsurface > Groundwater | place...
CTAACACTCCAATGGGTGAAATGCCTGTTCTATCAGGTATGCTATATTGTGCAGATTGTGGTAAGAAGCTCTATGTATGCAGAACCAAATCTCTACAGCCAAGCGCCTATTATTATTGCTGTTCCACTTATCGCAAAAGACAAGGACTATGTTCAGCTCATCAAATAAGGATAAAAGTTATTGATTCGATTGTCCTAGATGATATCAAAAAGCATATAGAGTTCGCTAGAGCTCATGAAGATGAATTTGTTAAGCTGGTATCAAACGAAACGAGTGCTTACACTGCTAAGGCATTAGCCTCTCTAACTAAGGAGTTCAATGCATCGAAAGCAAGATTTGAGAAGTTAGACGCAATCATCCAAAACCTTTATGAGGATAAAATATCAGGTGTTGTCTCTGAAGATAGATTCAAGAAGATAAATGAAAACTATGAGCAGGAACAAAATTCTCTAAAAGAAAAGATTGCTGAGTTAGAAGGCAAAATCAAAGCCATTAATGAGCAAACAGCATCTACTTCACATTTCATGGAACTAGTCCAAAAATACACAAGAATTGATGAACTTACTTATGAAATAGCACGAGAATTCATAGAGAAGGTTATCGTTCATAAGGCTGAGAAAGTTGACGGGCATAGACAAATGAAGATAGATATCTTCTATAACGGAATCGGTAAAGTCGACTTGCCAAATGAAAAAGCGTAGCCATTCAGGAATAAACCTGTTTGAACTACGCTATTTTTATACGGGAATAAAATCCCTAACGGGCTTGATACTTGTATCAAACCTATGCATTCAATATGGCGGAGGAAAGGGGATTTGAACCCCTGCACCGTTTTACCGATCTACTAGCTTTCCAAGCCAGCCCCTTCAGCCACTTGGGTATTCCTCCAATTTGCTTAAATATTATACCACTTTCTATCAATAAATGCAATTGATTTATTTAGACAATTATTAACATCTAGACTTTTTTTAAAGGCTACGAAGATTAAAATAATAAATCGCTTGACTTAAAGAAAGAATATCAATATAATAATAAGAAAAACTTACAAAAGAGGTATAAATATGGAAAAACTAAAACGCAAATATGGTCTTCCAACTGCAATCGCCATGGTCGTAGGGATCGTAATAGGATCGGGTATTTTCTTCAAAGCAGATGACGTACTAAAACTAACAAATGGTAAACTCAGTTTATCGATTTTGGCTTGGGCTGTCGGGGGATTAATTATGTTAATTAGCGCCTATACTTTTTCGCTTGTGGCACGAAAAATTGAAAAGGTTAACGGTGTTGTGGATTACATTGAAGCAGCTGGCGGAAAAAAAGCAGGATATGTGGTTGCATGGTACTTGTCGACTGTCTACTATCCGATTCTAACTTCCATCCTTGCTTTCGTTTCCGCAAACTACTTCTGCACCTTAATCGGGCTTGATTATGGTAAAGCAACCTGGTTAATCGCTCTCGGTTTCTTAACCCTATCCTTTATTCTCAATATTTGGGGACCGAAGCTTGCAGGTAACTATCAGGTTTCCACTACTTTCATCAAACTGATTCCGGTCGCATTCATTGCCATAATCGGGACGATTCTCGGCCTTACCAATGAACCTGCAGCCGCTCCGCTACTTCCAGCCAATACCTTAAAGTTGGATTTTGGAGGGGCAATCCTCGTAACAATCTTTGCTTATGAAGGTTGGGTAGTGGCAACGAGTATAAATGCGGAATTGAAGGATTCAAAAAAGAATATGCCTAGAGCTTTAGTTCTTGGGTCCTTAATCGTAATCGGAGCATACCTTCTCTACTATGTAGGTTTATCGGGCTTTCTTCACAACAATGAAATCATCAATCAAGGAGATAATGCCCCGATAGTTGCAGCAAACCAATTCCTCGGCAAAATCGGCGGAACCTTTTTCAATGTCTTCGTGGTCATATCCTGCTTAGGAACATTGAATGGTTTAACGATGGGATGTATTCGTGGTTTCTATTCTATCGGCTCTCGCAAACAAGGCCCTAATCCCAATACCTTTGCCAAACTAAATTCTAAGACCAATACATCGCTAGCTTCGGGTTTTATAGGTTACCTATTGTCGCTAGTTTATTTTCTTGTTTGGTTCCTTGCCATACATAAGGGGCTTTTACCGGGAACATTTGATACTTTAACCATTGCTTTCCTTTACCTATCATACATTATTATCTACCGGTGGATTATGCGCACATTCACTGACCTCAGTTTCTTCAACCGTTACATTATACCATCTTTGGCAATTATTTGCGCAATCTTCCTTACCCTTACGGGTTCAGGTTTATATCAACTTATTTTTCTCCAATCCTTTAACGAAATAAAAGAATTCTTGATTTATTTAGGATTTGCCATGACTTCGATGTTTATCGGAATGTTGTATTTCCGTTCTGTTTCCACAAAAGAACAAACCAAATAAATTGGTTTGGGAAAAATTCAATAGATGTGATTTCCCTACACTGGTCTCATATAGACCAGTGTTTTTTATTTTTTTTTAAAAAAAAGGAGATTTTTCCCCAAAAGAGAAACCTCCTTTTTTTTTTTTAATTTCCTGCCAATAGTTCAGCCATTTTTTCTTCTAAAGCAATTAGATTGTCTAATTGAGTTACATAGCCCTTGCGTGTTGAGTTCAAAGCATTATAAGCGGCTCTAACTGCTAAAAGTGCTTCTTGATCATCTAAGGTTAATTCTTCCACCGGAAGCAAATCAATAATCATCTGATCTACATTTAAGGCATGGATTTTATGAGATAAGGCAGTTATTTTGGAAACCTCACTGGATTCCAAATACTGGTTGCGTATAGTCGATGGAATAGTATTATATAGGGCAATTGCTTCATCCAAGGCTGGTTTATCGGATAATGCCAACGAATCCAGTTCTGGAAGAGCTTGAATTCTGGCTTTCAATTCCATTCCTTTAATCTTATAATCTAGCGCTTGGAGTTTTTCATAATCGGTAACCAAGGATTTTCCGATTGAAGATAATTGATTGTAAGCTTCAATTGCTTCAAGAACCGCTTGTTTGTCAGTTTCAACATCCAATTCTTCTAAACTTGGTAAAGCGGCAATCATTGCATTCACTTGATTTGCACCCTCTAAACTTTCAAGTTTATCGGACAATAAATCAAGCACATAATAGAATTTTACCAGTTTCTTTTGGCTTGGTGTTAAGGCATCATAAGCAGCTTTTGCCAAGTCAAGCGCTTCTTTCTCCTCAATGTCAAAATCAGCAACCGTAGGTAATGGTACGATTAATTGGTCAACTGCATTAGCAGCATCCATATCGCTTAAGAGAACAAGTTGGCTGATTGCGCTGGTCAAACGGCTATATGCTTCCACGACTTCCGTCAATAAAGCATCATTATTCGCCAATACCGCTTCTGCATAACTTTTGGCATTTTGTAGTACTATCCATGAATTTTCGAAGTAATCCTCTTCTTTATAGTCAAGACTATAAAAAAGCGTTTCTAATTTGGTCTTATCAACCACTAATCCAAATGCCCATTCCAATGCCAATGGGAAATGGGTTCTCCAAGCATATTCATTATGCGTGAAGCCGTCACCCACATAGGTTGCCACATTTTCCTCTGGAACGCCAGCATCCAATAAATAACCTTTATAAGCTGCAGGCCAGCCGGCATTTCCGTCTGAGTTATTGCCTACATAAAGGTAGAACTTGGTTGTTTGAAGAAGTGTTGGATTTAAGGTCTCGAGTAAAGCAGGAATATTGGTTGCCCCATTCGAAACTTGTTGGGTAGATGTGGAGAATGGAACGATAACGCCAAACGTATCGAGTCTAGCCAAACCGCCAAAAAAGGAAATTAATCCACCCATGGAACTTCCCGCTAGAATGGTATCTTCGCGACCAGTTTTGGTTTGATAATGTTCATTGACATAAGGCATGACAACATCAATGATGAAGTCCATATATAGATCCCCGCGCTTAGTTCCCGATAGCCAAGAATATGGATAAGTATATTCGGCCATGCGATCGGCAGTATTGTCAATACCAACAACAATAGCGCCACCGAATCCGCCAATTTCCATAAGAGAAGTAATCGTTTCGTCTACACCCCATTCACCTGCAAAAGATGTTACCGAATCGAATACATTTTGTCCGTCATGCATATAGATGACTGGATATTTTTTGGTTGTATCGGTAGGATCATAATCTGTCGGTGTCCAAATGCGAACATTACGGGTTTGATAAGTGGAAGGCAATCTTGGGTCAGTAAGTGAAACTATATCCAAATTACCGACAACTGTCGATTCTGGAGTGCCTCCTACCGGAATCCGCCAACGCAATACCGTATCTTCCACAATCGAAGTATTTCTGGTAATGGTTAAGGTACGGTTATTGATTGGAACACCGTCAAGCGTTAATTCTTCACCACTCCAAGGAGCAAATCCTGCACCCGGCACTTGAAGAGTCCATTTATATTGAAGGCTGATATTATTTCCGTTTGCAGAACTAAATGTCTTTTTGAATTCATAGGTTGTGTCATTGATTTTGGTAGCAATACCATAGCTTAAATTCGCTGGATTCCAACCGTTGTTGCTGGAGCCCGTTGTAATTACCACAGCGTTTGGCAATGCTTCAGGAATCGTGATGATCCAAGTAACTTCAACCGTGAAAGCAGAGGCCCGTACCGAGGCAGTAAAGGTTTTTGTAGTCTTAGCAAGGTTTTTGGTAATGGTTGCGGTTAAGGTAATACCCGTTACCTGACTATCTAAGCGCGTTACTTTACCAATTGTTCCCGATTCTCCCACCACTATTTCAATAGATTCAGGATGTGAAGATGTCCAAGTGATGGCTGTGTCATTAATGCCCGTGGATGGAAGATTAATATCGGACGTTAAGTTGTTTAAACTACCAAGCGAGAGGGCTGATGCAGCTGCAAGAACATCTAAATCATCTTGGCTCGGTTCGGTTCCCACCACAGTAACTTCGAAATCTTTGGTGTCTGTTACAGTATTATATTGAATGGTAGCAGTTAATTGAACAATAGTGGTTTGAGCAGGACGAGTTACTTTAGCATTTTCATTTTCAATCACAATGATTTCTTCGTTATGAGAAGTCCAAGAAATGGTCGTTTCATTTAAGCCGGTAATTGGTAATACAAAGTCTTCCATAACCGCAGATACCGATAAAATGAGCGCTGCTTTCGCTTCGTCAACTCTTTCTTCATCGGTTTTTTCCACCGGAAGTTCCAAATCCGCCCACTTTTCAACTACATCGTTGACAATTATTTCTGGATTGCTTGGGTCAACAGTAACTGTGCGGTTATCTAATTCCTCATTGTCTCTTAATTTTTCCACAGTTCCCCAATCACCTCTGGTCCATTTATATTCAATTACTAATGGTTCTGTTAGATCTTCGTAAATAATTTCAAAAGAAGCTTCGGTTGGGCTTACTCGGGTTGCAACTCCCCAAGAATTTGCTGGATCCCAAAGTGGTTTTCCATCCCCAAAAGACCCCGCAATAACCACCGGTTCATCCATTGGCGTATTTTCCGGAAGTCTGACAAAAAATTGAACCGTTACTGGAGCAGCGGATGGTAGACCTTTAACCGCAAAAATAAATTCTTTTTGTTCAGTTAAGTTATTTAAGGTCAGAGTAGCAATAAGTGTAACTGAAACATCGATTTCTCCTCTCGTAACAATCGCTCTGTTGTCACTAATTTCAATAGCGCTGTTGTCAGAAGTCCAAGAAATTCTTACGCCATAATCACTAATTAATGGCAAAATAAAATCTTCTTCAACTTCCAGCGTATTAAACGTCAAAGCATCCTTTACTTCAAGGAGTTCTTTTCTACCCGCTGTATTGCCCGGGTTTACACAACTGGAAACAAAGAAAACAAAAATAAAGATAAAACTTACAAATAAAATTTTTCTCATTGTTCCTCCTTCAAATGTCATTATTTTTAATATATCAATAAAGCAAATTATTTGATAAATATCAAATTCTAGCCTAATTCTAGCTTTTAAATAAAAAAATGGGTTACTACCCATATTTTTTATATGTCGCTGATTTTAATCATTAAGACCGTTACTTCTGCTTCGCTTTGCGAATCACTTATGCTAAACCCGATTTTTAGTTTTTCTGCTTCACCAATGCCAAGGAGAAAAACCTTATGCTCCTTAGGTTTATGAGAATTAATTACGATAACACTATCGTATATAAGTTCGTTTTGCAGTTCCATTTTTCCCAAAATTTCTCCCTTGGCCCGTTTTGCTTCCATTATTACAACATAGACCCCGGGGTTTTCCGGTATTATGGTTTTTTCCTCCCAATCAACGGAGAATCCCTTTTGCATGTTGGTTAAATATTGCCAATTGTTGTCCATAAACCTCATTGTCAAATGCAAATAAGCTCCATTCAAATATGTCTCTTGATTAAGGGGTTGCGATACGTAGTAAATGGTTTCCCGCCCAGTATTTTGGTTGTCGGTAAAAAGGAAAGACTGATTTAACACTCCTTGTTCATAATGAATCCGCCTTGGGTGAACCATTCTTTTGCCGTTTTGAAAAGTCATTCTTTGCCTAAAATTCAAAATAACTCCTTCTTCCTAATTATTAATCACCCTATGATATGAGCCTAAGGTCTATTTCGCATAGACAAAAGCCTAAAAAAATAGACCCCTTTTGGGGGTCTATCGCTTTTGGAATTGATCATACAGTTGGAACTGTATAAATGAAGTCATCTGGATAACCGTTAACCGGTGTTACAAAACGAGTATTGTAAATACCGGAAACAACGGAATGCAAGGTAATGGATTGCGATACGCCGTCTTTCGATACGGTTACAGTGTAACTGACAGTAGTGGAATTAACCGGACGGCTGATGATACGGCCATTGTTATCAAGAATATCAGGGTTATGGGATTCAAAGGTTATTTCATAACCGTCAAAATTCTTCAAGATATGATATTCAGCTTCAACCAATCTCATGAAGTTGTCATAGAGATTGTTGTCCCGCATGGTTTGTGGGCAGTTCTTTGTGCTGAAGTCATAGTGTTGCTTAACAGCCGAAACATCAAGATCATGTTTAACTAGTAAGTTTGCTACCAGTTTAGCAGTTCTTTGCCATGTCCGATATAGGTCAGAACCCAAATTGACGCAAGTTTCGATACCAATGGATGCGGTGTTGCCGCCGCCAATACCTTTATCCCATGGTTGGCCATAAGGTCGACTTCCGTCACCTGCATGATTTGCCCTTTCTTCATCTGGGATATGTTGAATGGCAATTTTTTCGTCAACAGTGTAATGCCAAGAAGTAGAACCGTCAGTATTGTTCGTCATGTAGTTGGCATGTGCTTGTGCATCTGCGCTGGCTGCTGCGGATGCGGTGTCATGGATGGTAATATACATGATGCCTGGTTGTAGCAAAGTGCCCGGACGGTTAGAGTTAGTTTCTGGGACGATTTGGTCTTTGACATAATGTTGTTCAAACAAATAGTCAGAAACGCTACCGTAAATATCCGCTCCGTAGATGAATTGGAAACCGGTAACTTTAATCTTATCTTGACGGAGCACTTCCGAACGGTTGATTTCCGCAAAATATTGAATCAAAGCATCCATTTCAGCCAAGGTATCGATTACTGTTACTTCAACACTCATGGTTAAGTCCTCTCTTCCTTCGACGGTTGCAGTGATTGTAACTATACCGGCTTTATGTCCGACAACCAAGCCATCGACAACAGTAGCAATTTCTTCATCGCTGGAAGACCAGATGAAAGTTGCGTCTTGTTGTGGATAAAGGCGCACGCTTAAAGAAATTTCGCCGCCTACGTCGACAAAGGAATTAGTTACATAACGTACTTCAAGTTGCGTTGGTGTTGTTACGGTTACTTCAAAACTTACACTAATCGATGGATCCGCTACGCTTGTAATAGTAATGGTAGCAGTTCCGTCGCCCACAGCGGTTAAGTAACCGGTAGTGCTTACGCTTACGATATTTGGATTGCTGGTTGCAAATGCCAAACGTTTATCGGATGCTTGAGTTGGAAGGACATTGACATTTAGTTGATGTCCGGTGAACTTAACAAGCGTTTCGATTGGGTTACCAATTACAATCTCTGTTGGGTCAACGGTTCCTTCTTGCGAGAGTTTTGGCACGCTTGCTTCATCGAGATAGTAATCGCTGAAGGTTCCGACACCGATAAATTGCGCTGCAACCGGTTCATTTCCGTCATAATAGTTATAACGAGCATCTAGTAAAGCCGTGCTTGTTTGGTTCATATTGGAAATGAATTGATAGGTTGCGCTGGCAAAGCCTATAAACTTGTTATAATGAATAGCATTCTTATAATTTTCCGGTGTTGCGCCGGCATTACCGAGCCTAATGCCAAAGGTCGACATAAAGTTTTTGAAGGTATTGTACTTAATATTGATGCTGGTCTTAATGGTGCTTCCGCCACCCCAGTTGGAGAGGTCAAGACCGCCACCGTACGATTGGTCACCACAGTTTTCAAACAAGTTGTTGATAACTTCTACTTTTGTGGCAGTGAAGCGTCTTACCCAAAGACCTCTTTGACCAAAGTTCTTGAATTCATTGTTGCGAACAATGAATACTCCCGCAATACCGATACCGTTAGTTGTAGAATCATTGGTACCTGCTAAACGCAAACCATCGGTATATGTGCCAGGGGACGTGACTCTTCCGCCTTCAAATACATTATCCAACAACCAGAGGTTTTCAATATTGCCGCCGCGAATATAGCGAGGATTGTAAGTTTGCGTTCCGGTTGTGAATAAGTTGTTGAGGAAGTAGAAATTGCGGTTCTTGGCGGAATCGCTGGTAATCGTCAAGTTGATAATACCTGGGCTGTCTGCTGCAAGCGTTGAAGAATGAACGTAGTTGTTCTTGAAGACAAAAGTATCCATGCCGCCTTCGACAGGTCCTACCAACTTGAAGCCTCCCGTGAATGTGAAGCCGTCAATTGTCAAGCCTTTGACGCCTTGAGCAATCGTGATAGTACCGGTTAAAACAGCTTCTTGTTCTGTACCCCGAACGTTCTTATTAGGGTCAACTCCGGCAAACGGTCCAATCAAGGTAATATTGTTCTTGGAAATCGTAAAGGATTCGTTATAAGTTTCGGTTGCCACATAAATGACGCTGCCCTCTACTGCTGCTTCGAGCGCTTCGGTGATGGTTTGATATACATTTTCGCCCACGCTTTCCGGACGAACATAGATATCAACATCCAATTCTTCGCTCCATTTAGCATAGAATACTTGGTTGCCTTCTGTGCCAGGGGAAATTAAGCGAATTGGTTGACCGCCAAATACCGGATTATCATACCAACCTTCGAAAGTATAACCAATGCGCACAGGTTTTGGAAGGATGATAACATCCTCTTCGGCTGTGAAGCGAAGTTTTGTTGGCGTAAAGTCAGGCATTACTTGCATTGTTGCATCGGTTACGAAAGCAGCAGGTTTAATGTTTCCTGCATATTGCGCAAACCTTAATGCACCAACCGCAGGGTCCGCAAAGAATGTTTGCGTATTATTTACCGCTTTAACGAATTCATTTTCAAAGAAGATAAAGAAGTTAATCCACTTATTGTAATAAGCAGGATGATTGAGAAAATAAGCGGAATCTTCTATCATTTCGGTAGAACTGGTGTGGAACTTATTGTCAAGTTTTGGATAAGTTACGCCGCCAAGTGGATAACCAGGGTTACAATAACTGTACCAAGTTCCAAGGAATCCCGATGTCTTGCCTTCGCCATGAGCGAATGTGTTGAAGGTTAAAGCAGAAGTAATAGTTCCTTCATCAAGCAAGAAGTTATAGAAATCGGTTAATAGGTCGGTAAGCATTTCGTTCTTCGATGGATAACCCCAAATACCGCCATTGAGATGGTAAGTGATGGTGTAGGTGCCTTCCGGAATAATTTCTTCCCATCCGGCATAAAGAACTATATTTCCTAAGGAACCAACTTCAATTTCAAACAGCGGATCTTCTGCAAGTTCAGGACTCAAGAACCAACCCAAGAATTTGTAACCTTGACGAGTAGGAATAGGAAGCACGGTAGGTTCCGTATCTTGGTCGGTATATTCTTTTGGATAACTTGATGGCAAAACGCCGCCATTGACATGATAAGTTATCGTGAATTTAACCGGAGGAATGCCTTCTTCCCACTTGGCATATAGGTCAATATTGCCTGTTGTGCCCACTGGAATAACGCTAATCGGTTCGCCCGCAAATTCAGGATTATCATACCAACCTCTGAAGATATGGTTTTCTTTTGTAGGTTCGGCTAATTCAAGCGGAAGCGTAATCCGTGTGTAAACACTTGGATTGCCTGGCTTATTTTCGCCGCCGTCAAGATGATAAGTAATTGTGTATTCCACTGCATCCGGATCAACGGTCCAATCTTTAATTATCATTTCGGTTCCGACTGCTAAATTGCCCGCTGGGAACAATGGATTGCCGGTAATTAAGGTATCCAAGTATTTCGAGCTGTATACCGCATCCCCAGGTTCTAAAGTAATGGTTGCCGGGGAGCCGGTTACTTTAACTTTGCCGTCCGCCCCGATGATACAATATGTAGTCATGGCTAAACCCGGAGCTTCGCTGTTATTGAAGGTAATGGCAGAAGTTCCCGTGTTGATGACAAGAAGCGCAACCGAAGAATAAGTTAAGTTGCCGAGGGCTTTAGCTTCTTCAGCAGTTGTTACTGTGAAGGTCATGCCCATCGCAATGAATAGGACCTTATCACCGCTGGTAATCGTATAACCGTTCCAACCAATGAAGCTGTCGGCTGGTCCGGTTTCATCTTTCGACATCGCAACCGGAGTATTTCGGTAGAATAAACCGACTTGACCTTCTTGGACCACACCAAAGTTTACGGTTAATTCTTTGGTAACCACTAAATCTTGATATTGCAAAGTCAAGACAAGGGTCCGTGGTTGATAAGTCAACATTTCTTTTTGTCTTACGCCTGTTTCAAGATTATGAATCGAAGGATCTTCGCCTTCTTTATAAGCCCAAGTAGTCGATACGCCGTTAACTGTCGATTTAGGGAACATGTAGTTAAGCACTACTTGTTTTTGGGCAAGACCCAATATTTTTTCGGCTTCTTCCTCTAAATCAGATAAACTGAAACGTCCGGAAGGAACTTCGCTGATATCCGCAAGCGGATTGTCATTACTTGCAACTTCTTTGAAGAAACCGGCATATGGACTTAGATCGGTAATGACATTTCCGTCATCGTCTTCATAATAGTTGTTATCTAAGTTGGCAAGCGCCGGATTGGTTGCAGCACCGTCTGTTTGATTGCGGTTGGCATAATAGTAAGATTGAGGTAAACCAAGGAATGCATTGTAATTGATATTGGCTACCCATTGATAACTTGCATGGTTGGCAGTGGTGGCGTTGTTGCGAATCCGAATGTAGTTCAAACATTTTTCAAAAATATTACCGGTAATAGTGAAGTCAGTGCCATATTCTTGATAGTTCCGAGCTGAGATTGCACCGGAATAGAGTCCTGCGCTTTCCACACCGATTAGCCTAAAGTAATTTTGTTTGATAACGATATTGGTTGTTGAACCCGCTGGTCCGCCATAAATCCGGAAGTAAATTCCGTTGTAACCGCCAAGGCTCGATTGAACAAAGTCATTGCGTTCAATAATGATATCGCCATAGTTGTAACCGCCGTGGTTAAATCTAACTGCGTCTCTACCGAAATCTTTAAAGACATTGTCTTTGATTAAGACGTCTTTAATATAGGCCAAACTGATATTGACATCATGAACGGTGTCAAACAAATTGTTGGTGAAGACAAAGGATTGCATTTCATAGTTCATCGCAGCTTGGAAATAAATGAATCCTTGGTTATAAGCATTGGTTTCCACCCAAGCCGTTGTGGTTGGGGTAGTATTGTAAACATAGTTGTAAGAGAAGGTTAGATTTGCCAATACTTTGGTGGAGGTTCCTGAACCAACAATGGTTGCATCGCCTGTGAAAGCCAAACCAAGGAAACTGACGTTGCTGATTCCGCCATTTACGGTCACTTTACCTGCAATAATCGCTTCCTCAATCCGTTCGCCTTTATTTGGATCGACAAGGTGATTCGGACCAATTAGTTCGATATTGGATTTATTGATTGTGAAGTCTTCAAAATATACTCCGGCTTCAACATAAACTTTTCCGCTTACGGTAGCATTAATTGCTTCTGCAAAACTTCCAAATACATTGACGCCGACAACATATTCGGTGCCGTTATAGGATAGTTTATCGCCGGTATTTAAGCCTTCAACTCTTGGAGAAACCAATGTATCGGTAACTTCAATTGGAATTTCTTCCCATTTAGCATAGAAGGTTTGATCTTCGGAGGTGCCAACCGGTATTTCGGTTACCGCTTCACCGCCAAATTCTGGATCGGTAAACCAACCTAAGAAATTAAAGCCTTCTTTTGTTGGAATCGGAAGAGTTACAAAATCAAGTTCGGTGAATTCAACCGGTACTTCACCCGCTAATTCCCCGCCATTGAGAACGTAAGTAATCGAATAAACAACCGGCGCTTCAGGGTCTTTTACTTCTTCCCACTTTGCATAAAATACTTTGTCGGTTGTATCGGTTTCTCTGATGGCAACTACTTTTTCGCCTTCTAATTCTGGATTGTCAAACCAGCCAACAAAGAAGTAACCTTCTTTAACCGGTGCAGGAAGTAATAGTTCAACACCTTCATAGTACATTTCCGGTGCATATTCTACTTCGTAAGGAGTTAAAACGCCATCCACAAGCTTATAACCTAAGTTGGTATTTGGAATGACCTTACGTAAGTTGTAGAAATCACCCGAGCCTGCTCCTTGGGTACCATAGAAGTAACCGTCAAGAACAAAACCAGCAAGGGATTTGCCGCTTGCGCCTTCCCAGAAGTGAACGGTATATTTCTTGGATTGGAGATAAGCAAGATGCTTAACAAGGGTTGCGTATTTGGTCTTATATGGTTCTGTACCGAGGAAACCGCCAACAACCGTTAATAGTTCGCCGGTTGCAGGATCACCAGTAGCCGAATCATAAAAGAATTGAGAATAACCGTCATTTGTTTGGGAAGAATTGGATGAAGTATGATTGTAAATTGCGACAGGGTCACCATAATTCGCGCTGAAATCAGCCCATGTAGTCTTGTGGAGTTTGCTTGCCACAATTGGCGAAGTCAATAAGTTATTGTCTTTCAAATATTGATAGAAGTCAGCCATGAAGATTTCTGGCAAATTGGTATATTGATCTATACCAGCCCCCGGATTTGTTACTTCGTTAACTTCCCAAGTCCAACTTCCGCCATTCAAATTGTAAGTGATAGCATGGGTAATTGCTTCCCATTTTGCATAGAAGACTAAGTCTTCGGCTGTGCCTTCTTGAACTTCGGATACAGGGTTACCAGTTAATTCTTCGTCGACATACCAACCTAAGAAGTTATAACCAGGTCTTGTTGGAATTGGTAAAGCAAAGCCTTCAAATTCCGTAAATTCGGTTTTTGGATCGGTTGCAAAGGAACCGCCGTTTAAGTTATAAATAATTGAATAAGCTGCGGCTTTCCATTTTGCATAGAACACTTGATTGCTTTCGGTGCCAACCGGAATCTTGGTTACAGCTTCGCCCGTAAATTCCGGATTGGTAAACCACCCTTCGAAAAGGTAAGATTCCCGGGTAGGAACCGGCAACTCAACTTCTTCTAATTCCGTAAAGGTTTCAGGTGCTCCGTCAGGGAGTTCGCCGCCGTTTAGTTCATAAGTAATAGTATAATTGATTAAAAGTTTTTCCCATTTTGCGTAGAGCTCAATCGGAGCTTTCAATTCGCTTGGGTTTATGAAAGTAATTGGAGTTGTATAATCACTGGATGTAAACCAACCGAGGAATTGGTATTTGTCTCTAGTCGGTTCTTTGAAGGTAATCACATCACTTAAAGCAGTAAATGATGAAGGATTATCCGGATGATTGGTACCTTCAAATAAATGATAAGTAATAGGATACTCCTTGAGAATTACCCTAACAGTTGCTTCTGCAAACACTTCAGGGTCAACGTCGGATCTTACGGTTATTGTAGCTCTGCCTAAGCCTTTGGCCAACAATTTATTGCCATCAATTTCTATAATTTCCGGATCGCTCGATGTCAATGTGTACAAATCAGCCGCATTCTCAGGTTCAATGTTAACCGTAATAGTTTGTTCTTCGTAGAGTCCCATTGTTTCTTCGGCTATTAGTGCCATCGATTGTGGAGGTCGATATGTTATTTCAATTTTAAAGCGTTTTGTTACATTAGAATCTGCTTTTGCTTCTGCTTCAATGTATACTGTACCAGGTTTTAAAGCTCTGACTAAACCATTTTTGTCGACAGTGGCAATTGTAGAATCGCTAGTAGACCAATAAACTGTCTGATCAAAAGAAATTGGTCTTACGGTAGCAGAAAGAGTTTGCTCTTCGCCGACAAACATTTGTTCTTCTCCATAAACGACAACAACACGCACGGAATCCCCTGTACATGCCACAAGCGTCATTGCCATAAAGAGAAAAGCAAAAATAAATAATATTCTTTTCTTAAAAATAGACACGAATCTGTCCTCCTTTCAATATTCATTTTACCAAAAAATGGGGTTTATTGCAAGCGTTTGCAATGAAAAATAAAAGCAAAAATAAGTAGTAATGAAAAAACGATTGGCTTTACGTTAAAAACCAATCGCAAATCAAAAATCCTAATTTTTGATTATTCACCAAGCTTTAACTTTTCTTTTTTCAAGGGCAAATAAGTCAAAACCCCGTTGATTCTGGTGCTTTCAAAAAGGATGATATCTTGCACGGGTGACGTTAATTTTAAATTAACAAAACCTTTTTTTATTTCATCAAAGGATTTGTTAAACTCCGCTTCTCTGGCCAAAGTAATATGGGAAGTATATTCGCCTACTTGGGAATTAATTCCCCGTTTGTTAATTTCTTTAATCAGTGTATCCCAAAGGTTCAACAATTCCTTATGCTTTTTTACTTCCACGTAAACAATATGCCGTCTATTTCGAACAAATGAATTTACTCCGGCTAATTCCAAAGCAAATGTTGAAGTTCTCTTTGCCACATCGGATATAATCCCCTCCCATAAAGAAAGGTCATCCGCACTGGTTTCACCGATAAAGAAAAGCGTTAAATGCAGGTTTTCTTTTCGGGAATAATTACCCCTATAACTTTCTTGCTTTAAAGTATTTTGATAATTTTCCAAAATGCTTTTTACATCTTCTGCCAGCTCAACACCGATAAATAAACGCATATTGCCTTACCTCCTTAATCATTATACCACAATTACTTTAAAAAGGGCTTTGCATAATTAATTCTAAAAAAGCATAACGCCATAACACGTTATGCCAGTTTTTCCAAATAACAGTCGCTTACTTGGAAAAGTTTCGGAGTTATACTTAAGCAATATACCACCGGTGTTCCATTTTTTTTACCACCCATTGAGAACTATTTCGTAATAAATCCTTCCCCTATTTATTAAATACGCTTATTCTATATTATAGCAATTTATTGCTTAAGTAATAGCGCCTATCAACAAGATCTCTACCCATCCCCCCGAAGAGTAGAGTTAATTAAGCAAAAAGCCCAATTAGTAATTCTTGTTGAAATAGTCCCTTCCTGCCGTCAACGCTTCTTGGTTGAGCAAGACTAAATGCGCTTTTTGTTCGCCAAAGGTTTTGGCCAATAATTTAATGATTAAATCATTTTTAAATAACTTGGTTTTGGCAAGATATGCCCCAAGCATTACCATATTCGCTACTTTGAAATTGCCGATTTTACCGGCGATTTCGTTAGCGGGAATATAAAATGCTTCGATATCTGTTCTTGTGGCTTTTGCATCAATGAGCGAAGAATTAATAAACAATCTTCCCCCCGGTTTAACTTTGCCTTCAAATTTATCGAGCGAAGGTTTGTTCAAAACAATAATGGTGTCAGCCTTGGAAATGACCGGCGAGTTTACCGGTTTTTCCGAAATCGTAATGGAACAGTTTGCGGTTCCTCCCCGGGTTTCCGGGCCGTAGGAAGGATACCATAAAGTGTTTAAACCTTTCTCATTCGCCGCATAAGCCATTAGCTGACCAAGCAACATGACACCTTGACCGCCGAAACCGGCACAAATGACTTTCTCGTCAATCATTATTGGGCCTCCTTCGTTTTATCCTTAAACACCCCAAGTGGGTAGTAGGCAATCATTTTTTCTTCCGCCCATTTGAGCGCATCTTTCGGTGTCATACCCCAGTTTACCGGACAGGTGGAAACAAATTCGATTAAGGCAAAGCCCCGTTTTTCCACTTGCATTTGGAAAGCTTTTTTTACCGCTTGTTTGGCTTTTCGAACATGCACAGGATTATGAACCGAAACTCTTTCGATATAAGCGCTACCCGGAATGGTGGCTAATAACTCAGACATCCGTATCGGCATCCCTGCTTGTTCGATGGTTCTGCCAAATGGCGAAGTCGAAGTTTTTTGTCCCACCAAAGTAGTTGGGGCCATTTGACCGCCGGTCATACCGTAAATGGCATTATTGATAAAAATAACCGTGATGTTTTCCCCGCGATGCGCCGCATGCACAATTTCCGCGGTACCGATTGATGCCAGGTCGCCATCGCCTTGGTAAGAAAAGACAATGCGATCAGGCAAAACGCGTTTGATGCCGGTGGCAACCGCCGGAGCTCTTCCGTGGGCTGCTTGCACCATATCGCAGTTAAAATTATTGTAATTAGTTACCGCACATCCTACCGGAGAAATCCCGATCGCTTGATTGAGCAACCCCAGTTCCTCTATCGCTTCCGCTACCAACCGATGGATAAGGCCGTGAGCGCATCCCGCGCAAAAAGAAAATTCTTTATCGGTCAATGCTTTAGTTTTTTGAAAGACGATTTTACTCATGGCGCAACTCCTTTAGCATCTCTAATACGGCGTCCACAATTTCTTCGGTTTCCGGCAGCATTCCCCCCGTCCGACCAAAGAAACCAATCGGCAAACGGCCGCGATTAGCGATTTTGACGTCATCAATCATTTGCCCGGTCGATAATTCGCAAGTCAATAAACCTTTAACCGTTGAACTTAATTCATCAAAGGCTATTTCCGGATATGGCCAAATCGAAATCGGACGAAGCAAGCCGACTTTTACGCCTTGTTCTTTTAAAACTTCGATGGCACTGCGGCAGATTCTTGCCATAGTACCATATGCGACAATCATAATTTCCGCATCCTCACCGTTTACAATTTCATATCGTTGTTCCTTTTCTTTCATCTTGAGATATTTCTTGTGCAAACGGAGGCTATGGTCTTCCAATTCTTTGGGGTTTAAGTAAAGGGAATTGACGATATTGCGTTCTCTTTTTCCCATAGCACCATTTGCTGCCCAAGTTTTTTCCGGTATATTATATTCCGGAACAGGACGGTCAACATCAACTGGTTCCATCATTTGGCCGATTAGCCCATCCACGGCTATCATCACCGGATTTCGGTAAAGGTCAGCCAAAACAAATGCTTCTTTGATAATGTCCACGGTTTCTTGTAAGGATTCGGGCGCAAAGGCCAAACAATAATAGTCGCCGTTGCCGCCCCCGCGAGTTACTTGTTTGTAATCGGCTTGCGACGGTTGGATGCCCCCAAGACCAGGTCCCCCGCGCATGACATTGATGATTACGCCCGGAAGTTCCGCACCTGCCATGTAACTGATGCCCTCCTGTTTTAAGGCTACTCCCGGCGAGGACGATGAGGTCATCACCCGGACACCTGCTGCGCTTGCGCCATAGACCATGTTGATTGCGGCTACCTCGGATTCGGCTTGTAAAAAGACACCGCCATAATCTTTCATGTACCGTGACAGATATTCCGGCAGTTCGCTTTGTGGGGTTATCGGATAACCAAAGAAAGCTTTGCAACCGCCTTTCAAAGCGGCTAACGCCATTGCTTCATTGCCTTTCATCATTAACTTTGCCATTCTTCCACCCCTTAATCCAAACGGTAGACTGTAATCACCACGTCAGGGCACATTACAGCACAATTTGCACACCCGATGCATTTGTCCGGTGTATGGATTTGCATTGGTTGATACCCCTTCATATTCAGGGTATTTGGATCCAATTCCAATAATTTGAGGGGACAGGCTTCAATGCACAGCCCACACCCTTTGCAACGTTCGGTTGCAACTTCAATTCTTCCTTTTGCCATTTTTTTCTCCTTATAACCATTTTTCCCGTAAAATGATTTGTATCGGGAATTTTTCTCCTAATATATCACCCGGCAACTGTTTCAATAATTCCGGAATTCCCGATGTATAAACAACTTTTATTCTGGTTTGTTCAACCACTTCCTGCATGATTTGATTTGCATATAACATATCCTTAACGCTTGTGTGACGCAAAAGATTGCTGTTATTGATAAAGCCGGTTATTCTTAGTCCCGATGAAGCCTGCAAAGCATGATACATGGAAATTATATCAACAGTTTTGCTCGTTTCGGGACGAAAGATATTTACTATCATCCACATCTCATAAGGCGTATCGTAAATCAAATCGCGAAATTGCTTTAAAACTTTTATTCCGTTGGGATCTCCCCCACAATCCAAAATCAAGAACTTATCACGTTTAGCGATCCTTCCTTGAATGGCGGGGGATAGATACGGCATATCCAATCCCTTGGTTGAATTGTAAGTATCGGATATTACTTCAATATTGTGGTTGCTTAAGAATGCTCTTGCCTCACGGGATCTGAAATATGGGTTAACTATATCCAAATCCGCTAAGCACACATTATGGTCACGAGCTTTTTTGATGGCCAAGTTAACGGAAAATTCCGATTTTCCGCTCCCGTAGTGACCGATAATGATAATTAAAGGGGCTTTCATTAGCGTTTAATGTAATTGCCCCGGATGTTGCGAATCACGCGGATTCTTTCTTCCGCTAATCTATCCGCTGCTTTAGCGGGGGTAATGTTGTTTTCCTTTGCTATTTTGAAGACATC
>Ga0265294_10003832_pt1 | contig 18996 bp, 12 predicted proteins | sample MunlanPumphouse3_FD_192504 | JGI IMG/M metagenome (GOLD analysis project Ga0265294, IMG submission 192504) | Groundwater microbial communities from a municipal landfill in Southern Ontario, Canada - Pumphouse #3 | ecosystem: Environmental > Aquatic > Deep subsurface > Groundwater | place...
CAGGTAAGGAATACAATACAACATTGGCAAACTCAACGGGTTGGCTTTGTTCATCGTTTACAATTCCGGTAATGGTCTGGGCTTGGAGTATGCCTAACTGGATAAAAAGAATTACTAAAATAAATAAGAACTTAATTCGCATGATTTTTTTATTTTTTATAAGATAACACTTGAAAATGGAATTCATTATTATGATAAAAATGAATCTCCCATCACTAATATATTAATACAGTTTTCTAATTTTTCGTCAACTTTTATCGACTTTTCACATGGATTGTCTATTACCAATAATACTTTGGTCGAGTATTTTTGGTATAATACGGATTATCGTCGAACTCAAATTCGTTAAAACTCTTAAATAGTTTTGTGAACGATTACTCTTATTTTGGTGGTATTTTACTTGTGGAAATTAAACTTGAATTATTCCATAAGAAGTAAAATAAATTACTGTTGTCCAAATATTTTGAACAACTTAGTCCTGGATTAAATGACTTAAAAAACTTTATTCCCATGTTTATTATTTTGACACGACAAAGAAACGAATATTAGATAAATTAACAAAATTAATTCTAAAAATGTCATTTATTTTCTAAAATAAATTGCATAAAATTGCATATGACTTTTTATTTTATTTCAATATTAATCTCCAATTGTTAAAAGTAGAAACTTACCTCAATTTTATATTTCAGATGCATCAAAAAGTCTTATATAATTGAAACTTAAACCGCTGGGTAATGTTATACATTCATAGAAATTTGAAAATTCTGAATGGTTAAATAATAAATGAATGATATGAAAATAGGAATTACAGGAGCAACGGGACAATTGGGACGATTGATCGTAGATAAATTGAAAGATAGAATAAGCCCGGAGAACATTGTGGCACTTGTGCGTACACCGGAAAAGATAGATGATAAAACTATTGAAGCTCGACAGTTTAATTACGATGTGCCGGATAGCTTGGCAAAATCGTTGGAAGGTATCGACCATTTAATGCTTATATCGGGTAGTGAGGTAGGAAAGCGCAAGCAACAACATGAGAACGTGATAAATGCAGCTAAAAAGGCTGGTGTAAAGTGGATTGTTTATACAAGCTTATTGCATGCCGACAGTTCATCAATAAGTCTCGCAGGAGAACATAGGGCTACTGAAGCTGCTTTAAAAGCTTCCGGAATTGCACATACCATTTTGCGAAACGGATGGTACACCGAAAACTATACGAGTTCCATACCTGCATCTGTAAAAAATGGTGCAATTATTGGATGTGCAGGCGAAGGAAAAATATCATCGGCTACACGTGAAGATTACGCAGAAGCTGCTGCGGTTGTTTTAACTAGCGCAAACCAACAAGGGAAAGTGTATGAATTGGCAGGTGATAAACACTATAGATTAAAAGAGCTGGCTACTGAGGTTTCTCTTCAAACCGGAAAAGATATTCCCTATCAGAATATTACTGAAACAGAATATGTTGCAATTTTAACAAGTATGGGAATACCGGATGAATATGCCAAAACCATAGTCGGATTTGACACAGCAGCATCCCGAAACGATCTGTTTGATGACAGCAAACAGTTGTCACAATTAATTGGACGTCCCACTACTGCTTTATCTCAATCAGTTAAAGAGGTTTTGATCTGAGCGATGCCTAACTTGCTTCAGTTTGACACTTCAATCGAAACTGGACCTATAAGACCATAGTCTTTCAAGGGGACTCCGGCTTCTGGTCCTGCAATGGTCCAAGTTTTCCTGTCTTTTTCAGGTATGCCTGCATCATAAGCCAATCGATTGAACCAGGTTCCGGTAACATCTACTTGCAACTTGTTTTCTCCTTGCTGTAGGTATTCCGAAATATCTAAAACGTATGGAGTTGTCCAACAGGTTCCTACGTCCTTGCCATTTATCTTGACTTTTGCAATGTCTTCTACTCGTCCCAAATTAAGAAAATAACTGGTGGCTTTCGAAATGTCTTCTAACATAAAACTTGTTTCGTAAGTTACTGTTCCTGAGAACGATTTCCCTTCTGCTGATAATGGAAGGTCTTTCCATGCAACTAATTGGTTTGTTAAAACTGGCTCGTTTTTTATGCCCCAACCGGAAGGAAATCTTAATTGCCAGGGTGTTTTGCTGAGATCTAACTTAATGGTGGGTACCAATGGCTTGAGTGGATGATCGGATTTTTTACTGCGAAATACAACAAAACAGGATTTTTCTGCAGGTATATCCATCACTAAGTTTGTATAATCACCGTTTGATTTGGAATCTAACGAAAAAACTTCACCTGTAACTGGGTCCCAGATTTCGGCATTTCCTTTGCTTCTAAAAGATATAACTCCCTTATACCCGTTTTCGGGCATGGCTGATAGGAAATAGATGTCGGATTCATCGGTATTACGATGTAACCAACGAAGCTCGGAATGGTCAAAAAGTATATCTGGTTGGATATTTTCTGCGACTAAAACGGAATCTATTGCTGATGTATTATAAACTTTGCCTTTCCCTAATTTGTAGGTTCTTTGTGAACTGTTTCCCCAAAGTTTTTCTACTGCTTTTTCATATCTTTCTCTTGCATTGTCTCCCCCACTCAACGTGGCTAAACCGGATGGCGACTCACCAACAACTATTAATCCTTTCTCCACAAACATGGCAATTTTCTCTAACGTTTCGGGTAGCATTCTTTTGCAATCGTATAACCACAATACTCTATATTGAATTCCTTCAGGGGTTACAATCTTACCATTCTTTATCGATAATCGGTTTAATAAAATATCTGGATTGCAATAATCGTAAGAATATCCTTTGGGAAATGGAAGCAGCTGAGAGGGTTTGTGATTTTGCTCGTCTCCTAAATACAACAAAACATCGGACACGGGATTACCGGCTTCTAACATATAATTGCATCGTGCCAGATAATCGGTAAACTGGGGCATATGTTGCCACCATGTTTGCAAACGAAGAAAGGGTGTACCAATTTTTGTTCCGAAAGATGAACCGGGTGGCAAAAAATCTGTTCGGGGATTGTGGGTGTATGTGTGGAAAACAAGATGGGTGACTCCTTTGGAAAAATGATCATCGGCAATGTCTTTCAAAAAACGGGGATGCTCATCCCAAGTGAGCTCAAAAGAGGTGAAGGCTTCGGCGGCGACTCGCTTTTTACCGTATCCTCGGGCGGCTGATACTGCTGGCTTGACGGGCTTGAACTCGATACTCCCGACATACGAATCTGAACGTGGTTGCCAGAATTCACACATGGGTATATCTGCGTATTTGTAGTATTCAAGAATATCACCGGGAAAAACATCGCCGGAGGCTGTTTCAAATGAGACTTTTAACCCGTTTTCACTTGCCAGATTCTTCATCTCTCCAAAAAAGTTTTCTACTAATAAATCATTTAACGTAACACGCCAATCTCGGAGAAAACGAGCGGTTTTCTCGGGATCATCAACTACATATCCAAACAGGGCTGGAAACATGGAATGGATAGGATAGTTCCATTTTTTATCGAAGATCTTATCTAAATCGGATGTCCAGGTCTGTGTCTTACATTCCCAACTGTCTAACAAAACGCCTTGTAATAATCCGCCTTTCAAAACTCCGCCGTCTTTGACTAAGCGACCGATATAACCGTCAAAATTGGTTCGTATGCCACTAACATTCAACTTGGTGGCTTCCCAACCGGTGGCCTCGGGTGGGGCTGGCCCATTCTTCAGACCGGTGTTGACATGACCAATTCGGAGGATGGTCCATTTTCCTGCTGGAACATTCCAACTGAGTTGTCCCAAAGAATCCATATTATTGGATAAATCAATTATCGTTGCTGGATCAATCCAGGAGCGGACATTTTGCTGTGGAGGGTCTTCTCTTACAATTCTCCTCAATGTCCAGGCGGCCTCGGATTCCCAATTCTGCTGACGGGCAGCAGTATAAAAATTTATATATGATAACGACATCTCGTGAAGATTCTTTATCTCTACGATATATGTTTTTGAGGGTACTTCTTTACAGGCAATAGTAATGGGTTTGTCGTCTTGCCAACTACCTGCGGGCATTTCCAAAGAGGCTACTTTCTCTTTTCCTTTTGATGTGATTGCATAAACGTCTACAGAAATATCTGGCGAATAGCACCAATTATGAGAAAATGAATTAATAGATGGAAACTCAATAGTGCGTATGGTGGTTTTCTTTGAGAAATCCACATCTATAATGGTCGAGCCTGAAATTGAAGGGGGCACCACTATTCTTTTTTGATTAATAAAGCATTCTTTGAATTGTATTTCGGGCTTGTTACTGGTTATATTTACTGGCATTTCGCGTGAACCGGCATCTCCTTCGGGAGTGGGAAATGCTATTACAAACAGATCTTTGTATGTTCGCCAGTCTTCCTTACTGGGTTCGGGTTTCTTTAGCGTTATTTTTTCTTGTGCACCACCGGATACATCTGTACGGGAATAAACCAAGTGACGCATCGAATTTTCTGGTTCAATCCAGGGACCGCCGGCATAGGACCAACCGGGACAGTTTTGCATAGTGAATCGTAGATTTAATCTTTTACATTCTTTTGCTGTCCATAAAACAAGATCGTCCCAATCTTTACTTAACGTTTGTATTTGTGGCGATACACCGGGCCATTCTCCACCAAATTGTCCGTGAAATAATTGAATCCCTGAAATTCCTGCACGGGCTATTGCTTCCAAATCGGCGGTTATACCTTCTTTGGATACGTTGCCTCCAATAAAGTGATACCAGGTTTCAGGATAATAATCTTTATCGGGACTTTTGAATTTGTTTTCTGTTATACCAAATTTTTTTTGGGAATTGGAACTTGATAAGTCAGCTATAAAGATTATAAGGCTCAATAATATTAGAAAATAAAGCTTAGTTCTCATCATCAAAATATATTAATCTGTATTATATTTAAATAAAAATTATTATTGGAAGATCTTTTATTTAATAAAAGACTCTACGCAAGGATAATCAGCAGTATACGAAACGATTTGGCAACCTTTCGTATTACTGCGTTTTATCGCTGCATTTCCTCAAATAACTCACTGCAAATCTACAGAATATTTTTCAATCCCAAGCATATAATTTCCGTATTTAATTCGTTTTGTTATTTCTTATCATATGATTTATTTCAGGTTTTGGGTAAAGAATACTTCCATTTTGTCGAACGGTATAATATCCAAACGGTCATACAAATCTATATGAACAGCACCAGGGATAATCAATAACTCTTTGTTGTCTCCTTTCAGCTTTTTGAAAGCATCCTCACTAAAATAGCGGGAATGTGCTTTCTCTCCATGAATCACGAGTACAGCACTACGAATTTCATCACTATATGATTGTTGGGGCATATTGATAAATGAAAGGGGCGTTGTTATGTTCCAACCGTTGTTGGAGTTGAGTGAACGTTCGTGATAACCACGATCTGTTTTGTAGTAGTCGTAATAGTCTTTCACAAAGAAAGGGGCATCTTCAGGCAACGGATCTACCACGCCGCCGGCAAGTGCATAAGTACCGTTCTTCGCATCCAAAGTACGTTGGTCGTTGAGTTGTTTACGGAGTTCATAACGTTTGTCGGCATCCATTGAATCAAAATAACCGTTTGCATTCACACGACTCATATCATACATGGTAGATGTGACAGTTGCCTTAATCCGGGTATCCATAGCAGCTGCATTGATAGCCAGACCACCCCAACCACAGATGCCGATAATTCCGATACGCTCCGAATCTACATCATCGCGTGTTGATAGGAAATCAACGGCAGCACTAAAATCCTCCGTATTAATATCTGGTGATGCCACATTGCGAGGTTCGCCACCACTCTCACCGGTATATGAGGGGTCAAAAGCAAGTGTGATAAAACCACGTTCAGCCATGTTTTGGGCATAAAGCCCTGACGACTGCTCCTTTACTGCCCCGAAAGGTCCGCTTACTGCGATAGCAGCCAACTTCCCAGTTGCGTTCTTGGGCACATACATATCAGCGGCAAGTGTGATTCCATAGCGATTGCGGAAAGTTACCTTGCTGTGATCGACTTTGTCGCTTTTCGGAAATACTTTATCCCATTCTGTTGTTAATTCTAACTTATCCATACTATTATCATTTATACGATTATTGACTATAGCTTTGTTGTTTACACATGCTATGGTTGTACCAACCACAAACAGAGCCATTATTATTTTCTTCTTGTCGGTTTTTTTTTTAGATTGTTTTGATGACTTTTGCAGGGATACCTCCGACAATACTATTGTCGGGAACATCTTTTGATACGACCGCTCCTGCGGCGACAATGGCATTTTCGCCAATCGTTACGCCTTGCAATATAGTAGCACCTGCCCCAATCCAAGCATTCTTTTTGATATGGATATGCCCCACCAGTAAGGAATGCCTGTTTTCGGGTGAAACAGGATGTCCTTCGGATAATATACTTACATTCGGAGCTATAAACACATCGTCTTCAATGGTAATGCCCCCTAAATCCAAGAAAGTGCAGTTGAAGTTGATAAATACGTTCTTACCGAATTTCGTATGTTTTCCGTAATTGATATACATAGGAGTAAATAAGGCAACACTGTCGTCAATTTTACTACCTGTAATTTGACTTAACAAATCTCGGATCTCAGCAGGATCGGAAGAGTTGTTCATCTCAATAAGTAGCCTTTTGGTTGTGTACGAAGCCTCCCGCATTTTATAGACTTGCGGGTCATTGGGCAGAATGGCTTCTCCGTTTCTTAACCGTTCAAAAATATCTGATTTATCCATCTTTGTACTTTTTGATACAAAGATAGAAGTATATCAACCTATCCGGTTAACGATTTTCAAACCGATAATTAAGATATTCAAACCATCGCTTCTCGAAGCGACTTCGGATTTGTGCCTGTATGTTTTTTAAAGAAGTTGTTGAAGTAAGTCGGATATTCAAAACCGAGAGCGTAGGCAACTTCCGTAATATTCCAATCCGTATGTTGCAATAAAGCCCTTGCTTCTGCAATAATTCGTTCTGTAACATGCGCAGTAGTTGATTTGCCTGTAACTTCTTTTACCGCACGATTTAAATAGTTGGTATGCACATTCAGAATGCGGGCATAGTCTTGTGCGGTTCTTAGTTGCAATGGATGATCGTAAGTCTCAATAGGAAATTGTCTTTCTAGTAATTCAAGAAATACGGATGTAATTCGTGCCGTTGCTTTTTTAGCTTGATGATAATGCTCTGATGGTTGCAGTTTTAATGCTTCATGAATTGTCAAACTGATGTAGTTGCGGATTAGTTCATCCTTAAAAGTATAATCATTTTCCTGTTCTTCAATCATTTTCTGAAAGAGAGTATTAAGAAACAATCTTTGTTCCTCTGATATTTCTAAAACAGGGGTTCCACCAATCTTAAAAAGCGGAGATTGAAGCAGGCTCTCTGAACGCTCCGATTGTTTCAAAAAATCTTCCGAGAAAAGACAAGTATAGCCAACATATGTCCTTGATATTGTTTCCCAAGAGTAAGGAATATGAGGGTTGCCAAAGAATAGAATCGTCCCTTCCTGCTCAAAACTTCTATCGGCATAATGGATAACACTTTTTCCGGTAGTAAGACAAATTTTATAGAAATCCTTCCGACTGTAAGTGCGTGTATCGCTACTATCGTCATCTATTTGAAATGCCTTAAAACCTTTTAATTTGAGTTCGTTATTAAACTTTGAAATTGTACGTTCCATTTTCATAAGAACAAAGATAAGAAATTCAAACCTATCTACTCGTGTTCTCATAGTCTTAAATAAAAAAGGTTGTTAAAAGACAACCTTTTTATTTATATTTCTTATCTTTGAATCGTTAAAAATTAGTAGAACGTGAAAAAGACTATTTTATACTTTATTTTATTTAATTTGTGCATTGCCGGAAGCTATGCGCAGTTTAAACCTTTGGAAACAAAATTGTTTACCAGCGACAGCATCAACCAGTTTATTCCCAGAGAAAAGGTTTTTTTGCATTACGACAAACCAAATTATTCGATGAACGACACAATTTGGCTTAAAGGTTATATCTTGAGGGCTAATGATAATGTGCCGGTCGATAGCTCAAGAATTGGTTATGTTGAAATTATTGATACGGACAAGCGCGTCGTTAAAAGGATTAGTACGCCTTGTTTCATGGGATTCTTCTCTGCAAGTATTCCCCTGGTTTCAAATGAATTTAAACAGGGGGTGTATATTATGAGAAGTTACACAAACTACATGAGGAATTTTGGCGATTCTCTTTTTTTTGAAAGCAAATTTAAAATAATTGATGTCGCGTCTGAGGTTTGGAAAGACGATGCAAAAAATAGTGAGAACAATAAAGAAAAGAAAGGCGCGTCGACAGATAGTGACAATAAACAGGAAACAAAAGGTAAAGGAAAGTCCGACATTGATTTGCAGTTTTTGCCCGAAGGTGGCAAAATGATTGCAGGGAAACCACAAAAAATCGGGTTTAAATCTATTGATAAATTCGCGAAAGGAATTGATGTAAAGGGAGTTATTAAGGATAGTAAAGGTGCTGATATTGCTGCATTTGCGTCAATGTACAAAGGAATTGGAAGCATAAGTTTTACTCCTAATTTGGGAGAAAAATATACTGCTTATCTTGAAGACGGCACTACTTATGAACTGCCAAAAACACAAAGTTCCGGAACTCTCTTACAAGTTGTGAATAAGCAAGATGCAAACACTTTTACTATTACTGTGGACGGTACACCTGACATGTATAATAAACCCTACTATATCTTGGCCACACTACGGGGGATGACAGCTGTTAAAGGGGCATTTCTGCTAAAAGATAAACCTTACAAACTGGAGATTCCGAAGAAGGACTTTCCACAAGGGGTTTATAGAATTACTTTATATGATGGGAGTTATTTACCACTGAATGAACGCATTATATTTATATGCAAAAACAACGAAAATCTATCGATGTCTGTGAAATTAAACAAACCGACATTTGAAAAACGAGACAGCGTGAATGTATCATTAAAAATTGGTAATTCTGAATTGAACCCGATGGGAACATTTTCTGCGACGGTACTGGATACCACAATGGTGAAGGTATCAAATTATCAGGAAAATATATTGAGTTATATATTGTTTAGCTCAGATCTAAAAGGGGAAATTGAAGATCCTTATTTTTATTTGAAAACAGATAATTCAGATGCTGTGGATGCGTTAATGCTTACGCAGGGATGGGTCGACTACAATCGGGAAAATATCGAAATCAAATATCCTTTCGAAAAGGAATTCACTATTACAGGAACAGTTGATAATCTAATAAATAAGGCACAGAAAAACACGAAGGTTAGTCTCTTCTCAAAAATTGGGAAAAATAGTGCGATTTTAATGGATACGATTACGGATAATAACGGGTTTTTTGAATTTAATCAGTTCCCTTATTTTATGAACGATAGTGTTTCAATGCTCGTTCAGGCTCTCAACAAAAATAATAAAGCTTTTAATGCTTTTATTGATGTTGATCTTCCGGTTTATCCGCAATATACTAAGGAGATAAATGCTGCTCCAATGATTAACATGGTTAAAGATTCAATTGCTCAACAGTATGCTGATGATCAAAAAGAGGTGCTTACTAAATATGGATTAAGCTCCTTGCTGCTGGATGAAATTGTTGTATCGGCTCCGGCAATGGTAGCGGGATCAAAAAACCTCAATGACGACAGCGGTGCGGATCAGGTGATTACAGCAAATTTTCTCAAAGATAAAGCGGGATCTACGTTGCTTGATATCTTAACGGAAGAGGTGAGCGGATTTGGAGTTGGGTTTGCAGATGAATTACTGCAATATACAATTGGAAGCTATAAGGTATATTTTGTGATAAATGGAGTGGATATGCATTCGCTGTACGTGGGATTTGATGATGCACCGGTCGGTGAAGGAACAAGTGTGAGGGAATATCTACAGTATTTTACAACAATGCTGGAAGGGATTAGGGCCGAAGATATTGAGGGTATTGAAGTTATGAAATCATCAAAAAACAAAATGCGCTACATATCAAAGTTTCTGCCTTTTGATAAACAATCGATGGTGGAAGACAAGAGCATCTTCATAGAGGTGACAACTCACAGTTATACTCCATTTTACTTGAGGACGACAAATAAATATGTTTATAAACCGCTGATACCGGTAATTTCAAAAACTTTCTATACACCTAAATACGTGGGACCAAGACAAGATGCTGAATTGCCTGATCTGCGAAATACAATTTACTGGAATCCAAATATAATTACGGACAAAAATGGTAAAGCGGAGTTTTCATTTTATACTTCGGATAGCGATGGTGATTTTATTCTGATGCTGCAGGGGGTTGACCTGACAGGAAACTTGGGCTTGCATTTTGAAACGGTGAAAATAACAGATCATTCAGATATCAAAGAATAATATATTCGCAACAATCTTACTTCAGAATTAAACTATTTTTATCGTGGATAGTCAATAATATGTTCACGTTTAAAGAAAACTCTAAATAATTAGGTTGAAGATAAAGAAGGTTCTTTTTACTTAAGGAAGGTGAGTTAAGTGAAGTTTTTGGGGATTTAGAAAAAGATATGCAGGAACTTTTTGATGAGATGGATGTTTATGAAGAGGAAAGGAATGATGACTATTATTAGGTATTACATGAATTATTTAATTGGTTTATAGATTGCATTTTAGGTTCTTGACGCGTCCGTAACTGAGTTTCGGACGCGTTTTTTTGTAACTAGTTTACAAACGCCTACGGGTTTGATCGATTCGCAGGAAGATAAACAACAATATGGTGAAACCTAATAACGAAGAACCTCCGTAACTGAAAAGTGGTAACGGAATTCCTATAACTGGCACAAGACCTATAACCATTCCTATATTCACCAGCAAATGGAACGCAAAAACGCTGACTACTCCGTATCCGTAAACTCTACCAAATATGGTTGTCTGACGCTCGGCAATATTTGCTAAATGTATGATAAATGCGAGAAAAAGAATGACAATGATGGACGAACCTACAAAGCCAAATTCTTCGCCTATAGTGCAAAAAATGAAATCGGTGTCTTGCTCGGGGACATATTTCAATTTGGTTTGGGTTCCATTTAAATACCCTTTTCCAAATAGTCCACCCGACCCTATTGCAATTTTGGACTGACCCACGTGATAGCCGGAGCCTTGCAAATCTTCTTCCATACCAAGGGCGACTTTTATACGCATCTGTTGATGCGGCTGCAAGACATCGTTAAAGGCAAACTCTACGGATTCGGTGAAAGCAAAAGAACTTACAGCAAACAACAGAATCCAGAAATAATCTCTTAAACGGTACCGCAAAAAAAGATAGATAAGATAAAGAGCTACAGCAATTAGGGCAATCAAAGCTGCTAAGCTATAATCTACTTTTACACCAAAAAGTGATGTCAGAAAAGCAATTAGGAAGATAGAACCTCCTAAACCCAGAACATAAACGGCTGTTCTCCATCTTTTTACATATACCCAAATGAGGACAACAACAAACAGGATGATTAAGATCATATTGATGAGCTCACCCAACGAAAACATACCTATGATTTCTGTCGAGAATTTTACTCCCATTACAAAAAGAATGATTGCTGCCAACCCTATAAACAGACTTACTCCGGGAAGTCCTTCACGATAAAGAACAAGGATAAAACTCAAATATACCAATGCGGTTCCTGTTTCGCTTTGCATGATTACGATTAATGCAGGAAGCAGAATTACTGCGCTTACCAAAAGCAGGTTTTTGGTAGTCATCAACTTGAAGTTGAACACATTAAAGATTCTTGAAAGAGCAAGAGCTATGAGGAACTTCATGAATTCGGCTGGCTGAAATCGAATGGGACCCAACACAAACCATGATCGTGACCCATTTATATCGGGTGCAATTACTAATGTGATAAGTAATAATAAGATACCTAAAGAATAAAACAACAGGGCATAGGTCTCGTAAAAACTGGTATCGATTTTCATTATTGCGAAAGCTACAACAAGTGAAGCGCCCATCCAAATGAGCTGCATACCGGCACGACCTGATAGATCGAAGATGCTTGTAGCGTTATCAAGATCGAAGCTTGCAGCATAGATACTAAACCACCCCATCACGACAAACAACAAGTAGAATCCTACTGATATCCAATCAATGGAACCTATCTCTTTTTTCTCATTATATTCTTGATACATATTAATTGGTTGCAATTACAATGGTTGAATCTGTTTTTTGTGAAGTTGAGTCTTTGCTCACAGTAGTTTTGGGTCGGGCATTCTTTATATAAACATTTGGCAGAATAACCCTATTGGCTATGGTCTCTTCCAGATATTTATCTCCCGGTAGAACTTCACCATAAAAGAACTTCTCGAACATCAGTTTTCCAATTGGAACAGCATTTGTGGCACCAAAACGACCGTTTTCAACTACTACGGCAATGGCTATTTGTGGATCATCTTTTGGTGCAAATCCCATAAATATTGAATGGTCGTCGCCATGCGGATTCTCGGCGGTACCGGTTTTTCCACAAACCGCAAGTTCGGGACCAAGATAAGTGCCCCTACATGTTCCAATGGTGACCGCATCGGCCATACCGTTTACAGTAAGCTCAAAATATTGCCTGTCGATGCCGGATTCTCTTCTGTTTGTAAATATTGTATCCAATTTTCCTCCTTTGATTTCCTGCACAACATGTGGTGCATAATAATAACCTCTGTTGGCAGTGAGTGCAGCAAAATTAGCAATCTGAAGCGGAGTGGTTAACACTTCGCCTTGTCCAATAGCAATAGAAATAATGTTGTGTGCGTTCCAATTTTGACGTCCCAACACTTTTGCATAGAATTTGCTGTTTGGAATAAAGCCCCTGCTTTCTGAAGGAAGATCAACCCCAAGTTTATATCCAAATCCCATTGCTATCATATAATTTTTCCAGACTTCGAAGGCTTCGGTTGTGCTGCTATATTTTTGTCGGTTGTTTAACATATAGTTTAAACCGTAACTGAAGAATGAATTACAGGAGGTTGCCAATGCAAATTGAATACTCAGCGGAGAAGCATGACCATGACATGCGGGGTGACCACCAAGCGGTGGATAGCCATGATAACAACTGAAACGGGTATCTTCTGTTATGATTCCCTCCTGAAGGAACACGAGACCCTGTGAAGGTTTGAATGTAGAACCCGGTGGATAAGTACCGGCAATTGCACGATTAATGAGTGGCTTATAGGGATTTCTCACCAATTGCAGATAATTTGTGCTGAAATTTTTACCGGTGAGAATGGCAGGGTCATATGATGGTGACGCAACCATGCACAGAATTTCACCGGTTTTTGGTTCTATCATTACAATTGAGCCTATCTTGTTTTGCATAAGATATTCTCCGTATGCCTGAAGATCTATGTCTATTCCAAGTTTGAGGTCCTTGCCTGAAACGGGAGTTTTATCATGTGCGCCATTCTGATATCTTCCCTGAATTTTTCCACGAGCGTCACGCAAAAGTACCTCAACACCTTTTTCACCACGCAAATCGTTCTCATGTGAAAGCTCAATTCCGGATTTTCCTACATAATCACCGCGTTTATAATAGGGATCTGTATCCATCTTCTGCTGATCGACTTCTGCTATATAACCAAGCAACAATCCCATATTTGGGTAACTGTATTGCCTTTCGGTACGACTTTGAATATAGATTCCCGGAAATTTATAGAGCTTTTCCTGAAGTACTCCATAAGCTTCCACATCTAATTGTGACATAAATAGTTGCGGTGTATATGAAGTGTAACCCCTGTTCTTTTTCTTATCTTTCATATCGGCCTCCAACCTGTGATAGCTGGGCAAATCAATATTCAGCGTTTCACAAAAGTCGAGGGTATCGAATTTGCCCATCTCACGAACAGTCATCATCACATCATAAGTAGGCTGATTATAAACCAACATCTTACCTTTACGATCATAAATACTGCCGCGAGAAGGATATAATGTTCTGTTATAAAAAGCATTACTATCGGCATACTCTCTATATTTTGGATTGAGAATCTGCAGATTAAACAGTTGAATAATATATATTATGGCAACCACAACAATGATCCCTACAATAATATATTTTCTGGTGGAGTATGGATTATTATTAAAATTCACTTATAACACTTTTTTTACCAAATAATGCATCGACAGCAAAAATAATCAATAATGTGAGAATACTTGATGCAACAATTCTCAATAAAGTGAGTTGGATGTTAAACAGTGTAAAGGATTCAATGATGAACAATAATGTTTGATGGAACAACACAACACTTATTGATAAACGTATGAATGATTTGCTGTCGGTATTTATGCCTGGAGTTAATTCATCATATGCATCGCGGGTGTAGATGAGTTTGATTATGGGTTCGCGAAAGGCAGCGATAATGGTTGTAGCTGCTGCATTCATTCCGGGAGTATTCATGAAAATATCGATGATTAAACCTAAAAGAAAACCTGTAATGATAACGTAAAACCGGTTGCGACCGAGTGTTAACTTAAGGAGAAAATAAATATATAAAATGGGTGTTGCTACACCAAAAATGTTGATTCGGTCCAGCAAAAACACCTGTAATACTACCAATACCAGGAATAAAAATATCTCTTTTATAACACCTGCTTTCATTCTTTTACTATTGTTTCAAGGGTGTTAAGTTCGTCATAATACATATCTTCGATCACCATCACTTCGCGAATAGAATGAAAATTGGTTGCTAGTTTTACCTCAAAAGCATTGAATTTGTCGTCTGCAGAAGGAACTTGCTTATTTATAAATCCAATGATCATGTCTTTGGGGAAGATACGTGAAAAGCTTGTAACTACTGTATCACCTTTGACAAATGATTCATGTTTGGGCAATTCACGCAATTCAGCGTAATTTATATCTATACCACCCCAAGCGATTGACCCTGAATTGATTGACTTAATTCTTCTGGCGCTTACACGGAATTTAGGATTAACAATAGGAATCACTACCGAAAAATGATCGGATACACTCAGGATTACACCGGCTATTCCGGTTTGAGAAATCACACCCATATCGGGCTTTATTCCATCGAGCTTCCCTTTATTAAGTGTCATGTAATTGTTTAACCCTGAGAAACTTACATTCACTACTTCGGCAGGAATAAAATTAAACTGCGAACTATTGACAGAATCATTGGTGAAGATGTTAGCATTAATTGAATCGGAAGTGAAAGTACTTAATGTTTCCTTCAGAGAATGCACTTCAGTCTGCAACTGAGCATTTAGTTCCAACAACAATTGGCTGTTCTTTCTTAAATGAAAGAAAGAATTAACCTTGTCGGAAATACTGTAGAAGGTGCCAATTACCTGATTGGCAGAAGATAAATAGACGCTTCGCTGATAAGAGTTATGGGAGAATACAAGATAAAAACTGAATACAACAAGAAGAGTAGTCACTATCCAGTGACTACTTCGTATGATAAATTTTATCAGGTTTCTCATTTTCCACCTACTACCGCATCAAATAAAAACAGAAACATCTAAAGTGTATGCCTTTTCCCGAAAGCTCTTATCTCATTAAAAAGTTGAACTTATCTATATTCCGTAAAGCTATGCCGGTACCTTTGGCAACAACGTGCAATGGGTCTTCAGCCACGTGGAATGGAATGCCGATTTTGTCGAAAAGTCTTTTGTCCAACCCGCGAAGTAATGCTCCACCACCGGTAAGATAAATACCGTTTTTAACGATATCTGCATACAATTCGGGTGGCGTAAGTTCCAGCGCACTCAATATTGCTGAGTCTACTTTCGAGATGGATTTTTCAAGACAATGAGCCACTTCCTGATATGAAACGGGAACGTCCATTGGTAATGATGTCATTCTGTTTGGACCGTGAACAACAAAATCTTCGGGAGGATCAGTCAATTCAGTCAACACCGAACCTACATGAATCTTAATCTGTTCGGCAGTTCTATCTCCTACTTTCATATTGTGCTGGCGACCCATATAATCTGCGATATCTTCAGTTAAATCGTCACCTGCTATCTTTATGGATTTGTTCGTAACAATACCACCCAGTGAAATAACAGCAATCTCAGTTGTTCCTCCACCTATATCAACAATCATATTTCCTTCGGGTGCTTCTACATCGATGCCAATTCCCAATGCTGCCGCCATGGGTTCAAAGATCATAAACACATCACGTCCGCCGGCATGTTCTGCAGAGTCACGGACAGCACGAATTTCTACTTCGGTACTTCCTGAAGGAATACAAATCACTATACGAAGTGAGGGCGCGAATAATCCGCTTCCCCCTTTATTTTTATTTGCCATTTTGATCATTCCACGAATCATCTGTTCGGCAGCATTAAAGTCGGCTATTACACCATCATGCAGTGGTCTTACAGTACGTATATTTTCATGCGTCTTACCATGCATCTGACGGGCTTTTTCACCCAATGCGATCATTCTGTCGGTTTTTCTATCCAATGCAACAATGGAAGGTTCGTCCAACAGAATCTTACCTTGGTTGTTTACAATAATAGAATTGGCTGTTCCCAAGTCCATTGCCAATTCTTGAGTGAATGAAAATAATCCCATAATTATCAAATTTTTAAGCCCTTTGCTTTTATTTATTCTTTGTGTAATTGTCCACTGAATACTATTAATCTCAATGTTTGAAATGTCTTATTCCGGTTGTAACCATTGCTACGCCGTTTTGGTTGCAATAGTCTACAGATTGTTCGTCGCGTATAGATCCACCAGGCTGGATCACAGCCGTAACTCCTTCTTTGTGTGCTATTTCCACACAATCAGGAAATGGAAAAAAGGCATCTGAAGCCATCACAGCTCCCGCTAAATCGAAATTGAAAGTATGCGATTTTTTGATTGCCTGATTCAGCGCATCCACTCTGGAAGTCTGACCTGTTCCGCTTGCAATAAGTTGCTTATTCTTTGCCAAAACAATAGCATTTGATTTTGTATGTTTTACTAGTTTGTTAGCAAATATCAAATCTTCTATCTCACTGTCTGTAGGCGTTTTATCGGTTACCACTTTCAGGTCATCTGCTTTTTGTACACTATTATCTTTATCCTGAGCTAATACGCCATTTAAAATTGAACGGTATTGCATTGAAGTTGTTGCTTTTTCAGAAGATTTGAGAACAAGAACAATCCTATTTTTCTTTTGAAAAAGGATGTCAAGCGCTTCCTGATCGTAAGCCGGAGCTATGCACACTTCGAAGAAAATCTCATTAATCTTTTCTGCGGCATCTTTATCTATCGTGCGATTACTTATCACGATTCCTCCATAAGCTGAAACGGGATCGGCTTCAAGTGCTGCTTCCCAAGCTTCTTTTACTGTATGACGTGAAGCGATTCCACATGCATTGTTGTGCTTGAGAATGGCGACAGATGTTTCATCGAAATCAGCAATGAGTGAAACGGCTGCTTCTATATCCAATAAATTGTTATAGGATATTTCTTTACCATGCAATTGATCGAAAATCTCATCGAAATCACCGTAGAAAACACCTTTCTGATGTGGATTCTCGCCATAACGGAGAACTTTACCATGATTGGCCGTCAATCGCAACGCGCTATGATCACCACCATCAAAATAAGTAAATATTGCCGAATCGTATGCAGATGAAACAGCAAATGCTTCACGGGCAAACCAACGACGATCATTTAAGTCAGACTCACCTTTTTTCTCTTTCAACAAATCAAGTAATGGTTTGTACTGCTGCTTTGAAGGAACGATAATTACATCATTAAAGTTCTTTGCAGCAGCTCTTATGAGTGAAATTCCACCTATATCTATTTTTTCTATTATGTCTTTGTCGGGAGAACCTGATGCAACAGTTTCTTCAAAAGGATAAAGATCAACTATTACCAGATCTATCGCAGGTATATCATACTCACCAATCTGATCAACATCACCACTGTTATCTCGTCTGAAAAGAATTCCTCCAAAAACTTTAGGATGTAGCGTTTTAACTCTTCCTCCTAATATTGACGGATATCCTGTTTTCGATTCAACGGTTGCACATTCATAACCTAGTGATTCTATAAACTCTTGTGTACCACCTGTTGATATGAATTTAACATTGAGTTCATCCAATTCGCTGAGGATTTCATCCAATCCATCTTTGTGATAAACTGAAATCAATGCGGTTTTTATTTTTTGAGACATCAAATAAATCTTTTATTACTTTCTAATTAAAAATGAGTACAAAGTTATAAAATGATTCCTGATTTTAAAATGATACTTCAATAAGATTTGAAAAATAATTAACGAGGACTTTTTTATATTATGAGAAAATTGTTGATTGTTATTTTTATTTATTCTTCATTCTTGCCGCAGCTGTTTCCTCAGGAGGGTGATCATATAAACGGAGGATATTGTCCTACTTCTCCACGCAAATACTATCAATCCTGTACTCCCCATCAAACTCTATTATTTCAATTATGATAGTATAAACGAGATTTCCCCATTTTACATAACTGACCTGAAAAGTATTTTCACTCAACGGTGTATATGTCATAGAGGGAATCCACAAACAATCAAAATCAAAATAATCAATCAATAGGTCATAATTCCTAACACGATCTAATTCATACATATTGACCGATGCCTGATTAAATTGCTTTTGGGCATTGGGGGTAAGATGCGCCACACGTAGAGCCTCAAGCTGGGTGATCAACCCTTCAGGCATACTGGAATACAGGGATGTATAAGCCTCGTAAAATGATTCTAACACTGCTCGTGGAGAAGTGTCCTCTATAGGATGTAGAGGTAAATTTTCATATAACAGTGTGTCTCCGTACAATGAACCGCTCCAAATCGGTGTAATATAATCGATCATATAACGTCCGTCAACGAGAGTCACTTTTAAGGGGATATTCGTGTTACTACTATCATCATTCTCGTACCATCTATAATTGACCATGTACCAATTATCTCCCAAGGGTTTCACTTTTAAAGTTTCAAATGCAGTTTCATTGAAATC
>Ga0265294_10003833_pt1 | contig 18995 bp, 14 predicted proteins | sample MunlanPumphouse3_FD_192504 | JGI IMG/M metagenome (GOLD analysis project Ga0265294, IMG submission 192504) | Groundwater microbial communities from a municipal landfill in Southern Ontario, Canada - Pumphouse #3 | ecosystem: Environmental > Aquatic > Deep subsurface > Groundwater | place...
GTTTTGTGAAAAGGTGTTCCCTGGTTCTCCCGAAAGATTTCGGGACAGGTGGGCCCACAGGAAAAGCCTCTCATTTTGATGGGAGGTTTTTGTTTTGTGAAAAGGTGTTCCCTGGTTCTCCCGAAAGCTTTCGGGGCAGGTGGACCCACAGGAAAAGCCTCTCATTTTGATGGGAGATTTTTGTTTTGTGAAAAGGTGTTCCCTGGTTCTCCCGAAAGATTTCGGGACAGGTGGGCCCACTTGATAATCAGCCACTTACAGCGACACAAGCAATAGGTGGTTTTTTATTTGCACAACAATTTGCACAACATTTTGGTTTTTATTTTCAGTTCAATGGGTCATGTTTCATGCTTTTTTGCATTAACATGCAAATCATGTGATATGAAGATAGGTTGTTATATACTTTATAGTGAAAATTTAGATCGGTATTATGTTGGAGCTACCCGTGATGGAATAGAAAATAGATTGAGGAAGCATCTGGGCCAATTTTATGGAAGGAGCAGTTATACTGCTAAAGCGTCGGATTGGAATGTTTTTCTTGAAATATCTACTAATACATATTCTCAAGCATTACGGTTGGAAAAGAAGATAAAGTCGATGAGGAGCAGTAAATATATTCGAAACTTGAAGCTATACCCTGAGTTGATTGAGAAAGTTCTTTGTGAAACAAAATAGGAAATGAAGTTTTTATGGTGGTAACTGGTTCTCCCGAAAGCTTTCGGGACAGGTGGGCCCACTTAAAAATCAGCCACTTACAGCAATCAAAGCAGTAGGTGATTTTTTATTTGCCCAACATTATGCCCAACATTTTGGTTGTTTTTCAGTTCAATGGGTCATGTTTTGTGCTTTCTTGCATTAACCGGAAAAAGCATGTGATATGAAGATAGGTTGTTATGTTCTTTTAATATATCCTTAAAAAGGCTAATCGTTAACTGTCAATAATCTCTATTTGCGATCTGATTGATGTTGAATGGCACTTTTTGAAATAATTTTTGCATCAATTAATGAAATCAGCTGTCCGAAAACCGATGTGAAAAAAAATGTGTGGTTTTATCCATGTAGTTAATGTTTTGTGGTAAAGACAAAACCACAAAAAAGAGTTGGGTTGACCTTCGGGTCACCCTTCTCTTAATGTTTTACCGGACAACAGTGAAAAAAATATAATAATCAAGGCATCGGAACCTCTTCGAACCAACGATTCCATATCGTTTCGAATGTGCCATCGGCCTTCATGGCATCAAGGTGGTCTTGCCATTGAAGAACAGTAGTGGCAGGTGTGCTGAGGCTGAATGCGATATAATCCTTGAAGTTTAAAGCTTCCATATGTTGTGTCAGGTTACTCAATGGCACCTCGCTGATATCAGCCAACCATTTCACATCTAAATCGGTCATAAGCAATGCCTGAACCTCGCCGCTTATCAATTGGTCAAAGGCTTCCATGGAGGTGCGTGAAGTAGCAACGATATTTTGGAAGTTGTTGTTTATCAGAAAATCATGGGTGAACCAACCATTGGGTGTGGCAATGGATTCTAACGCTTTTGCCTGTTCAAGTGTTTCAATAGTCAATCCTGAAGAAGCGAGCGTATAAAAATAGGTTCTGCTTGAGGAAATCGGACCAACCCATTGAAACATATTTTCGCGTTCCGGGGTGCGGGCGGTATTAAACAGTGCACTGTTTGGCAGGTATTGCACAATGGCGTAAGCATTATTCCATAAAGTCAGGTTGATGCTGTTAACATACCCTGTTCTCACCATAATTTCATTCACAATGTCTATGGAGGAGCCTCTAACTTCAGCTGAGGTCCCATGGCCATATTCAAAGCTGGTTGGTGGTGAATTTTCAGTATAAAGTTGAATGGTTCCTGAGATGTAATTTTCGGGCATAAATGGTATGTATTTGCGCACAATTGATACGGTATTTTTATTTTTAATCATAGATTCTATCTCGGTCTGAACACTGTTTACTGCTGCATCGCTTACATCTTTTGAAAAAGCAATATAATAATAGACAGTACGGTAGCTTGTTACTACATGAACGTTTTCTAAATAATAACCCGAAGGAAGTGCGGATACTAAATGGTAAAAATCGCTTGCGATAAATCGTATCTCACTATTCATAAATGCGTCCAGTGCCTCACTGTAGGTTTCGTAATACACCAGATTTGTAAAACCCATGTCTTCGAGGGTAGTTGTCTCCCACCAATCGGTTACCACAGCTATGGAAGGAAGCTCTTTACACTCTTCAATGGAGAGGGGAAAGACAAAATTCGATTCTCCATTCTCAAAAATGGCATACATTCCCTTACTTGTTGGCCCGGCCCATTTAAACAGATCAGTGCGTTCAGGGATATACGTTGTTGATAACAATGCTTTGTTAGGGCCACTTAAGATCGCATTATAGGCCTCTTGCCATGTATCGGCCATACTCATTTCCATATCGACACCTGCCTTTAGCATGGCCTCAGCAGCAATATCGGCATCTATTCCAACAATTTTCTCATTGTCAGGAAAAACGTAAGGGACGAATTCGCTACCGAAAACCTGAATGGTTTCTTCATCGTTGTTGTCCTCTTTTTTGCAAGTAGTAAAAAATAGCACCACCAATGCCAGCACAAATAAAATTTTTATTGTTTTCATCTTTAAAAACGGATTATGTTAAATAAAATTAATTAGTTGATTACCTTGGTTTTTTTACACTTATAGCATCGGAACTCCTTCGAACCGACGATTCCATATTGTTTCGAATGTACCATCAACCTTCATGGCATCAAGGTGATTTTGCCATTGCTGAACAGTAGCCGCAAGAGTGCTCAGGCTGAATGCGATATAACTATTAAAGTTTAGCGCTTCCATTTGTTGGGTAAGATTGCTCATGGGAATTTCGGAGCACTTACCGATCATGTTACCAAACCATCTATTCAATGTTATATCGTGCAAATTTACCACTTTCTGCCCCATGCTTTTATTGCGTGTATGTGCCCAGCATGATCAGAGCACACCCGACCGAAAGCCCTTGAAAATGTTCGAAAGTAGAACTATTTTCTTTCAAAAGCAATAGCTCAGGTTTATTAATCAGGAGGGTGTAAGTCCCTTATGAAGGGAAGTGACACTCCGATGTAAATATTAATCAGGAACTACCCCACCTTTCGATCGAAAAGTATACCACATATTCACCCCATGAGTAACTGTATTATGTTCATATAACATGCTAAGTATGGATACAAAGCAAAAGATTGTTATCAAGAGTCACCGAAAAGGTAAAAGTCAACGATGTATTTCACGTGAACTTCAAGTTAGCCCTAAAACCGTCAAGCGATGTATTGAAGCCTACGAACAAATACAAAAAAGTGGCATTTCATTGGCAAAAGCCCAATCGGTTTATTTAAGCACAATGCTGGATTATTAAACAGGTGAACGGTTTAAGGTAAAACTAACCCGTGAAGTAAAGGCATCAATATCGATCAGCTTTTAGAAGGTAACCGACAAAAAAGTAGCAAAGAACGTTTAAGCATCTGGAACGTATTCTTCTGTATGCATTAGGATCTTTGCAGGTTAACAAGCGTAACACTTTATCTATATTAAGGCCATCGAGCTTTGATAACCAAATCGTTTTGCCGATAATGGTTATAGCCTCCTCTCGTTTGGTTATAATGCTGGCTGTTGCCAGAAATGTTTCTGTCAACTTAAAAGCATATCCGTATTTCAATCCAAAATAATTCCTACCTTTACATTCATAACCAATATTAACGTCTTCATGAACAAAATCACAACTTACTTCTCATTACTCCTGTCCTTTTCTATCCTCCTGAATTTATCAGGTTATACCCAAGCCATTTCTGATCGTCTTGTTTTTTATTACCCTTTTCATGGTTCATCCATAGATGAAAGTGCCAATGGATATCACGCAGTTGCCATGGGACCTGAACTTGTTTCCGACAGAAAAGGAATCCCGGATGAAGCCTATCATTTTGATGGTATCGACGATTACATTTTGATACCGGATCTGGATGCCATTGAATGTGACTTTCCTGTTTCTTTTGCCTTTTGGACCAAACTGGATACCCTTAATATCAAATTAAACCAATTTATAGGAACAGATCAAAGATTTAATGATTATAATGGTTTTAGAATCAGCACATCCTCCGATAATTTGGGGTCAATCGTCGTGAATTATGGAAATGGATATGGTGCGGCCAGTTCCTTTAACAGAGTCTCAAAAATTAGTGATACTACATTAACCACAGGGAAATGGTACCATGTTGCCAGTGTACTTCAATCGCCTTACTCCGTCAAAATATTTATTAATGGGGTTAATGCAGGCGGATATATCGCTGGAGAAGGGGATCCGTTTGTTGCATATTCCGAAGATGGACAACCAAAAATTGGCATTTTCCCGGGAAATTTATCAAGCCCTGAGACGAATTATTTGCTGGGTGCCTTAGATGATGTAGCCATGTGGCACAGAGCCCTCTCAGATCAGGAAATCCTGAATCTGTATCAGGATGATCTGCTTGGAAATGATGTTTTTCTGAGTAAGGAAACCCCTCAATTTCAGGTTTTCCCGAATCCGGCCAAAAATAATCTGAATCTCTCAATACCTTCAGAAAATGACAACGGCTTGTTCTGCGTTGAAATCATCGCGGTGAATGGCTCTGTTATAAAAAGCAGGCCAAGGGTATCTCCCGGAATTATCACCTTTTCTGTTTCGGATATAAAAACAGGCTTATATATGATTCGAGTTTCCGGAAATGAAAAGGTTTATTTTACGAAACGTTTTATTAAACAGTAGTTCGTTCCAAAGCCACTACCGATTAAGCATACATTTAGGGAGCAGCTAAACCAATTATTGAACAACCCATCCAACGGTACACTTCTGTTTTCTCCCCCAGTTAACCCGAGAAGAAATGATTTCGCAGCCGGCAGATACTACTAATCTACTAATACGGCTCAACCCGATAGGCAGAGCGCCACCAGCTGTAATGCTGCCGCTGTAATTCATCCAACGTCGGATATTTATAAAAAATCGTATTTTCCTGATCGGCAACAAAAAATCCGTTCTTTATGGTTTGGAATAGAATATCGCCTTTGTAAAACCGAATAATGGTTTTTGTAGGTTTTGACTCCTTGCTTTGCAGGTCGATCAGGCAATCACGCATGTGATTAATATTGGAGTACGGCAAATTAGTGGAGTATCCCGACACCGGATTGGTAGCCAGTTCACCCAGCCGTAGTTCTACAAATACCAGCTTCGGGAAACGTACCGCATTGGAGGGGTTGGTCATAAACTTGCCATAAGCAACCGGGTCGAGATTACTGGCAACACGGGGACTGACCGGACATAGTTGCTGGTACAGATGCAGGGGTGTTGCCTCCTGGGGATCATATTGCGATTTTTCCAGCTCCAGTGTCTTGCCATCCTCAGTGGTAATATACAAGTTCTTTAATGCCTTTATGGGAACATGCTCCAGCACCCGGTAGGTGGAAAGATATTTTGAACGCTTTGGCCTGCCATCGGCTTGCGGAATACACTCCTTTTCGATAATATGTAGCGGAAAATATCCGGGTTCCAGCATTTCCTGATCCACTTCAAAAAACATCGCCTGCCCTTTCGTACGCTTTTTTGCCCCCACAGCCAAATAATCCCCAAAATCCTGCGGGGCCAGCATACTGGATATTAATGATTCCGGTGTCATCGACAAATACACATATTTTTTCATTTTTACCTCCTGTTCCATTTGTTACTCATTTTCTTCTTACTAACGTTCAAAAGTAATAATTATTTAGTAATTTTTTGGTTTACATACTGGATATTCCTTGTTAATCCCTCATATCCGCATCGTTCCAGCGAAGTATTACGAAAATCATTTTTGAAGGTAGCCCGATCCAGCAGGGCCAAACCCTTCTCCTCCAACCGGGCAATTATAGGTAATGTTTCAAACTGTGGTTCCTGATGTGGTTTTGCAAAACGATTCCAGGGGCATACCTGCTGACAAATGTCACATCCGAAGATGGAACCATTAAACTGTGTTTCCATTCCCGGCGCTATCGCACCCTTATGCTCAATGGTCAGGTAGGCTATACATTTGCGTGCATCCAGTTTACCGGGCGCCACCAGTGCGCCGGTAGGACAAGCATCGAGGCACCGGGTACAGGTACCACAGCGGTTTTCCATGGGCAAATCCACAGCCAGTTCCAGATCACAAAATATTTCCCCAATAAAAAACCATGATCCCATTTTTGGATGAATTAAGCAGGTGTTTTTCCCAATCCAACCCAGTCCACTTTCCTGAGCCCAGACCTTTTCAAGTACGGGGGCCGAATCAGTGAACACGCGAAAGTTAACAGTACCAAAAGTAGCGTTAATCCATTTACCCAATATGTTGAGTTTTTCCCTGATTACAGGATGATAATCCCGGCCACGGGCATAGCGGGCAACCGAATAAGGGGCAGAATGCTGCGGGGCTTCATGGTAATAATTATAGAGTACAGTAATGATACTCTTTGTATGTTCAACCAAAAGGGCCGGATCCAGCCTTTTGTCGATATTTCGCTGCATATACGCCATTGTGCCGTGATTATTTTCCGATAACCAGGATTCAAAAATCGATTGATATCTTGTCAATGGCCGTGCAGAGGCGATCCCACAGGCTGAAAAACCCAATGCTATCGCCTTTTTTTTTATTGCTTCTGATTTTTGCGCTGGACTCATCACCGGGTTAATCAAACAAAGAATTTTGTTTACCAGGGATTAAACGCCCCAGATGATGAAATGCATGTTCGGTCACTTCGCGTCCGCGCGGGGTACGTACAATAAATCCTTCCTGAATAAGAAAAGGTTCATATACCTCCTCAATGGTACCCGGGTCTTCCCCAACTGCCGTTGCAATCGTGGTAAGCCCCACAGGACCTCCCTTAAATTTATCAATAATCGTAGAAAGAATCTTATTATCCATTTCATCCAGTCCGTTGGCATCCACATTTAAAGCCTCAAGGGCATATTTGGCAATTCGGAGGTCGATAATACCATTGCCTTTAATTTGCGCAAAATCACGGACACGACGCAACAGGAGGTTGGCGATTCGTGGCGTCCCCCGCGAACGCCCTGCAATTTCCATGGCAGCCTGATCTTCCACCGGAACATTGAGAATGGATGCGGAGCGTAACACAATTAACTTCAGCGTTTGGGCATCATAATAATTCAATCTTGAGGTGATGCCAAATCGTGAACGTAAGGGTGCGGTAAGCAAACCCGAACGGGTAGTTGCGCCAATCAGGGTAAAAGGATTCAGCGCTATTTGCACGCTGCGGGAGTGAGGCCCGGTATCAATTAGGATGTCAATTTTATAATCCTCCATTGCAGAATAAAGGTACTCCTCTACAATCGGATTGAGCCGGTGGATCTCATCAATAAACAGCACATCGTTCCGCTCCAGATTAGTCAGCAGGCCGGCAAGTGCGCCCGGCTTATCCAATACCGGACCAGAAGTCATCTTTACCTGCACACCCAGTTCATTGGCGATAATATACGATAGGGTAGTTTTTCCCAACCCGGGGGGGCCATGCAACAACACATGATCTAACGCTTCTTCCCTGCTACGGGCAGCAGAACAAAAGATCTTCAGATTCTCAACTACCTTAGGCTGTCCCGAAAAGGTGGCAAAATCAGTGGGCCGTAATGCATTCTCATATTCCTGATCGACAGGAGCCAGTTGCTCCTTTTCGGGGTTACGATTTTCGTTCATACTATTCATTTTTGCATTTCAAAGGTAATAATTCTTATCTTAGTGGCGTAATTATTCATGATCAGCTGCAGAAGAATAGATAAACGATTGCCGACAAAGGCCTGACTGCCGCTACCTCTGAATAGAATAAATTAACAATGGTTCGAATGAACGTTACGCTTGCTCTGATTATCCTAACGGTAATCTTCCCGGTGGTTTCCCGGGCACAAACCCATGAAGGGTCAGTAAAAATCATGCAACCTGCCGAATTAGATACCTTACTGGCGCTTGATAAAGCCTGGCACCAAAATAATCCCACCTGGGAAGGATACCGTATTCAAGTATTTTTCGACGCCGGAAACAACTCGAAACGAAAAGCCCAGGACGTTATCGAGAATTTTATTGCCGAATTCCCTGAAATCGAAGCCTATCTAACCTTTAACGAACCCTATTACAGGGTCAGAGTGGGTAATTTTCATACCCAGCTACAAACCGCAAAAGCTTTAAAACAGATAAACCGGAAATACCCCGGCGCTTTTATCGTGAAAGAAGAAATAAATCCTGCAATCCCTTCCTTTCAGGCAAGTAAAGCTATGGAAGAAAAAATAATTGAAGGAGATGGAGTTTTTCCCGAACCATAATAGGGTATTAACTGTTATACAAAAAACCACCAGCTATGAATGAAATAATCGTAGGCATAGATTTTAGCGATTGCAGTTTAAATGCCCTTGAGCATGCTGCTGTTGTAGCGCAGAAAACCAGCCGGAATATCCTGATGGTTTTCGTGAATAATCCAAACCGCAGCACTAACCTGGTGAGCGGCAATGTGGATATAATTGCAGAAGCCAAAGAAAAACTGGACGAACTGGCCAAAACTTATCAAAAAAAATATTCTGGCGTTATGATAAGCTTCAATATCAGGGAAGGAAAAGTGTTTGACCGCATCTGTGCCCAGGCAGAAGAAAGTGAAGCCTACATGATTGTTGTAGGAACCCACGGTGCCAGTGGTTTTGAAGAATTCTGGATCGGAAGCAATGCACAAAAAATCGTATCCATGACCCCCTGCCCTATTCTTACCATCCGACACAGCCGACAAATTCATAACGAACTAAAAATAATTGTCTTTCCTGTCGACAGCACACTCGAAACCCGTCAAAAAGCACCCTTTACCGGCGAAATAGCGATAGCCTTCGACGCCACCATACATATCCTGAAACTCTACTCTACCAGCGTTGATGCAGTCCGGGCCACAGTAGATGCCTACGCACGGCAAGTAAAAGAGTATTTTGATTCCATGGAAATAAAAAATATTCTTATTGAAAAAGAAGCGGATAATATCACCAATACAACACTGGAATATGCCCGGGAAGCAGGAGCAAATTTGATCTCCATCATGACAGAACAGGAAAAAACCGCGATGAACTGGTTTCTTGGAACCTATGCAAACCAAATGATTAACCATTCAGAGATGCCTGTATTAAGCATCCGTCCGAAAGAATATATCCGGACTTTATCGAGATAAAACTTACCCCAGGATCACGAATCGTCGGCGGCGCTCAAATCACAGGAGAAACGTCTGAATAAAATAACAAAAAAACCTCCGGATCAGCATCCAGAGGTTTTTCTCTTTATTGCTGAAAGCTGATTAACAACGATTGATTGCGTTAAGGTCGTTGAAAGCAATTTTCAAACGCTCTACCATTGAAGTTTCACCAGCACGTAGGAATTTTCGAGGATCATAGTACTTTTTATTGGGCTTATCTTCACCCTCAGGATTACCGATCTGGCTCTGCAGATAGGCATGATTACTGGCTTCATAGGCACGAACTCCATCCCAGTAGGCCCACTGTGTATCGGTATCGATGTTCATCTTGACCACACCATAACCAATAGCCTCACGGATCTCTTCCTGGCTGGATCCCGATCCACCATGGAATACAAAACATACCGGCTTTTCACCCGTATTGAACTTCTTCTGGATGTACTTCTGTGAATTATCGAGAATCTTTGGCTGCAACACTACATTCCCGGGTTTATACACACCATGTACATTCCCAAAAGAAGCCGCAATGGTAAAGTTCGGACTAATCTTTAGCAACTCTTCGTAAGCATACGCAACCTCCTCTGGCTGGGTGTACAGCTTACTGGTATGAACGCTACTATTGTCAATACCATCTTCTTCACCTCCTGTGATTCCCAGTTCGATCTCCAGCGTCATATCAATTTTTCGCATGCGTTCGAGGTACTTTTTACAAGTTTCTATATTCTCTTTCAGGGGCTCTTCAGAGAGGTCGAGCATATGTGAGCTGAAGAGCGGTTTCCCAAACATTTCATAATGCTTTTCGCCAGCATCAAGAAGGCCATCAATCCAGGGAAGAAGTTTACGTGCAGCGTGGTCGGTATGAAGAACGACTGGAATACCATAATGCGCAGCCATACGGTGTACGTGCCATGCGCCTGAAACCGCGCCGGCAACGGCAGCTACATTGCCTTCGGATTTACAACCCAAACCAGCGTAAAATTTCGCACCCCCATTACTGAACTGAATGATAATCGGAGAGTTAACCTCTGCAGCCGCTTCCATTACTGCATTGATAGTGTTGGTTCCAACGACATTAACCGCCGGAAGGGCAAACCGGTTTTCTTTGGCATGAGCCAGAAGCTTGTTCAAATCTTCACCGGATACAACACCGGGTTTCACAATGTCTAATACCTTTGTTGACATAATATTCTAGTTTTTAAATTGTTATTCATATTCAGATTCCCAAAATTAACCATTCTCTGTCAATTTTGGTTCATCCCATTGCTTATTTTTATGCAATCGATTGAAAGGATACATGAATTTTAACTTTTGATTGCACATTGTTTCACAAAAAAGGCACCAGGGTTCTCCAGATTATTTTAAGTGCATCGCATAGGATTGGGGTTATTTGCCCTGTGGTTCTTCTTATTTTCTTAGAGGTTCCTGATAAAATAACTTTTTTACATTTGTAAAAATTTGTAACATTCACTTCCTGAAGGGAAAGCAATCCATGATATGAACCGCACTGATCTGATAAAAAAGCTTTTACCGGGCTTCCTGCCACTGTTCGTCTTTATCGCCGCCGATGCGATTTGGGGCACCCGCATTGGTCTTCTGGTCGCACTGGCATTTGGTGGTGTTGAACTTATCTATACCGGGATAAAAGAACGACGAATCGACCGGTTTATCATCATCGATACCGCACTACTCATGCTATTAGGCGGCGTATCACTTGTTTTGGATAACGATATTTTTTTCAAGCTAAAGCCCGCCATCATTGAAGGTATTCTTTGCACGATACTGGCTGTCTCCGCATTCTCCAAAAAAAATATTATGATGCACATGGGGCAGCGATACATGAAAGGCATCCATTTCAACGAAGAGCAACAGCAGATAATGCAAAAACAGATCCGCAACATGTTTTGGATCTTCACCGGGCATACCTTGTTGGTGCTGTTTTCTGCATTTTATTTGTCGAAAGAGGCCTGGGCCTTTATCTCCGGCGGATTGTTTTATCTGCTCTTCCTGGCGTATTTTGGTTTTGAATGGATGAAAATGCGACAACAGAAGCGGAGGATGGGCAAGGAAGAGTGGTTGCCGGTGGTGGACGAGGAAGGTAAAATTCTCGGACAGGCACCACGCAGCAAGTTCCACGATGGCAGCCATTTGTTGCACCCTGTTGTACATCTGCATATTATCTCCTCCGACAGGAAAAAAATATTTTTACAGCTTCGGTCTAAGACAAAAAAAATACAACCCGGCCGCTGGGATACCGCCGTTGGCGGACACGTAGAAGCAGGGGAAAACCTCGAAACAGCATTGCGTCGTGAAACCAAAGAGGAAATAGGCATTGCCCTTTCAAACCCGCAAATGGTGTTACAATACAAGTGGAAATCGGAAATTGAGAGTGAGCTGGTCTTCTCCTTTTTTATCTTAAAAGATGAGTTGGAAATAACCCCCAATGAAGAAATTTCCGACGGAAAATACTTTGATGTTGAAAGGATAGAAGCGAAACTCAAATCCGGACTATTTACACCAAATTTTGAATTGGAGTTTGAGAGGATGAAGAAAAAGGGAATATTTAATATTACAGAAGATGAAGTCCATACCCATAGCCATCAATAATGCAAGTGAGCATAATCTGAAATCCGTAACGCTGGAAATTCCACGAAACAAATTGATATGCGTAACAGGTGTCTCCGGGTCAGGGAAGTCGTCGTTGGTGTTTGATGTTTTGCATGCAGAAGGACGCCGACGCTATCTGGAAACCTTCTCCGGAGCCGCACGACTGGCACTGGGAAAATTACAACGCCCGGAAGTAGGCTCTATTACTGGTCTTTCACCCACAATAGCCATAAACCAAACAACCATCATCCGTAATGCCCGCTCCACCGTAGGGACCATGACCGGGATTTACGACCTGCTTCGGCTACTCTTCGCCCGGCTGGCAACCTCTGATTCTTCAACAACAAAACCGTCTCGAAGCCTCTTCTCCTTCAATTCAGAAAAAGGAGCATGTCCTACCTGTAAAGGACTGGGGCTGGAGGAACAAATCGAGCCCAAACTATTTATTGGTGATCCGACCAAAACACTACGTGAAGGATGCATCGTAATGACCACACCTTCGGGCTATATTGTTTACTCACAGGTAACTATGGATGTACTGAATCAGGTGTGTACAGCCCATGGATTCAATGTGGATATCCCGTGGAAGGAGCTTACCGAAGCGCAGAAAAACATTGTTTTATATGGCTCGGATAAGATAAAAGTGCCCTTTGGAAAACATACGCTTGAATCACGGATGAAGTGGAGCGGAATAACAGCAAAACCCCGCGAAGAAGGATATTACAAAGGAATCGTGCCTGTAATGGAGGAAATTCTCAAACGCGATCGAAATACCAACATTTTGCGTTTTGTGGAATCGGTTCCCTGTAGCAGTTGCCAGGGTGCACGTCTTAAAGAGGAGTCGTTGTCTTTTCTCCTTGGCGGGATGAATATAGCGCAGCTCGCTGACCTCACACTACAGGAACTTCAAATCTGGACCGCTCAACAAAAACAATATGCCAGTGAACCGGTGTGGCGGGAAACCCTCGCGGCTATCAACAAACTAATCGATATACTTGACAACCTGGGCTTGTCATACCTGATGTTAGCCCGTGAATCTACGAGTCTCAGCGGGGGAGAATCACAGCGCATCCGTCTGGCAACAAAAGTGCTCTCCGGTCTGCAAGGCGTTATCTACGTTATCGATGAACCTTCCATTGGCCTGCATGCTACCGAACACCAAAAACTCATGAAAGTCCTTCGGGAACTCAACAAACAAGGAAATACCGTCATCGTTATTGAACATGACCGCAGCACCATGCTCCAATCCGACTGGCTCATTGATATTGGCCCGGGCGCTGGTGTGAAGGGAGGGGAAATATTGTACAACGGTCCGGTGAAACCAGCTATCGTAAATGCTAACCTGAAACCATGTGAAGACTATAATAGAGATAATTCCATAAAAAAATATAACCAACAATGGATAATCCTTACCGGCGCCTCAGAAAACAACCTGAAGAATATCGATGTGCAATTTCTGAAAAGTGGACTCAATGTGGTCACCGGAGTAAGCGGCGCAGGGAAAAAAACCCTTGTTAATGAGATTCTGATAAAAAAAATACGTCAGAATTTATACAACGACCGGGCAACACCCGGTGAACATAAGGCGATAACTGGTCTGGAGGGCATTAAAAAACTGGTCTTTGTTGATCAGTCGCCCATAGGCCGTACTCCGCGCTCAAACCCTGCAACGTACACGAACCTCTCCGACAAAATTCGTGACCTCTTCGCAGCACTGCCGGAATCAAAAAAAAGAGGCTGGAAAAAAGGACGATTCTCTTTCAATAACAAAGGCGGCCGCTGTGAAACCTGCCAGGGTGCCGGGGTAATTCAGGTGGGTATGCACTTCCTGGGTGATGTAGATGTGCTGTGTGAGACCTGCCAGGGCAAGCGCTTCAATGACGAAACGCTGGAAGTGAAATGGAAAGGCATGAATATTTATGATGTGCTTGAGCTTACGGTCGATGAAGCGGTCGGAATCTTTATGGAGGAGAAAGCCATCTTTCGCTATGTTGCCATCATGCAAAAGCTGGGCCTGGGTTATATCACCCTTGGTCAGCCGGCCACTACACTCTCCGGTGGCGAAGCACAACGCATTAAACTCTCCGCAGAGCTGGTAAAACAATCTTCCGGCGACACGCTATATATCCTGCATGAACCAACAACCGGGCTGCATAACCGCGACGTACAAGTACTGCTCAAAGCGCTTGATGACCTGGTCGCTGTTGGCAATACCGTCCTCATCATAACGCACCACCCAATATTTATCCAACAGTGCGACTGGCTCACAGAATTGGGCCCCGACAGCGGAAAACAGGGGGGAAGGATTACCTATTCCGGCCACCCCAATGGCTACACCTCAACCGAATGTGAAACGTTTGAAAAACCCGAATCCGTAGTTCCATTGAAAGAAATCTCTATCCTCGGAGCGGATACCAACAACCTGCAACATATAAATGTGAATATTCCCCATGGAAAAATTACGGTAATAACCGGAATCTCCGGCTCAGGGAAGAGCTCACTGGCTTTTGATACGCTGTTTGCCGAAGGACAACGTCGCTACGCAGAAAACTTCTCCACATGGACACGTACCCGCATGAACCTGCCCGATGCACCTCCTGTAGAAGCCATTAAAGGAATGAGCCCTCCGGTGGCAATTTCCCAGTCCTCCGTAACAGGAAATCCACGCTCTACAGTAGGTACCATGACCGAAATTTATGATCTGTTACGGTTGGCGTACGCCAGAGCTTCGGTGGATGAAAAGGGAAACAGAACGAAGGGAATTCTTTCCTCCTTTTTCTCCTTTAACCATCAAAGTGGAGCCTGCCCTGAATGTAAGGGGTTAGGGATGCAACACACTGCCGATCCGGAAAAATTTGTTACCCACAAAGAAAAAAGTCTGTTGAATGGCGCCCTCCACGGTAGTAAAACAGGACAATTCTATGGCGATAGCTACGGCCAGTACGTCGCTATTCTGAAAGCTGCAGGAAAAGCACAAAACATCGATTTCTCAAAACCTTACCGCGAATTATCCAACGAAGAAAAAAATGTTGCCATGTACGGCACCGGAGCTGCTGTTTACAACGTACATTGGAAATATAAACGTGGCGACCGTGAGGGAACTCACGTATTTTCAGGCACATGGAAAGGATTTGTAGCGTATATCGACGACGAGTATAACCGCAAACATCAGGATAAGCGTGGCGACACCATTCGTCCCTTGATGAAAAAGGTCGAATGTGGGGCATGCCACGGAAAACGACTCGCGCCTGAAGCTTTACGGTATAAACTTTTTGATTGCGACATCGCGGGGATGACCGCTCTTTCTATCGAAGCACTGGAGAAATTATGGGAAAAATCCAATGCAGATCAAATTCTTTCAGCCATCAGGAAATCCATCCTCCACCGATGCAACCTCATTATCCGCCTCGGCCTTGGTTACCTTACCTTAAATCGGTCATCCATGACCTTAAGTGGCGGAGAGACACAACGCTTACGTCTTGCCACTCAATTGGGTGCGAAACTCACCGGTATCACTTACATCCTCGATGAACCAACCATCGGGATCCATAAAAAAAACACTGAAAAACTGCTGGAGGTGATGCGCGAATTGGCCCAGAACGGAAACACGCTGGTAGTGGTTGAACACGACAAAGAAGTGATGTGCGCCGCAGATTATATTATCGACATGGGTCCGGGTGCCGGTATATACGGTGGAAAAGTTGTTGCAACCGGTTCTCCTGACGCTATCAGCAGAAATGCTGAATCATTAACAGGGCAATACCTTCAAAAGGATTTACAAGAAATAAAGCCATTGAAATCTCTGAAATCTATACCCAGTGAAATAGCGACGTTGAAGGTTAAAGGAGCCCACGCACATAACCTGAAAAATATTTCCCTTCAGGTTCCATCAGGTTTTCTGACGGTAATAACCGGTGTTTCAGGCAGTGGGAAATCCACACTGATGAAAAATGTTATTTACGACAGCTTTGTTGCCCGGAAAGCGGTGAATTGCGACAACATTGAAGGTTTTGAGTACTTCGATGAGGTGGTGCAGGTAAACCAGCAGATGATGAAAGGACAAAGTAACTCCACAGTTCTTTCCTGGCTGGGAATATGGGATGCTATCCGTGTCCTCTTCGCTGCCACGCCGGAAGCCCAGGCTGCCGGCCTAAAAAAAGGCGACTTCTCGTTTAACAGTGGGAAAGGACGTTGTGAGACATGCCGTGGTACCGGAATTTTAGGGGTTACAATGGATTTTCTTTCCGATGTGACAAAAGTTTGCCCTGATTGCCACGGACTACGCTTCAAAGAGGAGGTGCTGGCAGTAAAATATAAAGATTGCTCCATCGGCCAACTGCTTAGGCGGGATGTGCATCAGTTGTTGGCGCTCTTTTCGGAAGAGAAGAAAATAAAATCAGCATTGCAGTTGTTGGTACAGACAGGACTGGGTTACTTGCGCGCCGGCCAGAGCCTTAGCACCATGAGTGGTGGAGAACGGCAGCGTATTAAACTCGTAAAACACATCCCGGCAAAAGGCAAAGTGTTATTCCTGTTAGATGAACCAACGACAGGCCTGCACTATGCCGATGTGGAAAAACTGCTGGAAATGTTAAGACTTATTCTGAAAAACGGGCATACTCTACTGGTTAGTGAGCATAATGAAATGCTGATTGGTGCGGCTTCAAAAGTGATTGAGTTAGGGCCCGGCGGAGGCGATGACGGAGGCAAAATCATAAATGAAAGCGAACAATAAATATTTAAAAAACTTTGTATATTTGCTGTCCGAAACGGTCCCATAGTTCAATGGATAGAATTTCAGATTCCGGTTCTGACGATCTGGGTTCGAATCCCGGTGGGATCACAACTTTCTTTTACAAAAGATTGCAATTTAACCTGATACATTGTATCAGGTTTTTTTTGAGACCAATTGGGAGACCAAATGAAAAAAAACCATCAGATTTTACACTGATGACTTTTCAAAAACTTTCACTAAAATAATATGGAAAAACAAGGGACTTCACGTAGAGTTTGATTGTAGCTTAACTTGTCCCTTCTGAGGTTTGCTGTGCAAATAATCTTTTTAATTACTGCCCGAACAGTTAATTAGACATGTGGGAATTAAACCCACTGAAGAAAATACGCCTCACGGCGTACTAACGGATGGCGGTATGTTTTTCCTGACTTCGACACTTTAAAATCCCCAAATTTATATCTATCACATTATCAATTCAATACGAATAATGCATCACCATTTTGGGTGACGCAAGTGCCATAAAAGTGTATTTTTATGCATGTTTATTCGAAAAAAGAAGAATCGTTCAGGAACCACAAGTATTGTTGTTGTTGAAAAGCGTAAAGGTATTTTTAGAGAAATTAAGACTGTTGGAGTTAGTCGAGACGAAGCCGAAATCGAACCGCTATATCAACAAGGTAAACAATGGATATCAGACTATAAAGGAGAGCAGGATATCTTCAACATTCGTGATAAAAACATTGAAGAGCAAAAGGTTACGGAGGATCTCTTATCAAACATCGAAAACATCTTACTCAATGGAGTTCAATTAATTTTGAATCCATTATTTCGGATAACAGGTTTTGATGCCATTGAGGATGATATATTCCGACATTTAGTGATCTCTCGTTTAAGTCAACCAATGAGCAAGTCATCAACGGTTGAGTATCTGAAAATGTATTTTGATGAAGATGTTCAATTACATAAAATATATCGCTATCTGGACAAGCTATATAATTGCCAACAAGAGAAGATCCAACAAATAAGTGTAGAACACACAAGAAGAATACTTGGAGGTAATATCGGCTTAATGTTTTACGATGTAACAACACTTTATTTTGAAACCGATAAAAGTGATGAGTTAAGAGAGAAAGGATTCTCAAAGGACGGGAAACACACTCTACCACAAATAGTATTAGGATTACTGGTAAGTGAACAAGGTTATCCGCTTTCCTATTCCATTTTTAATGGATCACAATACGAAGGATATACAATGATACCAGTATTAGAGGATTTTATATACAAATTTAATTTGGATGACTTTGTTGTTGTTGCCGATTCCGGGTTAATGAATCGTAAGAATATAGAACTGCTTGAATCAGGGGGGTATAAATATATTATAGGAGCAAGGATAAAGAGTGAAAACGAAGCCATTAAGAATTGGATATTATCACAAGAAATACAGAATGGTGAGTTTAGAGAGATTAAAAAAGGCACTGCGAGGCTAATTGTTGGGTACGCTGAAAAAAGAGCTGCAAAAGATCGATATAACCGAGAAAAAGGCATAAAAAGGCTTGAGAAAGCTTATCATAGTGGCAAAATAACGAAGGATAATATTAATAAACGAGGATATAATAAGTTTCTGGAAATATCTAATAATGTGCATGTAACGATTAATCGAGAGAAGATACAACAGGATGAAAAATGGGATGGGTTAAAAGGATATCTAACCAACACAAATCTTAAAGCAGAAGAGGTGTATAATCAATATAGTGAACTTTGGTCTGTAGAGCGAGCATTTAGGATAACAAAAGGAACGCTGGATGTAAGGCCAATGTTTCATTTCACTCCACAGCGGATTGAGGCACATGTATGTATCTGTTTTGTAGCATATAAGCTATATAAAGAGTTCGAGAGAATACTTAGGATAAGTAATATTGAGATGAGTGTGGATAAAGTCCTGGATATTGCAAAAACAATCAAAACGCTGAAAATCAACTTACCAAAAAGCGGAACCACTTTAACAAAAACAATGTTTTTTACTCCAAAACAGATGACGATTGCGAAACTATATGATGAAAAATTCTGGGATGAGTTTTAGGGTGACGCATTGTCGAAGTCAGGTGATGACTTTTCAAAAACTTTCACTAAAATAATATGGAAAAACAAGGGACTTCACGTAGAGTTTGATTGTAGCTTAACTTGTCCCTTCTGAGGTTTGCTGTGCAAATAATCTTTTTAATTACTGCCCGAACAGTTAATTAGACATGTGGGAATTAAACCCACGAGAGTATAAATTATTTTGTGTAAACACATGAAAACGCTTTTTAATTTAGTTTACATCTTGATTCAAAAATAGTTAAAAATTGGTGAAGAATAATTCCCCAGTTTTGAATTGGCATACTCCACTTTT
>Ga0265294_10003834_pt1 | contig 18994 bp, 23 predicted proteins | sample MunlanPumphouse3_FD_192504 | JGI IMG/M metagenome (GOLD analysis project Ga0265294, IMG submission 192504) | Groundwater microbial communities from a municipal landfill in Southern Ontario, Canada - Pumphouse #3 | ecosystem: Environmental > Aquatic > Deep subsurface > Groundwater | place...
AAGATCAAAAATCAACAAAATTTAAAAACATTCGGACACTTATGTTATAATTTTACACTTAGAAAATTTCTACTTTAAAACTGTCCGAATCACTCCGGCAGACTGTCCGAATAAATCGGCTGGAGCACATATTTAAAGGTTGATAAAAAACTCAATATATTTAAGTTATATAGAATATTTGAATAAGTAAGACTGTCGTGATTAAAATATTATTCTTTTTATTAATTGAATTTACACTTTACTTTTATATTATGTTAATTATTTTCTAATTCAACCAATCAGCCCACCACTGCATTAACTCTTTTTTTTCTTCAAAATATTTCATTTTTGAGCTTCTATTATAAGAAGCTTTAACTTGATTTTGTTCTTCATGAGCTAAGCAAGATTCTATAATATCACTACTAAATCCATGCTCTTTTAATTTTTCATGAGTTATTGTTGAGAATGTACTTCTAAATCCATGGGTACAATGTCTATCTTTATATCCTAGCTTTTTTAGTGCATGATTTATTGTTACATCATTTATATTTTTAAGGTTTGAAGTAGGGGATGGAAATACATATTTACTTTTGTGAGCTGAAAATGGTTCAATAGATTTTAAAATATCAATTGCTTGTTTTGATAATTAATTACAAAACATAAAATATATAACAAATAAGCCTATCATTTTCTTTATTTCAAATGCTTTCATTCCATCTTCTGTACTTCCAAAAATAACTTTATGCCCTAAACAATTCATTTCAAACTCCTAATATATTTAAATTTACACTAATTAAGTGTATTTGTGTATATGTTTTTATAAAAACCATTTGCGTTTAATGATAGTTTTAATAAATCACTAATACTTATCATTAAGCTATCCGCTTTCTCTTGAACCTTATCTTTTAAATCATTTGTAACTGGTACTGCATATTGTTTAACAATATTACCAGTTGATAAGTTCTCAAAAGTATCATTGTTTGTAAAAATGAAACCATTTTGTAGTGATGTGTTAAGAGATAATCTAACTAATGTAACAACATTAATTCCCATACTATTTGCAACTGTTTCTAGCATATTTTTTTCATCTTCTGATACATTTAGACTAATAACTGCTGTTAATTTTTGAGTCTCTTTTTTTTTGGTCTTCCACCTTTTTTAACTATCATATTACTTTGAATATCTGCATGAGTTGCAGAAGTTTTTTTAGTAATATTTAAATTTCCAAATTTTTTGTTTTCCATATTCAACTCTTTACGAAATATTTTCGATTATTGGTTCAAAATATCTAATACCGAAACTATTACCACTAATGTAAACTAGCTTTGCACTATAAGTTTGTCCGCAATAACTACAATTGGTTGATACTGTATCACCAATATTTAAAGCTTTGTTTTTTTCAATATTCCAGTCTGTAATATAAACTTTTTTATCACAAAGTGGACATAAAGAGTTTTTTTTATTACCAAATGAAATTTCACTCATCTTTTTTCCTTTATTTTTTATACTTATATTTACACTAAATAAGTGTAAAATAATATATATAATCTATCTTTTTACATAGATATACACTTATTTAGTATATATCTATATGTAATTATCAATGCTTTCTTTTAACTCTAAAATATTAGAAGCAGCTTTTTTGTAAGCAAATGATTTAAGTCCACCTGCATTTGCAAGTTCTAGTACACTTACATTTTGATTAATAGCTGTTTGAAATGCAGCACTAATTGGTAAAGTAACTATCTCACAATCAAAACCTAGAACATCTCTAAAAACTACAGAAACTTCTTTTATATCTTCTGGTTTTTGAATCATATTTGCTACAAATAAAATAGGTTTGTCATAATCTTTAACTATATTTATAGTGTCGATAGTGCTTTGTAGAGTTTCTACTGTTGCATTAAATGGAATAATGATTAAATCACTTTGTTTAATAGCTTGTCCTAATTTAATATCATTAAAACCACCAAAATCAAAAATTGTATTTTCATATTGTCCAAGCTTTTGATCTAAAATATCAATCTTCTCTACTTTATCTTCAAGTCTTTCAGATAAATTTCCATACGGATCTATTTCCACCCCATTAAAGTCAAAGCTAGTAATTAGTTGATGAGCTATGAAAGATTTTCCTACCCCACCTTTAAAGTTACAAATTACAATATTCATAATTTAAAATAGTTTATGAAATTATATAAAGAGTATTTTATAAATACATAGTTATTTAATAAGAATTATATAAAAAATGTTTTATATTGTCAATATTATATTTATAAATATTGACAATATTTATAAAATATATTAAGATTTCATTCTATTTTTAAATAATTAATATAAGGGATTTTATGTCACAAAAATTACAAATAAAACTTCAAGATGATAGTCAAAAAGTGTTAGATAGGCTATTGTCTAATAGAACAAAGTCCTTGTTTGTGAACTTGGCAATTATAGAATTTGCAAATACAGAATTGGGTTCTAAATTCTTATCCGAATTAAACAAGAGAAAAGAGAATAAGAGAATCTAGTTATAAAGTTATATTTTTATAACAGAAACTCATATATTTGTATTTTTTGAAGTATATTAATTATATATAAGTTTCTCTACTTAATATAAAATCAACTTTACCAATTATTTCTATTTTCTCAAACTCTTCTTTAGTTAATTTAGAGATTAAATCACTATCGTTTTCATCTCTTAAAATGTAAGTATTGTCAAAATCAAGAGATATTAATACAACAAAATAGTTATTGTTATTTTTGATTAAATATCTATTTTTATTTTTGAAATTATTATTTATAGTATCAATAACATATATCTTTTTATCATCCAAATATGCTTTATAATTTTCTTGCTCTGCAATTTTTAATGGTATTTGTATGAAATTTTTAGAATCGTTTAATATGTTTATATTTACTAAATCATAATCTGATGAAGCTAAAATACATTCATTTACTTTATTGTTTTTTATATTGCTTGGCTTGAAAATGTCATCAAGAGAAAGGTTATTTTGAAGTGCATAAGTTAATATTTTTTCGTAAGGTAAAATACCTCTTTTTCTATTATTGAAGAGTGTTGATGGCAATATATCTAATTTTATAGCTAACTGTCTATCACTTTTAACATTTAAAATATTTGCTAAATTGTCTAAAACTTCATTTACAAAGTTCTCATTAAGTATCACATCTTTTTTTTTATTAGTTTTCATAGAAAAACCCTTTGAATTATCTTAATATTTTAATATATGTTTTAAAAATAAAATAAATAATAATAACACTTTAATTTTTCAAGTGTGAAATATATTATATTTACTACTATTATATATATTTTCTTTTAAAAAATCAAATAAAAGGAATTTTTTTGATATTAACTCAAGAACAAGTTGAAATTATACAAGTAGCAAAAACTTTAAAAATTAATGAAATTTTAAAAATTAAAGCTTTTGCTGTTTTAAGTGGTGATGATTCTAAAGAGCCATTAATGTTAGGAAATGCTGTTGGAAAACTTTATGATTTGTCAAAAGACCAAATTTATAAGCAATTTGCATAGGAAGTTAGTATGTCAAAATCAGAAATTATGATTAATCAAAATGAAGATATTCAGTTATATATACAAGAGATAGACAAATTGGGATTTGATAAAAGTATGTTTTTAAATAGTTCTGATGTTGCAAAAGTAATTGGTGTTTCTGAATCAACTTTGGATAATTGGAGAAAACAAGCTATTGGTATTGATTATATAATTGTTGGTCAAAGAAGATACAAATATTTAAAGACTAAAGTAGCTGAATATTTAGCAAGAAGTAATGTAAAAACAGTTTGATAATATATAGATTGTTTAAAATGAATTTATTTTTTAGGTGTGAAATAGGTGTGAAAGGCAAAAAAGTGTGAAAGCTTAAATCAAGCTAGAAGCTCGATAAAATCGTGGTGGGTCGTGAAGGACTCGAACCTTCGACCACTCGGTTATGAGCCGAGTGCTCTAACCAGCTGAGCTAACGACCCACAAATGGCGGACAGTGAGGGATTTGAACCCTCGGTACCGTTGCCAGTACGTCTCCTTAGCAGGGAGGTGGTTTCAGCCACTCACCCAACTGTCCGTTTTTTGTTACCAACTGGTTAAATTGGACGGGAATTATAGTTTTTAATCACTTAAAAAAGGCTTAAAAATGCCTTTTTTATAGCTCTTTCTAAAAATATTATATATTTTCTAATATCTTTTTAACTACCAATTCTGGATTTTCACTTTTATATATAGGTCTTCCTACAACTATAAAATCTACTAAATTATCTTTTGAGAATTTTATATCAGCAACTCTTTTTTGGTCACCACTATCTTCTCCAAAAGGACGAATTCCAGGACAAAGAGTTATGAAATCTTTTGAAGTGTTATTTTTAATATCAAGGCTTTCAAAAGCAGAGCAAACAACACCATCAAGTCCAGCTTCAAATGTATTTTTTGCAAACTCTCTTGCTTTTTTGTCTATATCTTCACCATATATTTTTTTAAAAGATTCATTATCAAATGAAGTTAAAGCTGTAACAGCTAAAACCAAAGGTCGATTTGGAATATCTTTGATTCTATTCATAACTGTTTTCATAGCTTCTATTCCAGCACTTGCATGAACATTAAACATATCTACTAAACCAAATTTTGAGATATCAAAAGCAGCATCTGCCATAGTATTTGGAATATCATAAAGCTTTAAATCTAAAAATATTTTAAAATCAGGATTTATAGCTTTTAAATCTTCTAAAAACTTTTTTCCATCTCTTAAATATGTTCTAAAACCAACTTTTAACCACATATCAAAATTTTTTAGCTTTTCTACTAAGGCTAAATTTTCCTCTTTGCTCTCTAAATCCAAAGATAAGCAAAGTTTCATATCTTTACTCATTTTAAGCCTTTTTTATTTGGTCTAAAATTGCATTTATAAACTTTGGTGCTCCATCACTTGCTAATTTTTTGCTAAGCTCTATTGCTTCATTTATAACTATTGCTTTTGATAGATTTTCAAAAAGTATTTCAAAAATTGCTAATCTTAAAATAGATTTTTCAACACTTCCAACATCTTGAATAGTTCCTTGAGTAAGATATTTGATAATCTCTTCATCTATTTTTTCTATATTTTTGATTGTTCCGTTAAAAAGGTTTAGAGCAAACTCTTTTTGGCTATTTCTTATCTTTTTCTCTTCTAAAATATCATCAACAAATTTTGCAATCTCTTCGTTTCCTAAATCATAGGCATATAAAAGACCAATTACTGACTCTCTTGCTTGTGTTCTTGTTGCCAAATTATTTTTCCATTTCGCTATATAAATCTAGCATCTCTATTATTGTAACCATAGCTTCAGCACCTTTGTTTCCAACTTTTGAACCAGCTCGTTCAATTGCTTGCTCAATTGTATCTGTTGTTAAAACACCATTTGATACAGGTTTTCCATATTTTAAAGCAACTGTTGCAATACCTTTTGTAGCTTCTGCACTTATATAATCAAAGTGAGGAGTTGCACCACGAATTACTGCTCCAACACAACAAACTGCATCATATTTTCCACTTGCAAGTGCTTTTTCAAGAGCAAAAGGAATCTCAAATGCACCTGGAACTAAGATTAAATCCAAGTTTGAAGCAATTCCACCGTGTCTTACGAATGAATCTTTTGCACCTTCAACTAATCTGTCTGTGATTATGTGATTAAATCTTCCATTTATAATAGCAACTTTTTCGTTTCCTCTTAGCCTTAAAGCTCCCTCTATTATTCTCATATTGTTCTCCAAATCTTATTTAAAATAAGGGTTATTATACAAAAAAAGGGCTTAATAGTTAGTTTGAGATTTATTTAGGATAAAAATGACAAATAAGTTTGAATATTGTAAACTTAAAGATATTTAAAATTTTACAAAGGCAAGGAACATGGAAAAAGTTTTAGGTTTGGATTTAGGAATTACATCAGTTGGTTCAGCTTTGGTGGATTTAGACTATAATAATTTAAAAAATACAAATATTTTACATTGTAATATTAGGATTTTTGAAGCACCAATAACATCAAAAGAGAAAACTTCATTACAGTTAATAAGAGGTGAAAATAGAAGAGCTAGAAATAGTAAAGAAAATAATGCAATAAGAAGAAAAAAGATAGTTAATGTATTGCTTAGATATAAACTTATTGACAAAAATGAGATAAAAAACATAAATACAAATCTTCCAAAATCAAAATTAAAAAGAGAAATTATTGTAAAGACTGCAAACTATCTTTTTGAAAATAAGAAAAATGCAAACAATATTTTGGAACTAAGATATAAAGCTTTAAATGAAAAGTTATCAAATATAGAGTTGGCAAGGCTTTTATATAGTATCAATAATCATAGAGGAGTTTCATATGAAGATACAAGAAGTTCTAAAAATATTTCAGAAAAAAAACTTGAAGAATTTTCTAAAAAAGATATAAATGATTATGCTGATGGAAGTTCAGATAAATTGTTATATGGACTTTTAAATTTTAAAAATGCTTTTATAAATTCAAATAAATATCAAACTGTTGGAGAATTTTTATATAAAGAGCATAAAGAAAAATTTAGAAATAGTCCAAAAAGATTAAAAGATACAAAACAATCAGATTTTATGTTTGTTATTCCTAGAAAAAATATTGTAGATGAGTTGAATTTTATTTTTAAAAAACAAAAAGAATTTAAAAATGAAGTTATAAATGATGATTTTGTAAAAGAGTATTTAGAAGCTTTTGAGTGGGAAGAAGATAGTCCAGCTTATGATGAGTTGGTTGCAAATTGTTCTATAAAAGAGAGTGAAAAAGCAGCTTCAAAATATTTAGTAGAATCACAATTTTACATATACTTAGAAAAACTATACAATTTAAGTTACAAAACAAAAGATGAGTATAGATATAAAAATTTAGATATAGAAACCATAGTTAAAATAATAAAAAACCTAAATATAAAATCTATAAAATATTCAAAACTAAAGGAGTTTATAGAAAAAGAACTAAATTTTCAAGATGTCATGTTTAAAGGAGTAAGTGATTATAAAAAGGATTTTATAGATTTATCTATCTTTGTAAATCTTGCTTCTATTTTATCTCTTTCTGCAAATATTTTAGAGCTTTTTCAAAATATAGAAGCAAAAAACTTGTTTAATCAAGTAGTAAATATTTTGGCTTATGAACCAAAAATTTCACAAAAAGAAGAAAGGTTAAAAGAGTTAAAAATAGTTGATGAAAAAATAATTGATAATCTTCTGGAAGTAAAAATAAAAGGAAATTTATCTTATTGTGGTGAAGTTCTAGAACAGATTTGTAATGGTATGTTAAGCGGATTAATCCCACACTATGCAAAAGAAGAGGTACAAAAAGCATACCCAAAAAAACCTATCATAAAAGGGCATCTTCTTCCACCACTTTTAGATACTGATTTTCCTATTAAAAACAATCAAGTAGTTGTAAGAGCCTTAAGCCAAATGAGACTGGTGATAAATGATACTTTAAAGCACTATAGAAAACTATACAATAACCCAAACTGGTTTTTTGATAAAATAGTTATAGAAACAGGAAAAGAGTTTTTGAATAAAGAGCAAGTGAAAAAATATAATGATAGAGCAAAAGAAAATGAGAAATCAAATAAAGAAGCCATAGAGTTTTGTGAGAAATATGGCAAAGCTTATCCTAGTCGTGAAGAGATTTTAAAAGCAAGACTGTTTTTACAACAAAATGGAGAAGAGCTATATCCTAGCAATTATGACATATCTACAAATAGTGCAAAATTTCAACAAATAGATGCACAAAGACTTTTCGACGTAGCATATTGTGAAATAGACCATATTTTGCCAATAAGCAGAAGCTTAGATGATAGTTTTGCAAATAAAACTTTAGTTTTATCAACTACCAATCAAAATAAAGGAGATAAAACTCCTTATGAATTTTTGAGTAAAGAGCTATTTGAGATTATGGAAGATAAACTAAATAAAAATATTAATAGCTTAGGATACAAAAAAGTTTCAAATCTTACAAACAAAGAGTTTAAAGAGTTAGATGGCTTTATTTCAAGAGATTTAAATGATACTAGAATTATCACAAAATATGCAGGACTTTATATAGAAAAATATTTAGCATTTCCAAAAAGTGAGAAAACAAAAAGAAGAGTTTTTGCAAATAATGGAAAAATTACATCTTTACTTAGAAAATCTTGGGGTATTGGGAAAAAAAACAGAAACAACCACTTACACCACGGAGAAGATGCAATATTAATAGCTCTTAGCGATAACTCTTTGATTAAAAATATATCTACATATTATGGTATTCAAACTCAATTAGAAAATATAGATTTTTCAAAAGATGGTTTTGATAAACTATTTAAAAATAATAAGTCAATAAAAGAACATATAATAAATGAATTAAAAAAAGATGGTATAGATATAGAAAATATTGATTTTTCTAAATATAACAAAAAAGAAATAAGCTCTAAAATCTTTCGAATAATCGCACAAAAATCATATCCTAGAGAGGATTTTTTAGATATTTTTAGAAATAGTATAGAAAATGCTATTGTAACTCATCAAGAAAGAGTTAAAATAAATGGACAAATACATAAAGACACATTAGAAAAATTATCTAAAAGAACAAATGATGATGTGGTACTTGTAAGAGGTGGATTTGCTACAAATGGAGAAGCTATAAGGTATGATGTGTTTAAGTCTGATAATAAAATAGAGTTTAAAAGAATAGCTCCAAAGTATTGTAATAAAAAGGTAGAGTTGTTACCACAAGCAAATGATAATTCTGCTAAATTTATGTTTTCTATATATAAAAATGGATTATTAAAAGTTGATTTTATAAAAGATGATGAATTATTTAACATAAAAGGAATTTTTTCAAAAATAGATGCAGATGCAAAAGGAATGTTAACTTATATCTATTTGAATTCAGTAAGAAATACCGAAGATAATCTTTTCATATCTTTTGTTTCTGGATTTTTAAATTCTACAATATACGATGATGCAATTATTGGTGATGATAGAAAAAAAATTGAGGAATTGCTTAAAAAAAATAAAATCAAAATTACAGATTCTGTTAGAGATAAAGATACTATTAAGTCAAAAATAGTTGATTTTATGAATATAGTAAAAAGCAATACTGAATTGGTAATAGGATTTAACATAATAAGAAATAATAATATTTTAAATTCTATACATGATGATTTATCTGAATATTTATATAAAAAAGATTTAAAATATGATGTTATAATAAATATAGATGGAAAACCAGCTACACCTATTTTAAAAATTAAATTACCAATAGATGATAAAAAGACAAATCTTCCTAAAATGGTAAATATAATTAAATTAAAAACAGATACCTTTGGAAATGAAGAGATAATAGAAAATGAAAAAAGAGAGCCTTTAATAAAAAAATAAAATTCTAGGGGAAAATATGAATTTTAGAGTTGTATATATCGTAAATCCTTGTTCTTTAAATTTTAAAAATAACTCTCTTGTAGTTAAAAATGAACAAGGTGAAACAAATGTACCATTAAACGACATATCTACTATCTTAATAGATAATCTTCAAGTAAATATATCTGCTTTTTTACTGTCAAAAATATCAGAATCCAAAATTGTACTAATTGTTGTAGATGAGAGGCATTTGCCTTGCGGAGTTTTGCTTCCATATAGTGGAAAGGTAAGAATGATGGAAGCATATAACTACCAAATGAATTTAAAGGATGAATTTGTAGGAAATTTATGGAAAAAAATAGTAAAAAATAAAATAGAAAATCAAGCAATAGTTCTAGAATTTGGAAATCAGCTCAGTTTTATAAAACTAAAAAACTATACTTTGGAGCTCAAACCACACGATAGCACAAATATTGAAGGAAGTGCTGCCTTGCTATATTGGAAGATGATTTTTTCAAACTCTTTAGATTATTTTACATCAAGGAATGCACCATAAAAATCAACAAAATCAGTTTAATCTAGCAGATGATATTATAGAACCTTTTAGACCATTTGTTGATTTAGAAGTTTATAATATGTTTGAGCTAGAAGGAATTGATGAAGAGAACTTAACAAAAGATATAAAAAAGAGATTGTTGTCTATTGTAGATGCTACAGTTTTGATAAACAATGAAAAATTTACTATGCTAAATGCAATAGACAAATACACAGACTCTCTTTTTAACTCATTTAAAAAACAAAATATAGATGAGTTAATAGAAGTTTCAATATGGATTTAAAATTTATGTATGTTTTAGTAATGTTTGATTTGCCAACACAATCAAAAAAAGATATAAAAAGATATAAAAAGATATAAAAAGATATACAAAATTTAGAAATAGTTTACTAAAAGATGGCTTTACTATGTTTCAATACAGTTGTTATGTAAGAATTTGTAAAAGTGCATATTCTGCAAAAGCTCATATAGACTTTATAACAAAAAACATACCAAAAAATGGGGAAGTAAGGATTTTAAAACTTACCAATAATATTTACAATAGTATGGAAATTATTAAAAAGGGAAACAAAGATAAAGGTACAAATGAAGAAAAACTAATGACTCAAACAGTCATAGAGTTTTAAAAAAAGTAGGTATAGAAAACAAGTTCCTATACCAAAGTTTTCTTCTACATATTGTAGAATTGTTAAACCACCTACCCCAAAACAAAATACGATTTAATATTTTATTTAGATTATACTTAAATCTAAATAAAGTTTTTAAACTAATTAAAACCCTATTGTATCGTATTTTGCTTTAGAGTAGGGGTCTAATTAATTGCTCTTTAGTTGCATCATTTGTAGGATTGTATCGTATTTTGCTTTAGAGTAGGGGTCTAATTATCATACTAGGGAGCAATTACGCCCCGTAATTGTATCGTATTTTGCTTTAGAGTAGGGGTCTAATATTATTTGTTGTTCTAAATCTTCTTGATTTATTGTATCGTATTTTGCTTTAGAGTAGGGGTCTAATCTAATTATAACTTCTGTTGTACCGTTCATAATTGTATCGTATTTTGCTTTAGAGTAGGGGTCTAATTTCACAAGCATTTTTAAACTCTTTTGCTTTATTGTATCGTATTTTGCTTTAGAGTAGGGGTCTAATATTTAATGAAACTCTTTGAGTAGGAGTCAAATTGTATCGTATTTTGCTTTAGAGTAGGGGTCTAATTTGCTAAATCGTTTTGGATTTCACTCGTTAATTGTATCGTATTTTGCTTTAGAGTAGGGGTCTAATTATTGAAGCATTTAGCCTTTTTAACTTTTGATTGTATCGTATTTTGCTTTAGAGTAGGGGTCTAATACACTATTAAAAAAAGTAAATGCTGGTGATATTGTATCGTATTTTGCTTTAGAGTAGGGGTCTAATCAATCAACGAATTTGGAAACTATGTTTATGATTGTATCGTATTTTGCTTTAGAGTAGGGGTCTAATGCTCCAAAGCCACTCGCAAAAGTTGGATTAATTGTATCGTATTTTGCTTTAGAGTAGGGGGTCTAATAATATGTACCTAAGGGGTATAGTCAAAGTTATTGTATCGTATTTTGCTTTAGGGGCTTTAGTTTCCTAAAGCCTCTTTAATAGCAAAAATCTCATCCATAGTTTTATAAAGTTGTTCAATATGAAGCATATTTGGTCCATCGCTTTTTGCTGTTTTTGGGTCAATATGTGTTTCAAAGAAAAATCCATCAACTCCAACACTAGCAGCTGCTCTTGCCATATATGGTACAAATGAGCTATTTCCTCCAGTTGTTCCTCCAGTGCTTGGAATTTGTACACTATGAGTTGCATCGAAAATCACAGGAGCATATTGTCTTAAAAGTAGCAGATTTCTCATATCTACAACCAAAGCTCCATATCCAAAAGTGTTTCCTCTCTCACAAAGCCAAACACCAGCTTTTTGGCTATTTTCATAAGAAACTTCGCTTACTCCTCTTGTGTTTAATACTTTTTCAACAGGGTGTTTCATAGCATCTGCTGCCAAAAACTGCCCTTTTTTTATATTTATTTTTGCTTTTGTTTTAGCAGCAGCTACAAGCAAATCTGTTTGACGACACAAAAAAGCAGGTATTTGAAGTATATCCATAACCTCTCCAGCAGGAGCTGCTTGATATGATTCGTGAATATCAGTAACCACTTTATATCCAAACTCTTTTTTGATTTTTTCAAAAATTTTTAAACCCTCATCAAGTCCTGGACCTCTAAATGAGCTTAGGCTTGTTCTGTTTGCTTTGTCAAAACTAGCTTTAAAATAAAAATCAACTCTTTTATCAAGACTTAGAGGTCTTAATTTTTCTGCTATTTTTAAAACTGTATCCATATCTTCTAAAACACAAGGTCCTGTCATAACTGTTAACATCTATTTTATTTTCCTTTTAATTAAATCTTATTTATTATTTTTTACTTACTAAAAATCCACTAAGAACGATTAATATTATACCTAAAAATACTATAAAAGATGGAAAAGCATCTCCTACAAAAAGCCCCAAAACAATTGAGAAGGCTATATTACTATAAGAAACCGTGCTTACAATTCCAGCTTTAGCAAGAGAGTATGATTTTGTCATATATATTTGTGCATAAGTTGAAAAAATAGCAAGAAAAAATATAAAAATCCAATCTTTTGCTTGTGGCATTACAAAAGTTCCAAGCATAAAATCCAATTTTGAGTTTGTATAAAATTCACTTATTATCATAAAAATCAAAGGTAAAATTGTACCAACTGCCATAAAAGATAGAACTATGGCTCTTCCATCATAAAATCTTCTAAGCTCTCGTATTGAAGTATATGCAAGTGCTGCTCCAACACCTGATAAAATTCCTAAATAATCTGTTTTTTCTAAGCTACTTCCATCAAACTCGGCAATAAATAAAATCCCAACAAATCCAATAAATACACCAATCCAGCCTTTAAGTCCAATTTGCTCTTTTAGGAAAAAATATGCCAAAAGTGCTGTAAATATTGTAGAAGTTTTAGAAAAAGTCATAGCTTCACCCAAAGGTATATTTGCAATATTATAAAAGAAAAATAGTAGTGCTGAAAACCCAGCAACTCCTCTAAAAATAAGTAACCAAAACTTTCCACCAATCTGTTTTAGTGGAGATTTATAAATTGAATAAAGTATTATAAAAACTCCAAAAACATTTCTAAAAAATACAATCTGTATTGTAGATAGATTATCGCTTAGCTCTTTTGCCATAATTCCCATAAGTGCAAATAAAAAAGAGGCCAAAATCATATATTTTATAGCTTTATTTACATTTTCTTCCAAACTAATATCCTTTTAAAGGCGAAGTATTACAAAATTTGGGTTAAAGCAAGATTTAGATAAAATCTTTGCCATTTTAAACATTATTTAGGAAATTTATGGATTATTTAAAAATTGTTGGAAACAAAAAATTAAGTGGAGATATCTCTATTTCAGGGGCAAAAAATGCTGCTCTTCCTCTAATAGCAGCTACAATTTTGGCAAAAAATGAAACTATCATAGACAATCTTCCAAATGTAGCTGATATAAATACTTTTTTGAAGTTAATAAAAATGCTAGGTGGAAGTTTTACTCAAGATAAAAATAGGGCAGCTATAGATACAAGCACTATTACAAATACAATTGCAACTTATGATATTGTAAAAACTATGAGAGCTTCTATTTTGGTTTTAGGTCCACTATTGGCTAGATTTGGGCATTGTGAAGTTTCACTTCCAGGTGGTTGTGCAATAGGTCAAAGACCCGTTGATTTACACTTAAAAGCTATGGAAGCTATGGGAGCAAAAATTGAAATACTTCAAGGTTATATAAAAGCAACTGCACCAAATGGATTAAAAGGTGCAAAAATAGTTTTTGATAAAGTTACAGTTGGTGGAACTGAAAATACAGTTATGGCAGCTGCTTTAGCTTCTGGAGTTACAACTATAATAAACGCAGCAAAAGAGCCAGAGATTGTTCAATTATGTGAAGTAATAGCAAGTGCTGGAGTAAAAATAGATGGAATTGGAACTTCTAAAATTACAATAGAAGGAACAGGCGGAAAACTTCTTGATATAAAACCATTTAGCGTAATTCCTGATAGAATAGAAGCTGGAACTTATATGTGTGTTGCTGCTATTACAAATCAAAAACTAACAATTAAAAATATTGTTCCAGCTCATCTTGAAGCTGTTATTTCAAAGCTTGAAGAGATGAATTTTGAAATAGAGATAAAAGAGAACGAACTTACAATATTTCCAACATCAAAGATAAAACCAGTAAATATTATAACAACAGAATATCCAGGATTTCCAACAGATATGCAAGCTCAGTTTATGGCACTAGCAACTCAAGCTGAAGGGACTAGCACAATAGATGAGAGACTTTTTGAAAATAGATTTATGCATGTTAGTGAACTACTTAGAATGGGTGCTGATATTCAGTTAAATGGGAATATAGCAACAATTATTGGAGAAAAAGGTAAATTAAGTGGAACAGATGTTATGGCAACGGATTTAAGAGCATCTTCTGCTTTAGTTCTTGCAGCACTAGTTGCTCAAGGAGAGACAAATATTCATAGAATTTATCATCTTGATAGAGGTTATGAAAATCTTGAAGGAAAGCTAAGAGATATAGGTGCTGATATAAAAAGGCTTAAAGAGTCAAAATGATAAAAAAAATAAAATCTCTATTTTTTATTAATGAAGAAAAAATTGATAAATTTGAGATTTTTTTTGATTTTATAAAAAAATATGTACAAAAAAACTATCCAAAAATTAATTTTGATTTTTCAAATATAAATAGATTTAAAAATGAACTTAAAGTAGATGTTCAAAAAAGCCTTTTTGTTGAATATTTAGTTAAACAATTTATCGAGTTTGATTACAAAAAAATAACACAAAATAGTGTAAAAAGAGAACTTACTTGGGAAGGTTATGGAGTTAACTCTTTACCAAATCTTAGATTGCCTCATGATTTTTCAAGAAGAAAAGAGTTGGTTTTTTATAGAGATAAATCAACTTGCAATCGTTGTGGAACTGTTATGGAAAGATTAAGTCAAGCATCTTTTTGCTTTGTACAAGAGATAGAAGATGGTGGTGGTTATAATATTGAAAATATAATTTTACTTTGTAGCAGTTGCAATCAAGTTGTAAACAATTTTAAAGAGAACTACAATGAGATGGAGTTGATATTTAGAGATAAACTATATGAATTTATTTCATAAAAGTATTTATTCTATGACACATTTTAACACCATATAAGTATATAATCCAAGAGATATATATCCAAAAAAATGTAAATAATAAAGTAGCAAGTGAACCATAAATAGTTGTGTAAGTTTTATTATAAATTACATAATATACAAATAGATTTTTTGTAATACTTAAAGTTGCTAAAGTTACAAATGATGATATAAAAGCAGCTTTAATAGATACTTTTTTATTTACACTTACTTTAAATAGAGCAAAAAATATAAACCAAGTAAACAAAAATAGTTGAATCTGTTTTAAGAAACTATTGTCATAAAAAGTTAATAAAATATTTAAAGCTACAAAAATGGTTGGAAAAACTAAGAAAAATATTGTGTATATAAAAAATGATTTATATATAGCTCTTCTTTTTGTTTTATGAATTTTATTTACAATATAGTCATAATCTTTGAAAAACATAATATATACAAAAAGCATATAAAATATTCCCAAAAGTCCTAGCTTGTCAGAGTTTGATATATAGTTTTTTAAAGTGGTAATAATTTCATTAGAGTGCGTTGGATTTAAAAAATTGAGTAAAAAATTTGTAAAAATATCTAAATAAGCATGAAACTCTGGAAATTTTGAAATTATTGCAATTGCAAGAGCAATTATTGGAAGTATTGAAAATATGGTAAAAAAACTAAGACTAGCAGCAAAATAAGTGGTATCGTCATTAAAAAATGAATCAATACCATCAATAATCTGTTTTAGAATAGGTTTTTTACCTTTTTTCAAACTATAGTCCCATCTTAAATGGATTTAAAATATTGTTTGGATCAAAAGCTTTTTTGATATTTCTAAATAGATTCATCTCAGCTTCACTAAATGCAATATCCATAAATGGTGCTTTTGATAATCCAATACCGTGTTCACCACTTAAAGTTCCACCCATATCTACAACTAGTTGGAAAATCTCTTCAATAGCTTTGTGACCATCAGCCATCTCTTTTTCATTTGTTTTATCTTTTACCATAACATTTACGTGAATATTTCCATCTCCAGCATGTCCAAAACAAGGAACTTGGAAACCATATTTTTCACCAATTTTATAGATCTCATCTAAAGCCTCTGGAAGCTTACTTCTTGGAACGCTTATATCTTCATTTAATTTTTTAGTTCCATAAACCATAGTTGCTGGACTTGCATTTCGTCTTGCAAACCATAGCTTTTTACCTTCTTCTTCATTTTGAGCTACTATAAAATCAATTGAGCCATTCTCTTTAAATGACTCTTTTAAAATATTTAGCTGATCTTCTATTTCAGCTTCACTAGAAGCATCTACATCTCCAATTAAAATTCCACCAGCATTTTCTGGCAATGAAATTTGAGGAAACTTTTGCTTTAGTGCTTTTATTACAAGTGAGTCTAAAAACTCCATTGCAACAGGATTTGCACCACTTGCAAGTGATTTAAATACAGCTGTCATAGCACTATTTACATTTGGAAAAACTCCCATGTAAGTTTTTTTGAATTTTGGTTTTGGGATAAGTTTTAAAGTAATTTCAGTAATAACTGCCAAAGTTCCTTCGCTAGCTATTAAAATACCAGCAACATTATAACCAGCAACATCTTTGATAGTTTTTTTACCAGCTACGATAATATCACCATTTGGAAGAACTGCTCTTAGTGCCATTACATAATCTTTTGTAATACCATATTTAGCAGCTCTCATTCCACCTGCATTTTCACTTACATTTCCACCCAAAGTTGAGTACTCTTCACTTGCAGGATCTGGTGGATAAAATAGGCCTACCTCTTCAACTGTTTTTTGAAACTGCATATTTATAACTCCTGGTTGAACAACTCCAACCATATTTTGCATATCAATTTCAAGTATCTTATTCATATGTCTTTCAAGTGATAGAATAATTCCTCCATTTGAAGGTAATGCACCACCTGTAAATCCACTTCCAGCACCTCTTGGAACAATTACAATTTTGTGTTCATTACAATATTTAAGTATATCACTTACATCTTGTTCATGTCGTGGAAAAACAACAGCATCTGGCTCAAAACGGCTTCTTGTAGCATCGTAGCAAAAAGCTATTAGATGAGCTTTATCAGTTTTGATATTCTCATCTCCTACAATAGAAGCAATAAAATCTAAATGTTTTTTATCTATCATCTTATAATCCTAAAATCTTTTTATAGTGTGAATCATAACTCTCTTTTTCTTTAAACCAATTTTTTATATTGAAGTTTATAAGAGATTCTCTTATATCTTCAACTCTTGTAAAAAATGGAAGTTTTTTCTCTAACTCTTTATTTGTTTCAAAATTTATTTTTTTTAAAATTGAAAATGTTTTACTATCAACTATATATAAACTATTTTCAACTAAGAAAAAAATAGTTCCCAAATTTTGTTCAATTGCAAAATCTTGAATCTCTTTTTTTGTTGGATATAAAGAGTTTTCATACTTTAATTTTGCAGCAAAAATATCAGGGTGCATAAATCTATAACTTGAAAAATCTTTTGTAATTTGATTAAAACTCTCAAAATTTGGAGCAATCAAAAGAGAGTTTTTGTACATAAAGTTTAAAATAAACTCATCGCCTACTTGAGGCTCTTTTTTTGTTGTAGCTATTGCATCTTGTTTTAAATCTTCAAATTTAAAAAATTCAATTACACTAAAATTTTCATCAGAAATCACAACTTTTGCATTAGATACAATAATTTGCAAATCATCACTATATTTGTGAATTACAACTCCAGTTTGACCTAATTTTAAATTTCCAATTGCGATAGTTGAATTTTTTTTGTTAAAAATATCTTTTAAAGTTGTACTTTTTTCTTCAAACTCATTTGCAAATGAGCTTTGAAAAGAGATAATTAAAAAAGCAAATAGAAAATATTTTTTTAAAAAATTATTTATACTCATTTTGTAACTCTTCTAATTTTTTCTCTACCTCATGCACATGTAAAATCTCTATTTTTTCACCTTTAATGCTTTTTTTGGCTCTTACACTTACTTTATCCCAAATAGCTGCAATTTCTCCTTTTGGATTAATTATAAATGTAGTTCTTACAACTCCCATAAACTCTTTTCCCATAAATTTCTTTAGTTGCCAAACACCATAGTCTTGAGCCATTTTTTTATCTTCATCAGCTAATAAAGTAATTGCTAAATCATACTTTTCTATAAATTTTCTATGTTTTGCACTATCATCTGGGCTTACACCAATAACTGTTGCTTTTAGATTGTCAAATTTATATAAGTTTGCAGTAAAATCACAAGCTTGTGTTGTGCATCCAGGTGTCATATCTTTTGGATAAAAGTATAAAACTATCCAATTTCCAACAATATCTCTTAGACAAATCTCTGTATCATCTTGATTAAATGCACAAAAAGCTGGTGCTTTGTCGCCTACTTTTAACATATATTCTCCTTTCAAATTGGTTCCCTAATTTGAAAGGGAACCGTTATTATTTAACTTCTTTTAAAAGAAGCAAACTCTAAAGGGCTTTAAGAATAAAGCCTTACTATTTAATTGCTATAAAAGTTGCAAAATTAACCCATCTAAAAAGAGTTTCACAATCTTTAAATCCAGCATCTTTTATCATCTTTTTATTCTCATCTTCAGTATAAGGAATAAGCACATTCTCCAAAGCCTCTCTTTTTTGGGCTATTTCAAATTCACTATATCCTTGAGTTTTTTTGAAGCTATAGTACTCATCAATTAGCTGTTTATTTAAAAAGCTATTTGATGATACTAATTTTTCACTGAAAATAAAAACTCCACCATCTTCTAAACTATCATAAATCTTTTTTACAAGTTTTTCTCTATTTATTGGTC
>Ga0265294_10003836_pt1 | contig 18989 bp, 14 predicted proteins | sample MunlanPumphouse3_FD_192504 | JGI IMG/M metagenome (GOLD analysis project Ga0265294, IMG submission 192504) | Groundwater microbial communities from a municipal landfill in Southern Ontario, Canada - Pumphouse #3 | ecosystem: Environmental > Aquatic > Deep subsurface > Groundwater | place...
TGATAACGTGGTGACTTGTCGTGAAAGGGGTTCCACGATTCCGGATTTATCCGGGGAGTCTATCTGTTTTTTTGAGAATTCGCGGTGTTTTTCCTTTTCCACCCTTTAAAAGGGTTTAAAGGGTAGAATTTTCACTAAGGTTCTAATTGTTTAAATATCAATTATTTGATAACGTGGTGACTTGTCGTGAAAGGGGTTCCACGATTCCGGATTTATCCGGGGAGTCTATCTGTTTTTTTGAGAATTCGCGGTGTTTTTCCTTTTCCACCCTTTAAAAGGGTTTAAAGGGTAGATTTTCACTAAGGTTCTAATTGTTTAAATATCAATTATTTGATAACGTGGTGACTTGTCGTGAAAGGGGTTCCACAACTTCGGATTTATCCGGAGGGTCTATCCATTATTACCATTCTTGTTTTGTTTTCGTATAACATTATCGCTGGCGTTTAACGAGCGTTGGGTTTGGTGCTTTAGATAAAGTGGTTTCGACTGGAGTTATTTTTGAATGAAACCGGGATAGGGCTTTCAAGAAGAGGAAATCAATTTATTTTCTGAGTTTATTTTATTTTGAATTATTGTAAATTTTAAAAAAGTCAGATATTTATACACGTTTAACAAACCGCACGACGGTTTATGTGTTATATTCGTATTGTAAAATGATACTAAATCTTGCCATTATGATCCGTTCCATTTTTTTTCTTTTGAGTATGATGCTCGCAGTCGTTTCATTTGCTCAGGTTACCAGTGATCCTGAATTTCCTGTGGAGACTGCTCCTGCAACTATATATTTTAATGCTGAAGGTACGCCTCTGGAAAGTTATCCCGGTGTATTATATACTCATACCGGTGTACTACTTGAGGGAGGAACCCAATGGGAACATGTAATTGGCGACTGGGGAAATAATGCGATACAGCCTCAGTTGACCCGCCTGGATGCAACCCATTATAAACTGGAAATAACCCCGGATATCCGCACATTTTATTCGGTGGCTGATGACGAAAAAGTGGTTAGCCTCGCTTTTGTCTTTCGCTCTTCTACGGGTAGCCCGCAGTCGTCTGATTTGTTTATTAATGTATTTTCAGATGAGCTTTCTGTGCTTATTACTACTCCCGGTCAGGAGGAGGTGATTGTTCTTCTGAATCAACAGCTGTTGGTTGAAGCTGCAAGCCCCGGGGCCGATTTACTGGAAGTCTTTCTCGGCCAGCAAAAGATTTACGAGTCTGATGAATCACCCATTTCAATTATGATCGACGTGGATGATGTGGCTGATCCCTGGGATGAAAAGATGATCATTGTCAAAGCTTCAAATGAAAAGGGAAGTGCCTATGATTCGGTTAAGATGACCGCCATTCCCTTGCCTGAAGTGGCTGAACCTCCTTTTTCCCTGACCGATGGGGTTACGATTATTGATAGTACTACGGCCGGCCTGGTACTGTATGCTCCGGGAAAGGATTTTGCCTTCGCCCTGGGCGATTTTAATCAATGGAATATCAATCCTGAATCTTATATGTATAAAAGTACCGATGAGGAGCGTTTCTGGATTTTACTCGAAAACCTTGACCCTAACACGCAGTATGGGTATCAATACGATGTTAATGGGGAAGTACGGATTGCTGATCCTTACACTGAAATGGTGCTTGACCCTTGGAACGATGCTTATATTTCGGATGAAACGTTTCCTGATCTTAAACCTTATCCTTCAGCATATACCGAACACATCGTGAGTGTGCTTCAGACGCAACAAGATGAATACCAATGGATTACAATTGAGTTTGATCGCCCTGAACCCAAGGATCTTATGATTTATGAATTGTTGATCAGGGATTTTACTGAAGAGCGTAATATTCAGGGAGTAATCGATAATTTTGATTACCTCCTTGGTCTGGGGGTGAATGCCATTGAATTGATGCCAGTGAATGAGTTTGAAGGAAATCTTAGCTGGGGATATAACCCTTCTTTTTATTTTGCCCCTGATAAATTTTATGGTACAAAAAATAAATTGAAAGAGCTGATTGACCTCTGCCATCAAAACGATATTGCGGTAATTATTGATATGGTTCTCAATCATCAGTTCGGGCAGTCTTCATTGGTGAGGCTATACTGGGACGAAGAGGCTCGTGTGCCTTCCTCCGATAATCCTTGGTTTAATCAGTATCCTATGCATCCTTATAATGTCGGATACGATATGAACCATGAAAGTCCCCAAACCAAAGCCTTTACAAAGCGGGTGTTGCAGCACTGGCTGGATGAATACCATGTGGATGGTTTCCGTTTCGATTTGTCGAAAGGATTTACGCAAACCTTCTCGGGTGATGACGTGGGTTTCTGGGGACAATACGACGCATCGCGCATTGCTATCTGGAACGACTATGAGTCATTTATTCATGAAATAGATGAGGATGCGTATATTATTTTGGAGCATTTCGCCTCCAATACAGAGGAAAATGCCCTGTCAATGCGCCAGATGTTGCTTTGGGGAAATATGAATTATGCCTACAGTGAAGCGGCTAAAGGTTTTATAAATGCTTCATCAAATTTCTCATGGATCGATTACAAAGCCCGTGGTTGGGTGAACCCCCATCTGGTGGGTTATATGGAAAGTCACGATGAGCAGCGCCTGATGTACGAGAATATCCATTACGGGAATACCTCTTCTTCGGGTTATAACCTTCGGGATACGACATTAGCCCTGCGTCGGATGGAATTGGCAGCTGCCTTATTTATTCCACTCGCTGGCCCAAAAATGATCTGGATGTTTGGCGAAAGAGGATATGATTATTCGATTGATTTTAATGGTCGCACCGGCGTAAAACCCAGTCGATGGGATTATTACCAGGACTACCGCAGAAAATTTCTCTATGATATCTATGCTGCTTTAATCCATCTGAAAATGGAGTATAAACAGGTGTTTAATCAAATCGATTACAGTGTGAACCTTACTGGCAATATTCGCACAATTCGGGTGAATCATCCAGACTTAAATGTGATTATTGCGGGTAATTTTGGACTGAATGCGATAAGTACTGTTTTACCCTTTCACGATACAGGGTGGTGGTATGATTATATATCAGGTGATTCTTTATATGTGGAAAATACAGAGGATGCTCTTTCGATTGACCGTGGTGCGTATTATGTCTTTACGGATACACGCCTTACCTCTCCCGGTTTACATAGTGGTATTACAACATTCACGTCCGGTGATAATCTTGATTTAGCAATCTTTCCAAATCCTGTTTCCGATCATTTGCATATTGAATTTTATTTACCGCAGCGGCAGGATATAAAATTGGTCGTTGCGGATGTCTCTGGAAGGGAGGTAGGATTGTTACTGGAGGGAAATGTCTTATCCGGCCTTCATGAAATGACCTTCAATCTCCACGATTTAAATTTAAGACCGGGGTCGTATGTGTTCTATTTATATGCGGATAATCAAATTTTAACAAATAAAATTATTGTTAAATAATCCGCTGATCCGGTTTATCTTTTCTTTTATTTTATGTAATCAGGGTGAAAGGCGGCAGTAAGTGACCTGTACTCCTCTGTGTACTGGCTCTCATTATTTCTTATAGTAAATTCCCAGTGGCTGATACGATCCGGTTTGTCAAAACCTATGGTAAGCACCGATCTGTTGGGTTCTTTTCCGGCTTTAGGCCGTAGGGCAATCATTTCCCTGAGGTATAGCCCTTTTTGCAAAAATAGGGTGCGAAAATCATTACCCTGATCATGTGGAATAACGCATACAAAGATTCCTTGGGGTAAAAGTAGTCTTTGTACAACGTCAGCAAGCATCTTTGGGGTAAGGTTATCGTTGTGGCGTGCAAAGTTGCGCTTCGCATTCAGGCTTTTTAGCGATCTGGCAAAGTAAGGAGGGTTACTAACAATCAGGTCGTACGATCCGGCCAGATCCCGGATATCTCCATGCACAGCTTTAAGCCTTTTGCTCCATTTTGAGGCAGCAAAGTTTTCGCTGGCTTCAGCGAAACTTTCGTAATGGATGTCGATTGCTGTGATTTGTGCATTAGATCGTTGTGCCAGCATTAAAGAAATAATCCCGCAGCCCGTTCCGATTTCCAGGATTCGTGAGGCACCTGACGTATCAGCGAAAGCCCCTAGTAACACGGCATCAGTGCCCACTTTCATACTGCTTCTGCTGTGGTTAATTCCAAACTGCTGAAATATAAATTCCTGCACCATAGTTAGTTATTGATGTCAGCAAGCCCTGTGGGCAGTATCATAGTGAGGGTTTTTGACTCCTCATCAAAGTCGGCAATCAGGTCTGGATGCACAGGAATAAAAATATCGCCTTTTGCGCCGGAAACCAGCAATAAATTCTGTCCGGGAGTTTCAATAATATCCAAAATAGTACCGATTATTCCTGTTTTTTCTTCAATAATCCGCCAGCCTACCATTTGAAAAACATCGGTTGCTTCTATTGCGGTATCTCTTAATCCATTTCTTTCCAGAAAAAGTTCTTTTCCGGTTAATTGATGTGCGGCTTCTACCGATTCGCAATATTCTAGTTTTATCCTCACTGTACCAGTGGTCCCCGAAAGGTTGATTACCGGGTAGGGAACAAGTTCACCCGAACCGAGATCGACGTGAACATAGTTGATTTTCTCATTAAATGGAGGTGCAGTTTTTCGGATATGGACGGTTAAATCGCCTTCATTTCCGGTCGTTTTTCCGAACTTCCCGATGAGTATGGCTTCTGATTTATTCATGGTAATGCTGTTGAACAACAAAAATAGCAAAAATGGGAGGAAGTAGCCGGTTAAAAAATACGGGCCGCAAATTGCAGCCCGTTGTTTTTTTTGTAAGGAATGAATTCAGTAGAAATTTATTCTGCCGGAGTCTCTTTTGTAGAGGTCTCTTCTGCCGGAGTTTCTTCAACAGGTTGATTTTCTGTTGTTTTTTCTTTGTTTTCCGTAACTTCAGCCTGAATTTCTTCTGTTTCCACGACTATTTCTTCTTCCTCTGTTTCTTCTACGCCATCAATGGCTGCTTTAGCTTCTGCTGCTGCTGCTTTGGCTGCAGACTCCAGTTTTGCCATCTCTGCTTGCCGGCGTTTTGAAATTTCAGCCGCCCGTTTTTCATTAATTTCTTTTTCCACTGCGAGGGCTTTTTTCAATTCTTCTCTTTTCTGAAGATCGTTTTCTTTTCCGGCCTGCTGGATTTTGGCTGTTTTTTCTTCAAACCATTTGTTGAATTTTGCTTCGGCTTCAAGTTCGGTCAATGCCTTTTTTGCCACCCCTTTAAGCAGGTGGTTTTTGTACATTACTCCTTTGAAGGAAAGCAGTGATCTCACCGTGTCGGTGGGCTGTGCCCCATTCCTGAGCCATGTTAGTGCTTTGTCGAAGTCGAGATTAATCTCTGCCGGTTTTGTAAGTGGATTATAAGTGCCAATCTTTTCAATAAACTTCCCATCACGAGGTGCACGACCATCCGCTACGACAATGTGATAAAAGGGTTGACCCTTTTTACCATGTCTTTGTAACCTGATTTTTGCTGGCATAATTTGTTTTTTAATAATGATTACTAAAATTCCGTTTTTTTCTCTAAAACTCTGTATAACAGATTTTTTATCGGGAATATTTTTCGGGGTGCAAAATTGCAATAATCCATCGAAAAAAACAAATTTATCCGTATTTAGTTTTATGTTTTATGTTTTTGGGTTACGATCCATTAAGCTACTGATAATGAATTTCCTTCGGTTTTACGCTACATTTTTATTAACAAAATTTATTCGTTTGCCCGTTTTGGGGTATCTTTACCACACAATAATTCCACCTGTTTTATGTCAGATTTTACGCATTTACACGTACATACTCAATATTCTATCTTAGATGGTGCTGCAGCAATTCCAAAATTGATGGAGCGTGCCGGCGAGCTGGGTATGAAGGCACTGGCCATCACCGATCATGGAAACATGTACGGTGTGTTAAAATTTTTAAACGAAGCCACCAAATGTAATATTAAACCGATTCTTGGCTGCGAAACTTACCTGGCCGAAGGCAGCCGGTTTGATAAATCAGGTCAGGGTGACCGCGCCAGAGGATTTCATCTTGTTCTTCTTGCAAAAAATAAATTGGGCTATCATAACCTTTGCAAGCTGGTGACCATCGGATTTCACGATGGTTTTTACTATAACCCCAGGATTGATAAAGAAGTTCTTAAAACCTACAAAGAGGGTTTGATCGTTAGTTCTGCCTGCCTTGCAGGAGAAGTCGCTTTTTATTTGCGTAATGACCAGATGGAACAGGCGGAAGAGGCCATCCTTTGGTACAAAAAGGAATTTGGAGACGATTTTTACCTCGAAATTATGGATCATGGTATTCCCGATCAGCAGATCGTGAACGGGGGAATTGTTTATTTGGCACATAAGCATCAGGTGAAAATAATTGCTACCAATGATGTCCATTTCGTTACAAAGGAAGATGCTGAGGCACACGATATTCTTGTTTGTCTTAATACCGGGAAAGATTATGACGATCCCAACCGAATGCGATACACGGGTAATGAGTACTTAAAATCAAAAGAAGAAATGGAGGTGCTTTTCCGTGACTATCCGGAAGCACTTACCAATACACAGGAAATTGTCGATAAGGTTGAGGTATACAGCCTGAAACACCGAGTCCTGATGCCCCGGTTTCCCATCCCTGAACCGTATACCGATGAGAATGAGTACTTGCGGTTTTTAACTTATAAAGGGGCTGAATCCTTATATACGAAAATTACACCCGAGTTGTCCGAACGGCTCGATAATGAGCTGAAAATTATTCAAGATATGGGGTTTTCAGGCTATTTTCTTATTACACAGGATTTTATAAACGCAGCTCGCCAGATGAGCGTGATTGTCGGACCGGGCCGTGGGTCCGCAGCCGGTTCAGCCGTGGCCTATTGTATTGGAATAACTTCCATCGACCCCATTCGCTATAACCTCCTTTTTGAACGTTTCCTGAATCCCGAACGTATTTCTATGCCTGATATTGACACGGATTTTGATGACGAAGGACGGGGAAAGGTTCTTGATTATGTGATTAAAAAATATGGTGAAGATAAAGTGGCTCAGATTGTTACCTTTGGTAGTATGGCGGCAAAATCAGCCATCCGTGATGTGGGGCGTGTGCTGAAAGTACCCCTCCCGGAAACCGATCGTATCGCCAAACTGATCCCCGAAGGAGCAAACGTTACCCTTAATTTGGCACTGAAAGAGGTTCATGAATTGAAAGAGCTGAAAGAGAACGGCGATGAAAAGATTAAAACCCTGATCCGGATTGCTGAAACACTGGAAGGATCAGTACGTCAGACCGGCGTTCATGCCTGTGGTGTTATTATCGGACCCGAAAATTTAATAGAACATATTCCACTTGCTCTCGCTAAAGACTCACAACTGCTGGTAACACAGTACGAAGGCAAATTGATCGAATCGGTGGGGATGCTGAAAATGGATTTTTTGGGGTTAAAAACTTTGTCGATCATCAAAGATGCGTTGCTGAATATCGAAATGAGCAAAGGCGTAAAGATTGATATTGAAACCATTCCCCTTGACGACGAAAAAACCTTTCAGCTCTACCAGCGCGGCGATACGATTGGAACCTTTCAGTTTGAGTCGGCCGGCATGCAACGTTATCTGAAAGAATTGCAGCCCACAGGTATCGAGGACCTGATTGCCATGAACGCTTTGTTTCGTCCCGGACCCATGGAGTTTATTCCCCTTTTTATCGATCGAAAGCATGGCCGGACTGCGGTGGAGTATCCCCATCCGGATCTGGAAGAAATTCTGAAACCGACCTATGGGATTATGGTCTATCAGGAGCAAATTATGCAAACTGCCCAAATTCTTGCGAATTTTTCTCTTGCTAAAGCCGATTTGCTCCGCAGAGCCATGGGTAAGAAAGATATGAACGAGATGATGCAGAAGCGCAGCGAATTTGTGGCTGGTGCTGCCGAACGGAATATCGATGCCAAAAAGGCCAATGAGGTATTTGATATCATGACTGAGTTTGCCAAATATGGATTTAACCGTTCGCATTCCGCTGCGTATTCTGTCGTTGCCTATCGTACGGCTTACCTGAAGGCGCATTTCCCTGCCGAGTATATGGCTTCGGTACTGACCCATAATATCTCGGATATTAAAAAAATTACCTTCTTTATAGACGAATCAAAACGAGCTGGAATTCCGGTGCTTGGCCCGGATGTGAATGAAAGTTATCTGAATTTTACTGTGAATCATAACGGAGCAATTCGTTTTGGATTAGCCGCTATTAAAGGGGTGGGGGAGGCCGCGGTACAATCGATTATTAATCAACGCGACGAGAATGGGCCCTTCGTGGATATCTTCGATATGGTACGGCGGGTCGATTTGCGGTCGGTGAACCGGAAAACCTTTGAATCACTCGCTATGGGGGGGGCTTTTGACTCCTTACCGGATACGCACCGCGCTCAGTTTTTTTACCGTGACTCGGAAACCGATACTACTTTTATTGAAAAAGTCCTTCGCTATGGAGCCGATTATCAAAATCATAAAAATTCTGCTCAGGTTTCTCTCTTCGGCGAAGAATCTGAAGCCCGAATCGCACAATTGGAGATGCCCACGGTACCCGACTGGTCGATGATCGAAAAACTTAAGAAAGAAAAAGAAGTGACGGGTTTTTATATCTCCGGCCATCCGCTCGATTCATTTGATGTGGAAATTAACAGCTTTGCGAATGTGACCATTGAACAAATTAACAACGACCCTGTTAATTTGCCGAATGCAAACAAACTTGTTTTTGCCGGGCTAATTACTGAGGTAGCGGAGAAGATGACAAAAAAAGGTGCACCCTACGGGATTTTTACACTGGAAGATAAAAATGATGCACATCGTTTTATACTGTTCTCCAGCGAATACCTTCATTTGAAACCTTATCTAATTCCTGGTCAGGCCGTGTTAATAGAAGGAAAAGTGATAAAAAATTTCCGCGAAGAAAATGAGGTTAAAATTGATGAAATAAGTTTGTTGGCTGATTTGCTGGAAAAAAGAGCCCGATCTGTTACCGCTCTTATTCCGCTCGAAAATATTACGGGTACGTTCATCAGCGATTTCGATGCACTTTTAAAAGATTCAAGAGGTAAAACATCGCTTAAAATTAAAGTGCTAAGTGAAGAAAATGAATGTGTCTCCTTTTCCATGGTTTCACATAAAGTCGACCCTGGAGCGCTGATCGACTTTTTTAGAAATAAACAATTGAAGTATAAAATCAATTAAATAAACAATGGTTAATGGTATTTGTATCTGCTTAAAAAGCATTACATTTGCGAAAAATTAATCCTTAAAGAAAGCGTATATGGCACTTGAAATTACAGATGCAACATTTGAAGAAGTTGTTTTAAAATCGGATAAACCGGTAGTTATAGATTTTTGGGCTACCTGGTGCGGCCCTTGTCGCATGATTGCCCCCAGTATTGAAGAGATGGCAGAAGAATTTGCCGGCAAAGCAGTGATTGGGAAAGTGGATGTTGATAATAACCCGGGGGTTACCGGCCAGTTTGGCGTGAGAAATATTCCTACCGTGTTATTTATTAAAAATGGTGAAATCATGGATAAACAAGTAGGTGCTGTTCCTAAAAATGCACTGGTAGCTAAGCTTGAAAAATTACTCTAATCGTTTTTTCGACCGGACATGACAAATCCATACGGTGCGTGTCTTAAAATGTTGATGCATTGTGCCTATAGAACAAAGCAGATTTCAAAAATATAATCCACTCGGGTTTATTGCCCGTCAGGTGGTGGAGGGTTTTATTACCGGCCTGCATAAAAGCCCGTTTCATGGCTTTTCGGTCGAATTTGCCGAACACCGCCAATACAATACCGGCGAGTCAACAAAACATATCGATTGGAAATTGTACGCCCGAACCGATAAGTTATTTGTTAAACGGTTTGAGGAGGAAACAAACCTACGCTGTCGTTTCGTACTCGATAACAGTGCTTCCATGTATTTTCCCATTAAGGAAAATATCTCACTGGAAAACCCCAACAAAATTACTTTTAGTGTTTATGCCATAGCCTGCTTAATGTATTTACTCAAAAAACAGCGTGATGCCGTAGGATTATCTGTTTTTGCTGAAGAGGTTGGCTTGCTGACTCCGGCACGTTCCAGTGAAGCACATCATGAATACCTGCTTACGCTCCTTGAAAATTATCTCTCCGGTACATTTTCTGCAACCCGCTCGGCCACTCATGCCGCCCGGTCATTGCATCTGATCGCTGAGAATACCCATAAACGCTCACTGGTCGTTCTTTTCAGTGATATGTTTGATAGTTCCGAATCCGATGAAGTATTGTTTTCGGCCCTTCAGCATCTGAAACATAATAAGCACGAGGTGATTCTTTTTCATGTAATGGATAAAAATCTGGAAGCAGATTTTGAATTTGAAAACCGCCCGTACCGTTTTATTGATCTTGAATCTCATGAAGAGTTAAAGATTAATCCCCGATTGGTAAGAGATGAATACGTAAAAGGCATAACCGGTTTCAATAAAGAATTGAAGTTACGCTGCGCCGGATACCATATCGATTTTGTTGAAGCCGACATCAATCGCGGTTTCGATCAGATTCTGTTGCCTTTTCTTATTAAACGACAAAAAATGAATTAGTTCATCTCTTCATTTTTTTCCTTACTTTTGCTCCCCTTGAATCATTTCAAAAAAACAGATAATGACGCTTGCATCTAAGTACAATCCTGCAGCCATTGAAGATAAATGGTATAGCTTCTGGATGAAAAATAATTATTTTCATTCCACTCCGGACGACCGTGAACCTTATACAATTGTTATCCCTCCGCCGAATGTAACCGGCGTGCTGCACATGGGCCACATGCTGAATAATACAATTCAGGATGTGTTGGTGCGCAGAAAAAGAATGCAGGGCTATAATACCTTGTGGGTCCCGGGAACTGACCATGCCTCTATTGCCACCGAGGCTAAGGTGGTTAATAAACTCAAAGAACAAGGCATCAGTAAGTCGTCGCTTACCCGGGAACAATTTTTGAACCATGCCTGGGAATGGAAAGAAAAACATGGCGGCATTATTCTCGAACAATTGAAAAAACTTGGGGCTTCCTGTGATTGGTCACGGACACGCTTTACTATGGATGAAGCGTTGTATGAATCTGTGATCCGGGTTTTTGTCGATCTGTATGACAAAGGATTGATCTACCGTGGTGTGCGCATGGTGAACTGGGATCCTCAGGCCTTAACTGCCCTCTCGGATGAAGAGGTGGTGTACCGCGAAGTGCAATCAAAACTATATTATCTGCGCTATCAGGTGGTGGGAGATAAGGAATCGTATATTACCATTGCCACCACCCGTCCGGAAACAATTCTGGGAGATACTGCCGTTTGTGTGCACCCCGATGATCCCCGTTATTCGCATTTAAAAGGGAAAGAGGTTATTGTTCCGTTGGTAAACCGTGCAGTTCCTGTTATTCAGGATGCTTATGTGGATATGGAATTTGGTACGGGATGCCTGAAAATCACTCCGGCACATGATATTAATGACTATGAAATCGGTATTCGCCATAAACTCAAATCCATTGATATTTTTAATCCCGATGGAACACTCAATGCTCAGGCCGAATTATATATAGGTATGGATCGATTTGCTTGTCGAAGGGCAATTGTTAACGACCTGGAGGCTGCCGGGCATCTTGTGAAGGTTGAGAATTATACGAATAAAGTGGGTTTTTCGGAACGTACTGATGCAGTAATTGAGCCAAAATTGTCACTTCAATGGTTTTTAAAGATGAAGGAATTGGCAAAGCCTGCCCTTGACCTGGTTATGGATGACACTATCCGGTTTTATCCTTCTAAATTTAAAAACTCCTATCGGCACTGGATGGAAAATGTACGTGACTGGTGCATTTCACGCCAATTATGGTGGGGACAGCGTATCCCGGTATATTATACGCCCGACGGCGAAATGGTGGTAGCGAAGAATGCAACCGAAGCCCTTGAAAAAGCCCGTGAAATCTTGCAGCACCCTACCTTAACCGCTGAGGAATTAACACAGGATGAAGATGTTTTGGATACCTGGTTCAGCAGCTGGCTCTGGCCTATAGCTGTTTTCGATGGAATTCGTTTTCCGGATAACAAAGAAATAACCTATTATTATCCTACGAACGACTTGGTTACGGCACCGGAGATTCTGTTTTTCTGGGTGGCCCGTATGATTATGGCCGGTCAGGAATATCGTCAGGCTGTTCCTTTTCATAATGTTTACCTTACGGGTATTGTTCGTGATAAACTGGGCCGTAAAATGTCAAAATCATTGGGCAATAGCCCTGACCCTTTGATGCTTATTGCCAAATATGGTGCCGATGGTGTTCGTATGGGTATGTTGCTGACCAGCCCGGCCGGAAATGATTTGCCCTTTGACGAGTCTTTGTGTGAACAGGGTCGTAATTTTTGTAATAAGGTATGGAATGCCTTGCGATTGATAAAAGGTTGGGAGATTGATCATTCGCTGGCACAACCCGAAGGGAATCGCGCAGCCGTGGATTGGTTTGATGCGAAATTTAATCACGCTTTACATTTTATCGATGAACAGTACGAAAAATATCGTCTCTCGGATGCCTTAATGGCGGTGTATAAATTGATATGGGACGACTTCTGCTCATGGTACCTCGAAATGATTAAGCCGGGCTATCAGCTTCCGGTGGATGCAACAACGTACACGGCAACCCTATTCTTTATGGATCGCTTAATGCGGGTACTCCATCCATTTATGCCTTTTCTTACTGAAGAAATATGGCAATCGCTGGAGCCCCGAAGTGCCCGGGAATCAATTATGGTGGCTGAAATGCCTGTCGCTGTGAAATACGATGAACGGCTTTTGGAACAATTCGAAATCGCTGCCGAAGTGATTCAGGCCATTCGCGCGGTTCGGTTGGAAAAGAATCTTCCTTTTAAAGAAACCCTGCAGCTTTTCGTAAAAAAGAATGTAGATGCCCCTGTGTTTACTTTCGACCCCCTGATTATTAAACTATGTAATCTTGAAAGCCTGAAGTACGTGGAGGAGAAAGTGGATGGCGCTTCATCGTTTATTATTAGCAGTACAGAGTTTTATCTTCCGCTCTCCGGTCATATCGATGTGGAAGCTGAATTAAAACGACTTCAAGAGGAACTGGAGTATACCCGTGGTTTTTTGAAAAGTGTAGAAAAAAAATTGTCCAATGCGCGTTTTGTTGCGAATGCTCCTGTTCAAGTAGTTGAAATGGAGCGCAAGAAACAGGAGGATGCACAAAATCGTATCTTGGTTTTGGAACAGCAAATAACTACCTGGAAAAGCTAATAATATTCATTCCCGAAACCCGGGTTACCGTTTAATCTTTTTCATGGTTTTATCTCTACCTGAAAAATAATCGCTTCGCGAAGTCGACACGTTTCTATTTTATTAGTAAAAACAGTATTGCACTGCGATGCCTCCTTGGCTTGTTACAATGCAATAATATTCTAAACTACAGGATGATCTTAATTTAATATTGTGATAATAAATAAATTACTCAGGTCTCTTGTTTTATGTCAGGTTTATGTTTATTTCTAATATACAAAAATATCGTTTAATATATAATTTTTAATATATAAGTATTTTATAAATATCTTATTATAAAATAATTCTTATTAGATATCTCTTGAGATATAATACAATCATAATCATAATCATAATCATTAACTTTATAATACCAAATATTTGAAAATTTAGTTGAAACTTAAATTAGTAAAAAATTGAATTTAAAATTGTAACCGCGTTAATCTGTTACGATATCGGAAACACCCGGTATGCAAATCGTAGTTGACCTATCCATTGGCATAAAAAGTTGTGTTGTCGAAATATTTTTGATAAAATTATGCTTTCTCTATGCTGTAAATCAATAAATATTGAAAACAAAGAAGATGTAGTAATAAAATGATTTTATTACTAAGTGTAGGTAAATACGCGATTAAGTGTTTGTTTTATCAATCAGTATGACAAATTATGGCAGGCATAGAATGACTCCCCAACCCGTATAATTTGTTGTACCAGGATTTTTAAAAAAAGTAGTGATTTTGAGATAATCACAGATTATACGGTTTTCTGGTTTCGTTGGATCTCTCCTGTGCATATCCTGTTCATAACTTGCCAGCATTTATTCTGGACTTTTTCCTTTATGATTGGAGATATTCGATTATTTTTGTTGCCCAAGATGGTGGATCGGTTCGCTTTCGCCTACTGGTCATAATAGGGAATGCCGTGAGAATCGGCAACAGTACCCGCTGCTGTATGTTCCATTAACCTGCTGCATCATCCACGCCACTGTCTGTTTATGATGGGAAGGCTGCAACAGGGGAACGAGTCAGAAGACCTGCCATCGGTTTTAGCTTTCGGGATAAAGGCAGAAATCCGTTTTTCGGATCTATCGATTGTTTTTCCTGAGAGTTTTAGGTGAATTTGTAAACCAAAACTCATACGTATGAAAAAGTTTTACCTGTTATGTTGCTTGTTTCTGGCCACGAGTAGTATACTTTTCGGCCAGGCCGTACTGAAAAATGTTTATATTGCTTCTGGCGGTTCTTTTTCCAATCCCGACGATTTTGTTGTAATTCGGAAAGTGGATCCGGAAACTTATTCCTTTGCCTCTATAGATACGATTTATACGCAGGCAGTCAATGACTTACTCATTTATGGCGACCGTATGTTTGTTGCAGCTATGGATAGTCTTGTTGCGTACGATTTGAATACTGGTGACCGCTATGCTGCAATTGACGCATCCAATGCAAATAAGCTGTCGATGGTTAATGACCACCTCTGGCTGTCGCGTCAGGGGGGTGTTTCAGGACCTCCGGCAGATGGAATTTTCTTGAAAGTTTTTAATCCGCTGGATTTGTCTCTGGTCAAAGACGTGGAAGGGATTGCTGATGATGCGGTATTTGTGAGCCATTATGCTGATTCTGTATATGTTACTGTTCCTGGAAACTGGGCCGCCACAGAGGGCCGGCTGGCGGTTCTCGATTTAGCAACGTATACGGTTCAGCGGATTGTTAATTTGGGGGCTGAGGCGGTTGGAATTTTTAATATCCACCCTATCGGGAATCGTTTTTGGATCACCTGTAAAACACCCTATATGGGAACAACTGGGGTTTTTGTCGATTTTGACCCCGTTAACGCTGAATATGATCTATATACTTATGATTCTGTCTTTTCATTTGGTGCCGGAACAGACCCGGATCACGGCCAGTCGGTCTTAGTATGCAATAACGAAATAATGACGTATCGTTTTGCTGATGGTATTTTCACCGCTCTGGCCCCTGATCCGGGTTCCACGAATTGGATTACCTGGTCCTCTGCTGCCTGGGAACGTGGCTCCATGTCGGTTTGGGGTTGTTATACCGACTATTATTCCTTTGGCACCTGCGCAGTTTACAATTCCTTCGGCATTCAGCAGGCTTCATTTGATGTGGGCATTGCCCCTGAGGCCTTGGCTTTTCATTATGAAAATGCTTCCCTCACCGATGAAGTTCTACCTGACCTGCTGACCAATAGTTTTCCCAATCCCTGCTCCGGCTATTTGGTGGTGGAAAGCTCAACCCCTTGTGTCGCGCGGCTGATGAATGCGTATGGAGCCCTTGTGCGTACTTTTCAGGTAAACCAAAGTACACGGATTATTACCGATGTTTTATCCCCGGGTCTATATTTTCTCCAAATGACAGGAAATGGGCAGAAATCCATGACGAAAATTATTATTAAATAAAGGATCTTGTGGTTTAATTTTGATTTCTCTTACTAAGCGTGCTTTCACTTTTTATTTTGGGAATGAACCATATTGGGGTAGCTTTGTTCTCTTCTTAACTTAAAAAAAATTATTATGAACATCGATGTACTATGGAAAGGAAATATGGTTTTTGAGTCGGTTGAGTCTGAAAATCATGTAGTAATGGATGCCTACCCGAAGGTAGGGGGTGACGGGAAAGGAATGACCCCAAAGCAATTATTGCTTGTGTCGTTAGCCGGTTGCACTGCGATGGATGTTATCTCCATCCTGGCTAAAATGAAGGTTAACCCTGAATATTTTAATGTGCGGGTTGATGCTCAGACCAATGATACGCATCCTATATATTTTACCCATATTAAATTAATCTATCAGTTTAAGGGCAAGGAGTTAAATCCCGAAAAGCTTGAAAAGGCCGTAAACCTCTCTCAGGAGCGCTATTGCGGAATAAGCTATATGCTTGGTAAAGCCGCTGAACTGACCTATGAAATAGAAATACTCAGTTAGGTTTTAATAGCCCAATTGTTGGTATATTTTCTGGATTAAGCCATCGGATGCAAGTCGGATGGCTTTTTTTGTTTTATTCTGATGCTTATTTCTATTTTCGTGCTTTACTTTTCATTCCGACTTACTATTTTGTTATTTTTGTAAGAATCTATAAATAATAGTATGACCCTATCGTTATCCGTTATTGCAATTTTAATCCTGGTGGGACTGATTTTGTTGTTGTTGGAAGTGTTGGTGATCCCCGGAGTGGGTGTTGCCGGAATTGTTGGTTTTGGTTTGATCGGCGTTGCCGTTTGGCAGGCCTTTAGTTCCCATGGAATGGGAGTGGGAATATGCACTGTAATTATTGTCGTTGCTTTATCTGTAGCCTTGATTTATCTGAGCCTGAAATCAAAAACATGGTCGCGGATTAGTTTGAATAATAATTTAACGGGGAAAGTAAATGTGGTGGATGAACTTGAAATTAAAGCCGGTGATCGTGGGGTTACAGTTGGGCGGCTTGCTCCTATGGGTAAGGCGGAGTTCAATGGAAAGTATTATGAAGTTAAAACCTATGGCGATTACGTTGATCCGAATCAGCCAATAGAGGTGATAAAAATAGAGTTTAATTCGATTTATGTGAAACCAGTAAAACTTTAATTCTATGTTGCAAACCCTTTCTATTTTTTTACAAACCCCTGCTCCGCCAAGTCTTGGCTGGATTGTGGGCATCGCTATTGCCGGCATTTTTCTGCTTTGGCTTTTGTTTTATTTTATTCCTGTAGGCTTATGGTTTACTGCCCTGTTAAGCGGGGTTCGTATTTCGCTGCTTCAGTTGATCTTTATGCGCTGGCGTAAAGTACCCCCGAAGGTAATTGTTCAGAGCCTTATTTCCAGCACAAAGGCTGGATTAAGCCTGAATCGTAACGATCTGGAAGCCCATTTTTTAGCTGGAGGTAATGTACAAGGCGTTGTAAATGCTTTAATTTCTGCCGACAAAGCCAATATGTCGCTGGATTTTAAAACTGCAACTGCCATCGACCTCGCCGGCCGTGATGTATTTGAAGCCGTTCAGATGTCAGTAAACCCTAAAGTAATTGATACCCCGCCGGTTACTGCGGTAGCCAAGGATGGAATTCAGCTGATCGCCAAAGCCCGTGTAACGGTGCGCGCGAATATTCGCCAGCTCGTGGGAGGTGCCGGAGAGGAAACCGTGTTGGCTCGTGTCGGTGAAGGCGTGGTTTCTTCTATTGGATCGGCCAATTCGCATAAAGCCGTACTCGAAAATCCTGACTCCATTTCTAAAGTCGTTCTGGATAAAGGCCTTGACTCCGGTACAGCCTTTGAGATTTTGTCGATTGATATTGCTGATATAGATATTGGAAAGAATATTGGTGCTGTGCTTCAGATGGATCAGGCGAATGCCGATAAAAATATTGCCCAGGCTAAAGCCGAAGAACGTCGTGCAATGGCAGTTGCTAATGAACAAGAGATGAAGGCCAAAGCCCAGGAAGCCCGCGCGAAAGTAATCGAAGCCGAAGCCCAGATTCCCATCGCTATTGCCGAGGCATTCCGTAACGGAAATCTTGGAATAATGGATTATTACAAATTCCAGAATATTCAGGCCGATACTAAAATGCGGGACAGTATTGCTGAACCTCCCGCGTCACCTCTACATAAAAATGAATTCGGTAAAGATGATAATTCAGAAAAACGGAAATAATTAAATATAAAAAGGCTGTCGTTTAGACAGCCTTTTTATTATTGTTGAATACGGTACGTGATGCCCGCCGAAAGATACGAGATGTTAAATCCCATTTCTGCCATTACCGCCAGATTGTCGGTGAAGTAATAACGCCCACCGAGAAAAAGGTCGAATACAGGATACAGTTTGTTGGGTGTCCTGACTCCGTACCCCAAATCCCCGGTTTCCACTTCAATGCGGCTGGTCATGCCCAGCATTAGTCCCCCATAGGCATCTACCTTATTAAAAACCGGGTCGTCCATAAAATCTGCCAGGGCAAAATGATAGTACCCGCGTGCGCCTACTGTAATGTGATACCGGGTATTGGTGTAATACGCGTTGTTATAGTCATAGATACGCGCAGAAAAGAGGCCATATCCTCCAATACCAATGTTTCCAATCCCAATCTTGTCGGTGATGATAACCTCATACTGGAGGCCCATTGGAGGAATTAACATGTGGTAATTGTAATCATTGTAGATGTTTCCCCCAAAACCAATCTGAAGCGATGCCAGATGGTTATTTTTGGCAAAAGGCTGACTATAGGAAGTCACCGTAGCTATTGCCAGAACAAAAATGAGTGTTAGTTTCTTTTTCATGTCTTTGGGCTAATTTTTTTACAAAAATATAGAAATATGGTCAGATTTTCCCGTTTTTATCTTCAAGTGCTGAAACAATAGTATTTTTACACCAAAAAAGTATGCGAGTAGCTGTGTTTGCTTTCATTTTAATCTCGATTTCATTTCTATGCTGCATCAAGCCTGAAGAGCCTGCCGATATTCTTTATCCTTATCTCGAAGTAGCGTATCGTTTTAGCGACCCGGATGTGGCCGTTTTTAGTAAGCAAATGGCCATTAATGCTTCTAATTCGGCTGTCTTTTTTGCAGGTGAACCTGCCAATAGCTATGAAGCACATATTTACCGGCGTCCGCTGTCGTATTCGGCCGAAATCGAACAAGTTACCCTCGCCGGCGGA
>Ga0265294_10003839_pt1 | contig 18984 bp, 14 predicted proteins | sample MunlanPumphouse3_FD_192504 | JGI IMG/M metagenome (GOLD analysis project Ga0265294, IMG submission 192504) | Groundwater microbial communities from a municipal landfill in Southern Ontario, Canada - Pumphouse #3 | ecosystem: Environmental > Aquatic > Deep subsurface > Groundwater | place...
TGATGAAATCGCACCAGTATTCTGAGGAATCACGTACAATCGTAAATTAAAATACTATTTTTCAGGAGACGTCGAAATGTGCCACATTGAGCGAAGCCGAAATGCACTGTTTGCCCTTTTCTTGCAAAGAATAAATAATGACCATCTATGATGTGTTGTGAATGGTTTAGAGTTTTACCTATAAATAGTATCGTGAATCAATCATTCAAAACGAAATTGGTACTTAAAAAAATATTGTTTATTATTTAGAGCCTCACTTGCTACCATTGCCTTTCTTTTTCTTCTTTTGAAGAAAAGTAAATTTAAACAAATCCTTAAATGTTTTGCCTTCTTTGTTTATTACAACTCCTGCACCTTGAGTTGTAGGAGCTAATTTATAGTATCGCTCATTGGCTTTGTTAAACGCACGTAGCATCAACCAGGTTGTTAAATCATATTCCAGCTCAAATTCTCCAATGAACGATTGTTGATTATCGTACAACTGCGTATCACCATAACTTAAGTTAGTTGAAACACGGAGCTTGTCATCAAATAATCGTGTAGAAACATCTACTCCCATACGCACATCATCAAACGATCCATTCTGGCTCTTCAGGTTGGTGCTTATACTCCAGTTCTCGTTTAGTGCGCTTGCGAAAAGCGCATCCAAACCTTTGGTTAATGCGCCTGATGCAAAGTTAGTAAACATGTCGCTGCCAAACAGTAAATCAGGTTCGCTTGATGCACCATAAAAACTATTTGTGGTAACCAAATAAGCAAACTGACGAATTCGTGATTCTTCCGTATTTATTAAACTGTTAACTTTTTGTTTCACATCTTGTGATGCCTCCGGCAATTCAATATCATAATACAACTCCATAGCGTCTAAGTCACCCCGTATTTCTAATAATGCGTTTACCGGAACTCTTGTGTTGGAAAGATTGGTATCGTGCGCAAAAGACTCACTCAAGGTTGCCAAATCGGCTTTAACCTGATGATAAGCAGTTATGTCGAATTGAGTGCGAAGGGGATCGCCCACAAAAGTAATCTTACTCCCTTCTTTAACTTTAAAGTTAATTTTTTTGAGCCCTTGTAAATTGTGGCTGGCTTCGCCATCTTCGGCAACATACTCACCATATATTCGCATTTGCGGATCCGATCTAGTATTGAAATTAATATTAAGTTCTCCCGTACCACTTATCGCAATGGCATCGCCAGTTCTGGGGTTATATTGCACACCCAGATCGAGGTCAGGGTCTAAATTTACGGTCATCTGCAAATCAATGAGCATGCTTGACGATACATTTGGAGTTGCAATTTTAGAAGGATCTTTTTTCATCCTTAAAAAAGCAAGAGAATCGTTCACTACCGGTGTATTAATATAGATAATTCCTTTATATTCGGTAGCAGTAGCAGTTTGTGGCAGCTCTATTTTCACTTTCGATTTACTACCATTGCTTATGTTTGCCGTGCCAAACAATCCTGTAGGAGAACCTGTCAGATTGATATCTCCATTCATTTTCAGAACTCCATGTGCCATCAAATCTGTTCGGTCAGGATTGTTCAATAACATGAAGTCGTTTAAATGGATATTAGCTTCGTAGTCCAAACGTCCAAAATTATTGCTGTGATTAAGAACCAGACCAACGGTGGCTTGATTACCGTTGTCATCTAAAATCACTAAATCCTTAAACCCAACATTGTCCCTGTTTACTCTAATAGTATCAGAAATGCGATACTCCACGTTTGTATAATCAACTTTTAAAACTCCATCGTTTATTCCCAGCCATCCTTCAATGATTGGTGCAGAGGTTTTGCCGCCAACATCTATTTTAGTACTCATTGTTCCTTCGAGCTTGCTGAAAGTTTCAAATGCGAAAGGCTGTATCCATCTAAGAGGGAACTGTTCAATAATCACATCTAAATCTATCTCTTTATCCGCTGCTGTTGGCACAAAACCGATAATAGTTGTATGACGCTCGCCATTTTTTTTGATGTAAACATCCAGTTTCAGTCCATTTTCTAATGGATTGTAAAGACTTTCCACATACAACGTGCCGATGGTGTCTTTGTCTGTTCTGATATCGGAGATATTGAGTTGATTCGTATGCACAATTGGATCCTTTAAAGCCTGTCTTATAATCACCTCCCCATCAATGATTCCTTGAATGTTCTTTACATTAAAGGCGGTGAGAATATTAGCCAATTCGGCTTCATCGAAAAAGATACGAATACTGTCCTCTAATTGTTTAGATGCAATTCCATCTATTCCAAACTGTTGTTTACCATCGTGCATGATGCCAAAGTTTCTGATCTCTGTAAAATCGGGCGTATTCTTTATATCACTTTTTTTGATATGAACATTTTTATTGTTGAAGAGTATGGTGCTGGGTTGAATATGGATATTGGTTGCCAAATTTTCGTTTTCCATTCTATCGAAACCGATAAATACCTGAAGTTCGCCATTTGATTTTATCACGTTGTTGTTCATGTCGAAGAACAACGTGTTTATAACGGAATCCAATGAAGCATGTGAATTCAATTTGCCATTTATGTAACCACTCTCTTGGACTAAATAGGTATTTACATTCAGGTCGATACCACTTTGTTCAACAATTTTCAAATCTAGTTTGGTTTGTCTTATATCGTTTGCCCCAAACATAAAACGCGGGACCATGAGATTGAAGCTGTTTTGCCGTTCCGGCATATTTATTTGCCCCGTTATTGTACCGGGCTCAATATTAAAAAATGGCAGCGATAATGCATGCGATAAATCTTCTGTGTTTTTTAATATAATCTCAAAACGGAAATCATTTTTAAAGTCAACCGTTTTTGCAGTGCCCGTTTTGTCTCCAATCAATGTAGGCAAATGTTGATGCAACAACTGTGTAAATTCCTGAGCAATTGAGCTGAAATAATAATCTCCTTTTACCTCAGCTTCCAATACGGAAGTGAATATGCGAATGGTTTTTTCGTTCTCTTCAACTTGTGACTGCACATATATTGCTCCGGGATTATATATAAAGTTTTCTTCGGATAACGATGTACTGTCCACAACAAGATTGCCGACCATATCGTCTATGGACGTTCCGGTAAAATGACCATCGATACGGGCAGTAAGTTCTGCATTTACCCAATTTTCCTTTGAATAAAATGGTTCTAACAGGAGTTTATCGATCACTCCCTGTACCGTAATATCCATTCCATCTCCGCGCAACATTTTTCCATACAAGTCGAATTTATTGTCCGATGTATTGGTGCTGATATCTGCTTCAATGGTATTGTCACTATACATTCCTTCGAAATTGATATCCTTGAAATTGTAATCGTTGTAAACCAAAGAGACTAAGTTTCCATCCGCTTTCACACTAATGGATTGATTGCTGCGTTGAACTACTGTTGTGTTAATTGTAGCAGAAACCAAATCCAATCCAACATTTTCGCCTAAAATTTTTGCGGTGTTGAGGTTGTTGGTAACTAATCGCCCATTGAAAGAAAAATTAGTAAAAGTAGTGTCGATTGCTCCAAGACCGGAAATCTGCACATCACCCGGTTCTGTCTTAATTTGACCCTTAATATTTAATCTTTTCAACGATCCATCAGCAGTAAGACGGATATTCATATTGCCTAATGCTTTCACTTGATCGGGTAAATCAATTTTCGTTCCACTAATTCTTATAAATGCATCCAAATCCGATTGCGAAGTTCTCAATTCCTTGACATCCAAAGAGACAGCCGCATCGCCGTATTTAGAATAATCCGCGATTTTCCCTGTCAGGTTAATTTTAGTTTCATTCCCATATTCAATAATCAAGTTTTTAACATCTGCCTGAGGTAATTTCCCATTTAAATCGGCAACAAGAGATAACGGTTTGTTCAAATGTTTTAGACGCGGTGTAAAAATGGCTATATCAGCCGGATCAAGATGTTTGCTTTCTGCAGTAATGCTAAATTCCTGAGTCTCTAAATCGTAAACAATATCAGATGCCTTTAGCTCCGAGGTGTTAAGAGTTACATCCAAATGGTCGCTCCATAATCGGGAATCTTTCGATTTAACTGTTGTTGTCAGAACATCAACCTTAACTCCAGAATGCTCCATAAAGCTTAACTTCTTAATTGTAACGTCCAGCTTATTCATATCGATGGAAGGCGCATTGATCATAGCATTTAGATTATAAACATCGATATGATTAACATTAAATATATTAGGTGTTTTATCTACTGAATTAATGTGGTAATGAGCAATTCCGTTTTTTAGTCTCACATTATCAAAACGAATCTCCATAGGTTTTTTATCAGGGTCTTTGGGTTTTGGCTTATCGCTTGCGAAGGCATCAATAAAAAACTGAAAATTAAAAGTAGTATCTGGATTTTCGCGATAAACGTTGGCAGTAAAATCTTCTAAATTAGCAGAATAAAATTGAAGCTTGTTTTTTAATAATCCGAATGGATTAAATCTTACATCTATTTTGCGAGCAAAAAGCAATGTGTCTTGTTTTTGATCTTCCACATATACATCGCCAAGTTTAATTTGGTTGAGAAGTTGCAAATGGATGCTTCCAATGGACATTTCGGTTTTTACAATGGGTTGAAGTTTGCTCAAAGCAAAATCCGTAGCCTTTCTTTGAACAGCAGGCACACTCAATACTAAGAACAGCAGGATGTTGATCAATACGATTGACACAACAACTATAGCAAAAATTCGAAGTGTTTTTGCGATGATATTACCCATATAATTTGTAAGCGTTAGGATTTCAATGCAATAATACAAAAAAACCGTTTAACAGCTACATTATAGAAGGTTTTTTAACCTATAAAAATAGATAAACAGACTCATTTACTGTTTCTCCACAAAAGCGAACTATCCCCATAACTCAAAAATCTGAAATTGTTGCGCAAAGCAAAGTCGTAAATTTTTTGCCAATCTTTGCCAACAAAAGCAGATACTAACAGCAACAAAGTACTTTGAGGTTGATGAAAATTGGTAAGCAAACCATCAACAAATTTAAATTGATAACCGGGTGCAATCATAATTTTGGTGGATGCTATCAGAGAGTTCAAATTGTGTTCCTTCATGTATTCCAATAATGCGGTTAACGATTCGGTAGGGGTAAACAGATTGTTCTCTGCATCATACGGTTCCCATTGTTCCACCAGAAGGTTATCAAAGGAGATTTCTTTGTTTTTCAGGATTTTCACGCCCAAGTAATACAAACTTTCAATGGTTCGCAACGAAGTTGTTCCTACCACAACAAGCTTCCCATTATTGAGCAGCAACTTCTCAATGGTTTCCTGTTTCACCGAAATGATCTCCGTATGCATTTCATGCATTCCTATTTTATCGGCTTTAACCGGGCGAAATGTACCGGCTCCCACATGCAAAGTCAGTTGAGAGAGGTCAATATTTTTTTGTTGTAACGATTTCATTACATTTTCCGTAAAATGTAAACCTGCGGTTGGTGCTGCCACTGAACCTTCAATTCGGGAGTATATAGTTTGATAGGTTTTTTCATCGTTTTCTTCTGTCGGGCGATTAAGATACGGTGGAATGGGCAAATTACCCGCATGCTCTAATAATTCAGAGAATGTATAACCGGGATTGTCCCAACTAAATTCAATTTTCTCATCTTCATTTTCCGATGAAACTTTTTTGGCAAACAATGTTACTTGCCCATTCTCTCCATCAATCTTCAACGTTAGTTCCTCTTGTTTCCACTTTTTGGCATTTCCCACCATACATCTCCATATTGTACTTTTGGTTTGTTCAAAACTGAGCGCATAATCCTTTGGATCATCCGGAGACAAACAAAAAATTTCGATAACAGCTCCTGTCACTTTTTTAAACAAAAGTCGCGCATGAATCACCCGTGTATTATTAAAAATCATGAGACTGTTATCAGGTATTCGTTCAGAAAGTTCAAAAAAATTGTGTATCTTTATTGTTCCATCAAAATAACATAAAAGCTTAGAATGATCGCGCTCTATGAGCGGATATTTTGCAATTCGATTGTCAGGAAGCGGATAATAATAATCGGAAATGGCGATGGATTTTATCCTATTTTTTTTCATTTTTTTAGCTTTCTGTGGATATCAATTATTCTTAATCGTGATGAAAATCCAACAAAATTAATCAACTTTGCAACTAAGACAAAAATAAAATCAGATAAACAATTTTCAAAGAAGAAATTGTTCCTTTCAATTGAAACAAAGATGCACAAAATAAATGTTGGCGATACCGTTAGATTCTTGAATACTGTAGGTGGTGGTATAGTCAAAGGATTCCAAGATAAAAATATCGTAATTGTAGAAGATGAGCACGGCTTCGACTTCCCTATTCTTATTACACAATGCGTGGTGGTGAAGTCATCGGAAAACGAAAAACTTGAAAACGTAAAAGTAAAAGAGGAAGATTTAGATGCTAAAACATTATCAAACGCACCCCAAGTTGCTGAACCGGACAACGATATCCACGAAGAAACATTGGAAGGTGAAAAAATAACCACTTGTCTCATCTATCTGCCCACCGATATAAAAGCATTGTCCTCAACCAATTTTGAGTGTTTTTTCGTTAACGACAGCAATTACTACCTGTTTATCAACTACATGAATCGCGAAAACAACGCATGGCAAACTCGTTATACGGGACTTATAGAACCAAACACAAAACTCTTTTTAGAAGAGTTTGACAAAGCTCAAATCAATGAGATAGAGCAAGTTTGTGTGCAATACGTAGCGTTTAAGCACAACAAAAGTTTCGGCTTTAAAAATCCGGTATCCGTAGAATTGCGAATTGATACGGTTAAATTTTATAAGCTTCATAGCTTTAAAGAGAACGACTATTTCGAAGATGATGCATTGGTTTATTACATTACCAGAAGGGATTTGCCGGAACGCGAAATGTTGATATCAAGCCATGATATTCAGCAAGCGATAAGAGAGAAAGAAGCACCATCACGCAGGCCACGAATTCAGAAAATTGCAAAAAAAGATAAAAAAGAAAATGTGTTAGAAGTTGATTTACATATCAACGAACTTCTGGACACCACAGCCGGATTGAGCAATCAAGACATGCTGGATTATCAGATGAAGAAATTTCATGAGGTGATGACTGAAAACAAAACATACAAAAATAAAAAGATTGTTTTTATTCACGGAAAAGGTGACGGTGTTTTAAAGAGTGAAATCATTAAAGCCTTAAAAAAGCATTATAAAAAATCGTACTACCAAGATGCTTCCTTTCAGGAATACGGATATGGAGCAACTATGGTAATCATTAAGTAAAATTATTCTCTTAAAACAGAAAAACAAATTATAACTGAATAAAATATTATGAAGAAAGCTATAATCATTCTCTCCACCATGTTATTGATGTATGGATGCAACGTTTTTGAACAAATTGGAGGTGCTTACAACTTATCGCAATGCAAATACGATTATAACTCCATTGACAACATCGAAATAGCAGGGCTTAAATTAGGCAAAGGAAAAGGAATTTCCATCGCAAATTTGGCAACGCTCTCCACCATTCTTGCCGGAGGCAATTTGCAAACCATTCCATTTACAATGACACTGAATTTAGACGTTCAGAACCCGAATGAAAAAGCAGCCTATTTAAATGGATTAGATTACCTGATTGAACTGAACGACATGGAGTTTTCCACCGGAAAACTGGATGTTCCTTTGCGCATAGAACCGGGGAAAACAGCAGTGTTGCCACTTTCGATTGGTTTGGATTTGAGAAATATGATGAATCGCTATTCACAAGAACGGGTGACCTCCGAGATGAGTCGTTTTCTTGGTATATCGCCCGGACAAACGAAAGTTAGCGTAAAGCTATGGCCTACACTCTTAATAGGAGATATACCACTTAAATCACCCACCTATATCCCTGTAACTTTTGTGTATGGAGGAAATAAATAGAGTTTACAACTAAAAATAGAGAGTTTAATCTTATAAATATCATTCAATTTAACGCACTATTTCATGTTTATAATCGGTATTGCCGGAGGTTCCGGTTCAGGAAAGACAACATTGGTAAACTCCATTCTAAAAAGAGTTCCTTATGATCAAATTGCGATTCTAACTCAAGACTCATACTACAAAGATAGCGGTCATTTGCCCATGGAGCAGCGCCGTGAGCTAAATTTTGATCATCCCGATTCAATAGAGTGGGATTTGATGTTGACTGACATTCAACAATTAAAAAGCGGACAAACTATCGAATCTCCAACTTATTCTTACATCACTTGCACACGGCAAGAGGAAACAGTGTCGGTGGAACCGAAAAAAATTCTTCTAATTGAAGGTATTCTCATTTTCACTTGTCGCCAATTGTGCGACGAAATGGATATGCGCATCTATCTGGAAGTGGATGCCGATCATCGTTTATCGCGCATCATCCAACGCGACATGGAGTCGCGCGGACGAACTGCGCAAGATGTGATTGAGCGCTACTACAAAACTGTACGTCCCATGTATGAAGAGTTTATCAGACCTTCACGAAAAGAAGCAGATATGCTTGTTGTTGGTGGAGGATTGAATGTGGCAGCGGCGGAGTTTATATCGTCGGCTATATCTGCGAAGTTGTGAAATGGGGCGTGGGGTATGAGGTATGCGTTATGGGGTGTGAAGTATGAGTTATGGTTTTTCGTATTTTCGTGTTTGGGACATTTTGTATTATTAGTAAACCACGCAATTATATCGCGATATCCTTTGCGGTGCACAAATTTTTTTCTCAACTCATACCTCTGCTCAACCCATCCCTCATAACACTTACCCCAATAATCCAGAACTCGCACCTCACAACCCATAGCCCAAACTCCATACCTCATTTATTCTCAAACACCATTCTGCTGCGCGATACCACTACTCCTTCCGAAGTAACCAATTTAAATAGAAAATCATTGCCGGCAACCTCCTCATAATATACCGTGCCTTTATCACCATATTCCAATTCTTTTAAGAAATTTATTTCTACACGTTTAAGAATACGTTTTGAATAAAAATCTAAGGAAAAACAATCACAAATACATTGCAAATACTTAAGCACGTTGGTGTGAACATTCAAGTCTACATCGCTATATTTTACCTCAAAACTATTGGCAACACTACCCTTTATATCTGGTATTCTACCCGGCGATTCCAGCGGAATCTCCTCATTCACAATAAATCTATTTAATTCGGGAACGATGCTTAGAGGAACACTTCGGCGCGTGTCTAAATCCAAAATTGCCCACGATAACACTGAGTAGCCCACCACATTAGCAGTCCCATTTGTAAGTCTAAAATTACGAGTTGTAAATACTTTCCCCACATCCTTCACCCATGTTTCAATGGAGAGATTATCACCCACAGTGGGTATAACCTCCAATTCCATTGAAAATCGGGAAACCACCCATGAGCAATTCTTTTTGTGCAAATCCATCAACCCAAAGCCATGTTCGTTTGCATCACTTCCGGCTGCATTCAAAATCATGTCTGTCAAAACAATGGGTGAGATGTTTTTCTGAAAATCAATATGTTCGGGTTCTATTTTATAGCCGAACGATTTTTGTTGTGTCATGCTTCTATTTCAATTGTGTAATTTATTTATATGTTAATGCAGTGCAGATAAGTAAACGCTTTTTGTTGACCGCATGTTTAACAAATGTAGTAAATGTTTCTATTCTGTTCAACAACTTGAGTGCAATAAAAATTGAATATGCAACTGAACTCACCTTTTATTTCAACGTTATACTTTTAATTCGCAACCCATAACATGCAATTCGTCCTACTCAAACCCAACTAATCCAAAAAAAAATGCCCCAAAATTTCTTCTGAGACATTTTTGTTTTAAAAACGAACAAATCCTTTAATCCATTTTTTCTTTAACTTTATCAACACCGTCACCTACAAAATTCTTAACTTCTTCCCAGCCCTTTTTTATGCCGTCTCTGGTTTTATTGTATGCATGACCTACATCTTGACGGGTTTTCTCCCAAGCATCTTCTGAGCTGTCTTGCACTTTGTCTAGTTCAGTCTTGAAATCGTCTCTTGCTTTTTCAAGTTCAGCAATGTTCTTTTCGTAAGTAGCTCTGGTTTCTGCAGAGATGTTATCTCCTGCATTTTCCAATTCGGCTTTTAGTTTATCGATATCACGATTAATTTTATCCAGCTCTTCGTTGGCATCTTTCACGAATTTGTCTCTTTCAGTATAAGTGTACTTACTGAAATCTCTAAGTGTGTCTTTCTTAATTTCAACAGCAATTTTGTTTGTTTCTAAATTGCTCTCATCTTGTTTTGTTTTATTTGGATTTGTACAAGATGCAAAAACGAAAACGGATGCTACTGCAAACGTGATCATTGATGTAAAAAACTTTCTTTTTTTCATAATTTCTTTTTTTAATTTAAACTCCGAACCCTTATAACACCTTCCTGTGACCTTTTGTTCTAAAAGTAAGCACATTACTACATGAATATCAGTTGAATTATGAATATTTAGCTACTCAATCATTTTAAGAAAGGAATGCTCATCGATGATTTTTATGCCCAGTTTTTTTGCTTTTTCCAGTTTAGCAGGTCCCATGTTTTCACCGGCCAAAACATAGTCCGTTTTTCCGGAAATGGAACCACTATTTTTTCCTCCGTTTTGTTGAATCATAGCTTTGTATTCATCTCGCGAATGAATTGAAAAAACTCCGCTAATAACAATGGTTTTCCCGGCAAGTTTATCGGTTCGTAATGCCAGTGTATCTTCACTCAAGTGAAATTGTAAGCCATGTTTCTCTAAGCGAGAAACAAAATTGCGATGAACTTCATTGGCAAAAAAGCTGACAACACTTTGAGCAATGCGCTCTCCTATTTCATCCACTTGGGTCAATTGTTCCATGGTTGCATCCTTTAATAAATCAATGGATGGGAAAGCATGCGCCAATTTATCGGCTACAGTTTCACCCACAAATCGAATGCCCAGGGCAAACAATACCCGTTCATAAGGTATCTCCTTGGAGCGTTCGATACTTGCAAGAAGATTGTTGGTGCTGGTTTTGCCCCATCTTTCCAGTACAACTAAATCATCGTACTTCAATTCATAGAGATCAGCAGCATCGTTTAGCAATCCTTTATCATACAACAGCGAGATAGTCTCGGGTCCGATAGTTATATTCATTGCTCTACGTGTAACAAAGTGCTCCACACGCCCTTTTATTTGGGGCGGACATCCGGCAGTGTTGGGGCAATAATGAACGGCTTCGCCTTCGTCTCGAACCAAAGCAGTATCACAAGCCGGACAATGGGTAGCAAAAACTATTTTCTCTCCCTCATTTGTTCTTGAATCTCTATCCACAGCGGTAATTTTCGGGATTATATCGCCACCTTTTTCCACATACACTTTGTCTCCAATATGCAAATCGAGCTCCAAAATAGCATCTTCGTTGTAGAGCGAAGCTCTTTGTACAGTGGTGCCCGAAAGCAACACCGGTTCTAAATTCGCGACAGGCGTTACAGCTCCGGTTCTTCCCACTTGATAATCTACCGATTTTAAACGACTAACAGCTTGCTCGGCACTAAACTTGTAGGCTATTGCCCAGCGCGGAAACTTGGAAGTAAATCCCAAATTTCTTTGCTGCTGCAAAGAATCTACTTTCAAAACAACACCGTCGGTAGCAACGGGTAGGTTTTTTCTCTCTAAATCCCAGTGCGCTAAAAACTCGAAAATCTCTTGTAAAGTTTTACATTTTGTAATTGCTTTGGAAACTTTCAGACCCCACTGCCTTGCTTTCTCCAAATTTTGAAAGTGACTGTTTGAGGGTAACTCCTCGCCTAACACAAAATAGATGTATGAATCTAACCGGCGGGTAGCCACAATCTTTGAATCCAATAGTTTTAGCGTTCCGGAAGCGGCATTGCGTGGATTGGCAAAGGGAGGCTCTTCTTGCGCTTCGCGCTCTTTGTTCAGGTCTTCAAACACACTCCAAGGTAAAAGTATCTCACCTCGAAACTCCACATATTCCGGAACATCATCGCCTCTTAAAAGCAGTGGAACACTGCTAATGGTACGCACGTTGTGTGTCACATCGTCGCCCTGTCTGCCATCGCCGCGTGTAATTGCTTGCACAAATTGACCTTTTTCGTAAATTAACGAAATTGATGTGCCGTCAAACTTGAGTTCACAAACTATTTCGAACTCTTCGTTCAATCCTCGTTTAACACGATTGTAAAACTCAGTTACTTCTGCTTGCGAATAGGTGTTTTGCAACGATAACATCGGGTAGCGATGTTTTACCTGAGTAAAACCTGTGCTTATGTCGCTGCCTACACGTTTGGTTGGAGAGTTAGGATCATCAAATTCCGGATATTCCTTTTCCAATCCAGTTAATTGGCGCATCAGAGAATCGAACTCGAAATCTGTTATTTCGGGTTGCGACAATACGTAGTAATTGTAATTATGCTCGTGAAGCCGATTTCTAAGTTGTTCTATCTGCTCTTTGGGTGTAAGTTGTTTATCTGTTTTCATTTTTTTTGAAGAAATTCATCAAAGTGAGAATGTTTATTAGGGGTTTATCTTCCCTTGAAAAAAGCTATTTAGAACAAAGATAACCCATTTCAATCATAAATGTAAAAAAACTTCTTTGTATATGAACTGCCAAATCATAGTTTTTTATTTTGCCATTTTCCAAACTTCAAATAGAGGAATGAGAAAGTCATCAAGAAAAACCAATAAATATGTTCGGATGTCCAACAAAGAGCAACGGACGATTCCAAATAAACAATAATCCACCACATATAAGAGAGGTAGAAGGTTAGGGTGAAAAGCTCAAAAATCAATGCCGTTTTTGTGTTTCCGGTTCCCGAGACAGCATTGAAAAAGATGGCGCCCACACTAAATATGGGCAACAAAGTAATCAGTACATACATAGGTGGAACAGTCTCCGCAATAAGCACCGGGTCGTTGGTGTATATCTGAATCAACACCTTGGGGAAGAGGAAAACCACAACCATAATCACTGCCGTAATTGACAAGCTAATTTTTATCACTCGTTTCAAGAGGTCCAACACCTCAGAATGGCGCCCTGCGCCAATGGTGTTGCTTACCATCGTATTAGTAGATGTGCTGAGTGCTTGTGCCGGTAAAATGAGAATGGTATAAAAACTTCGCACAATATTTGAAATTGCAAGCGGGCGTTCGCCCAAATGTTCGATAAATACAAAAAAGAGCATCCAAACAAAAATTGAGAGCAAGTATTGAATCATCATAAACACAGAGATACTCAATACTTGTTTCACAACCTGCATGTGGATTTTAATCTTTTTAAATCCGTATTTATCTAAATCCACTTTTCTCAATGTGTAAATGAGAAAGAAAAGGGTGGAAACAAACTCTGAAATTACTGATGCTAATGCCGCTCCGGCAATTCCCATTTCGGGAAAACCGAACTTCCCAAAAATAAGGAGATAGTCAAACAATACGTTTGTCAATGCCATAACAACAGCATTTAATGTCAATATTTTCGTTCCGGCTATACCAATGTAAAAAGCACGAAACATCGAATTTGTAAAAGCAAATATGAGTCCGTAGAATCGCCAATCGAGGTATTTATTGACGGCTACAGTTATTTCTTCTGACTCAAACAAAGAGGGCAGCCACGAGTTGGAAACAAAATTCATGGCAGGGATTAACAAAATGGCTGCAGGAATAAGTACTATCAGCCCTTGAACAACAATATCACTAATCTCATGGTAGTTTTGCTCACCATTGCGTCGTCCAATTAGTATTTGGCTTCCCATGCTGTAGCCAAAGCCCAATGTATAAACCCCAATATAAAAAATACCGGCCAAAGCCGATGCTCCCAATTCAATCTCACCCACACGACCCAAAAAAGCAGTATCAATTACCTGAATAATATTTTGAGCCAATAGGCTCAAAAAAATCGGATAACTTATTTTCAGTATATGATTGTTTTTATACATTTATATAAGGGTATGGCGAAGTCAGTGCAAAGCAAGTAAAAGTTGAAGATATACTGAAATCTATGAACAATAATCTTCAAAAGAAGTTTTCGATGTTTTCTCATTCAATCTCACACATTCCTTATAATATCCTAAATATCAGCAAAAAACAAGATAGGTCACGAAAAATTTTGCCATGTTCTGATTTTTTTTTATTATCTTTGCAAGTAAACTACATATATATAAAAAAATGACTTCAAAAAAAATTCTGTTTATTACTCAAGAAATTTGTCCGTATTTACCCGAAACACAACAATCAACAACTTGTCGAAACCTACCACAACTCATACAAGAAAAAGGACATGAAATTCGGACTTTCATGCCAAAATTCGGAAGCATTAATGAAAGAAGAAATCAATTGCACGAAGTAATTCGTTTGTCGGGAATGAACCTCATCATTGATGATACCGATCATTCTCTCATTATTAAAGTTGCCTCAATTCAGGCTGCACGCATGCAGGTTTATTTCATAGACAACGAAGATTTTTTTCAAAATCGTGAAACTACGGTGGACGAAAATGGTGTAGAATACGATGATAATGACGAACGCAGTATCTTCTTTGTGAGAGGAGTAATGGAAACCATTAAAAAACTAAGATGGGTTCCCGATATTATTCATTGTCACGGATGGATGTCGGCATTGGCTCCGCTATATATTAAAAAAGGATATGCCGATGATCCAAACTTCACGAACTCAAAGGTAATTTATTCAATGTATGACGATAAATTTGAAAAACCGTTTAGAGAAAACTTTGCGGATAAATTACGTTTCGAAACTATTGACGATGGCGTGATTGAGCGAGTAAAAGAACGTGGAACTATGGATTTTAACACATTAAGCAAATTAGCCATAGATTATTCCGATGGCATCATTCAAGGTGGTGAAGCAATATCTGAAGAATTAGCAAGCTATATTAAGGAAAAAGATATTCCTTTTTTGCCTGTTGATACCGATTTTGATGCTTACGTAGACAAAGTGAATGAATTTTACGATAAAATTGATAGTTAATCAGCTTTAACACTTCCCAAAAAACACTGTAAAGACTCGGCTCACAAAGAGTTTGCGCTTAGAGCAATATTCAATTGGTCTTGCTGTGAAGCAAATGAAAAACTTAGGTGAGTTACGATTAAAAGAAACATTAATCAATGAAGACTTAGTGAGGCAAAGAGGTGGAATATTACTCGCCTCTTAATACAAATATCTTTAAAATTGCAAAGAAAGCAGCACAAAGGTGTTGTTTCCCACAATTTTTTCTGATATTTGTGCGTTAAATACTTTTCGAGAATTCTATGAAGCAGAAAAACTTTTTCAATATCATCCTTTTAACGTTGCTGGCATTCGTTTATTCGTGTGACGACTCGTTGAAAAATCTTGGTTTTACAATTCAACCCGACACAGATCGTATCACAGTGGGTGCCGACTCACTTTTTTTTACAGCAAGAACTGTAGCAGTCGATTCATTACTTCCTGACGGAATGTTTGCAAAAACAAAAAATCCGGTATTGGGAGAATACAAAGACCCTCTGTTTGGGACAATTAAATCTGACTTTGTAGGTGAATTTTATTATCCTGAAGGACAAAATTTTCCGGAAGGTGCAACCATTGATTCTGTAAAAGTGGCTATTTTTTATAACTCCTGGAAGGGAGACTCGGTTGCTCCCATTGGATTATCGGTTTATGAAATAAATAAAAACTTGCCTGTTGGAAGTTATTACACAAATTTTGATCCAACAGAATATGTAGATATTTCGGCACCTATTGGGAAATCTCTTTTTACTGCTGCAAATATTGAAGTACCCATATCCGAACGTCAGCAACAAGATTACTACCACCGTGCATTTGTGGATTTACCTAAATCACTGGGTGAAAGAATCCTTAACGTATCGGAAACAGTTGAAGATTTAGATACAGATATCTTTAAAGAATATTTTAAAGGTTTGTATTTGACTACTGACTTTGGTGCCGGTGCCATTGTTACAGTTGACCATACTTATCTCTACCTCCATTTTCATTATTTAGATGAAAAAGGATCGTCAACAGAACAAGATACTATCCGCTCCGGGAGTATGATTTTGAATACGACACCGGAAGTGATTCAAATCAATCGAATTAAAAACAAAAACGATAAATTGCTGGAAGAAAACAGCGACTATGCATTTGTTAAAAGCCCGGCGGGAGTTTATACCGAAATTAATTTCCCTTTTTCTGAAAAAGCAGAAAAAATAAAAAATCAGGCACTAAATCTTGCTAAACTTACTATTACGGCTTTGCCGGAAAAAGATTCGGATTTGAAATTTAAGCTACCTCCTTCGCCCTATATGTTGCTAATTAATAAAGAGAGCTTGAAAGAGTTTTTTGAAGAGAGAAAACTTCCGAACAATATCACAAGTTTTTATGCACAACTGGATAATACCACGTACACTTACAACTTCGGTAATATATCGGCAATGATAAATCACTACAAAGAAGAAAACGATGGAAATATTGTTGATATGGATTATTTGCTTGTACCTATCGATCTTGTAATAACAACCATCAGTAATCAACCTCAAGTAACAGCCATTTACAACCAAATGACACCAACGGCTACAACAATTATTAAATCACCATCTAAAATGAAGATAGAAATGATTTTCAGCAAGCTTTAAGGGATTGTGCCGAAATTACAAACCTTAAGTTGCGCTGAATAAACAACCGGTATAATCAGTTTTACTTAATATTAATTTTATTGTTACAAACAATTAATCAACTGCCCTCCCAAACGAGGGGCAGACGAAGGGCAGAGGAATTAAAACAGAAGACCTTGTCCGTCTTTTCGTTTTCGTCCCAGATGTTCGTAAGCCAATTCCGTAGCTTCGCGCCCGCGAGGGGTGCGCTTCAAAAATCCTTCCATAATTAAAAAAGGCTCGTAAACTTCTTCGATGGTTCCCGGATCGTCGCCAATTGCCGTGGCAATTGTTGTGATTCCGACCGGACCTCCACGAAATTTATCGATAATGGTAACAAGAATTTTATTATCTATTTCATCCAATCCAAATCTATCGATATTTAGCGCTTCAAGCGCATAAGAAGAGATCTCTTTATCAATTTTGCCGCTTCCCTTCACCTGAGCAAAATCTCTTACACGGCGCAAAAGTGAATTCGCAACACGAGGAGTCCCACGACTTCGCGTGGCAATTTCCAATGCAGCGTCATCCTTACAATCTACTTTCAAAATGGATGCAGAGCGCAAGACAATACCTTTTAGTGTATCAACATCGTAATACTCCAGATGCATATTGATACCAAAGCGGGCACGCAGTGGGCTTGTTAATAAGCCACTTCGGGTTGTGGCACCAATAAGAGTAAAAGGGTTGAGATCGATCTGAATGGAGCGTGCGCTCGGTCCTTTGTCTATCATTATGTCGATACGATAATCTTCCATGGCGCTGTAGAGATATTCCTCAACGATGGGAGAAAGTCGATGAATCTCATCAATGAACAAAACATCATTTTCTTCCAGCGAAGTAAGTAATCCGGCTAAATCACCCGGTTTATCCAATACGGGACCCGATGTTACTTTAAAACCTACTGCCAATTCGTTAGCAATAATGCTCGAAAGCGTAGTTTTGCCAAGCCCGGGAGGACCGTGCAAAAGAACGTGGTCTAACGATTCGGCACGCATGCGCGCAGCGCTTACAAATATTTTTAGATTCTCAACAACTTTGCTTTGTCCGCTAAAGCCGGCAAATGATATAGGACGCAAGGCGTTTTCGAACTCTCGTTCGTTGTCCTGCGGATACTTGTTGTCGTGAAAATCGAAATTATCTTCCATAGAATTTTAATTATACAAAAATAGCTATAAAACACCAATCTAAAAAAAGATATTTTGAGGGAATTGTTTTTTTTATTAGAAATAAGGGGAGGAAGAGTGCTTAAGTGTTGGGCGTTGGGTTTAAATCGCAGTATTACAAAAGAACAGAAAACCGAAAAAGCAGAAACAGATCAAGCTATTGTCGCTTTATTTACTGTCTTTTGTGTGAATTACATAAGCAGGCTCGGTTTCAGATTTAATAAAATGATTGTTGCTATCGAAAGTTCCGGCTACTCCGCATAAATAAATAATATCATCGGCAGTTATAAAGATATTCGTTAAGTAGTTTTTTTCGTTTACGGGCATCTTCACGCTTACCCATTTATTGTCAATAAATTTTTCGACAGCCGATGGTAGGATATATGTAACTCCAGATACGGTTTTCGTATTATGTTTAATCCTGTATTGAATGTCTTTTGAGTTCTTTGCCACTCCTATTTGCTTGCGCATATTTTTATACAGACCTTTCTCGTCTTTTTCCCACCAAAAACTTTCCGGTGCGATAAAATATCCGCCGTTTACGGCGAAATTATTCCCGTTAACACTTTCTTTCTCCAAAAGAGCAAAAATGGTATCGTTGCGCTCCAACAAGTCAAAAGCTTTCACAGTTATCTCCTTTGATACGGGGTTTTTGCCTACATACACGTTGTTGGGTGTACTTATGTATAGGGCTTCTTTGTTATTTCTCGTACTGAAGAGAGCTGCGGTAGTTTCTGTTTCTCCCTTTAGAAAAGATTTTCCCCAAGCAATGAATTCTCCAAAATCGAAAGGTTCCGGCAACACTTCCGTTTCTGTTTTTGAGCAACTAAGAAATACAAATAGACACAAACATGAAATCAAAGATGCATTCTTCATGTTAATTTTATTTTTAAGATTTATACACTGTAAACTTCCACATATAGGACACCTCAAAATTAGACAAACAATTTGAATTTAGGTCAGATTTGATGAGTAATTTAAATTCTTTCGCTGACGTTGATTTTCATATCTATGTCGATTTTTTGCACTATCTGATAAAGCACAAGTCAGAGACTTACGCTAGCAGAGAGGAAGAGTGATTAGGTGTTGAGTTTAAATCGCAGTATTACAAAAGAACAGAAAAACAAAAATACAATAAACTATTTCTGTTCCTCCTCATATTTTCGTACGTTTCGTTGCAAACCTT
>Ga0265294_10003842_pt1 | contig 18978 bp, 30 predicted proteins | sample MunlanPumphouse3_FD_192504 | JGI IMG/M metagenome (GOLD analysis project Ga0265294, IMG submission 192504) | Groundwater microbial communities from a municipal landfill in Southern Ontario, Canada - Pumphouse #3 | ecosystem: Environmental > Aquatic > Deep subsurface > Groundwater | place...
AAAACCATTTAGGTAGTGTAATCTCAAATAGCCTGGTAACTTAAATCAATAATAAGCACTAAAGTACTCTTGTCAAGAGCCTAACCCCGAAGATCCTTCGGGGATTGCGGCTTTAAGGCTGTTCATATAACAACTTAATTGTGAATGGTATCCTTCTTTTAACCTTTGCTTTTCCTTGTTTTAGTAATAATCTTGCTATTACATTTTCACAAGGCATAAGTGGTTTTCCATTCTGTGAAATTACATAAACCATATTTTAATCCTTTCGATAAAAACTCTGTTCAATGACAGGTAATGCGTATCTTATTACTGTTGCCATAATAAGAATCCGACCTCATCTCGAAAATGATGGTTAAACTTTTTACAGATATATCACAGGGCTGTTCTTACTCCGACCCAACTTAAATATATCCGACAGAGCAACGGTCTGATGCGTCAACCGAAGGTGTCATGATTTAACCATCGTAGGAATGATTTCTCAATCCTAATTCTGGTGAACCATTTAACGGAAGCTCCGACCCTTTAGGGTCGTGAGAGGTTCACTCAGGCATATAATCAAAAAAGCCTGGATCTGTAGAAAGTATGTAAGTAGCAGATGCTTTTTTAGCATCAATATTATCTAGAATCATAAATTTATATTTAGCTTGGTCATTCCATATTTTTAATCTATGATCTATTATTTTATTTCCATAATTATTCATTATTATCAGATTTTTAAAAAGTTGAGGATAACTGAACCTTAACCATCTCATGTAACCACTTTTCATTAACTCCCAAACCAATTCTTCTCTTTTGGTATTAAAATCATCTTCGGAAGTTACATATACTTTTCTCCAACCTGGAAAATTATCATCAACAGCACTATCAACTATAGTATATTCCAACCTGTCTATAGCACAAACCACAACACCAAAATCTTCTATTAAAAATTGAGTGGATATTCCCCTTACTATAGACACCTTTTTAGCTTTAATTCTCAAAGCATGAAACATCATATTAATTTGGACTTCCAGTTCATCCATGCTCATCTTGATTTCTCCTAACCTCTTCTATTATATTTAACATTTTTTCAGAAGGTTCAGGTAAAGTTGTTTGTTTAATACCACCAGTAAAATATGTTATATCACCATTTTCTTCAAATTTTTGAGCTATATGAACCCATTCCCCATTAATGGGGTGCCATAGAGACACCCCTTCGATGGAACCATCTTCATTATTTATGCTTAACAATACCTGCATTAAAAATTCTCCCCAGTCTCTATAGACTTTAATTCGTTTTGAAAATCTTCCGACACATAAAAAGGTGGATCTTCTTTTGGAATCTCTATTTTAAATATAGGTTTACTTTTAGAAGCTGAAATTTTAACAATAGACTCTTTATTTATGTCTTCTCTTAATAGCTTTAAAGCTAGTGGAGTAGAAATGGTCTTTTCTATACATCTTTTGAGGGGTCTAGCACCATAATTTTCGTCAACACCTTCTTTAAAAATCAACTTTTTAATTTTATCGTCAAATTCAAGCTTTATGCCTTTATATTCAGTATCATTGCTCTTAAGGTTATCGTTTAATTTGTATAACTCAATGTCAATAATCCTCATATAATCTTCATCCGTTAGATTTCTAAAATGAACAATTGAATCTATACGATTTAAAAATTCAGGCTTAAATTTATTTTTCAAAGCCACATCTAATGCCTTATTTTTCTTATCGTCCGTAACTTTAGCTACATCACCAAAACCAATTGTTTTGGAAATGTCTTCTACTTCTTTTACACCTATATTAGATGTCATTACTACAATTGCATCTTTGAAGGAAACAGTTTTTCCTTTACCATCAGTTAATCTACCTTCTTCTAATATTTGTAACAATAGTTCATGCACTTTATAACTAGCCTTTTCAACTTCATCAAACACCACCACACTAAAGGGGGTTTTAGCAATAGAGTTTGTCAAAAGACCACCAGCTTCGTGTCCAACATAACCTGCTGGAGCACCTATAAGTTTGGAATATTCATGATCAGAAGAATATTCAGAACAATCTATAGTAATAAGGTTATTCTTATCTCTAATCAATTCATCCGCTAAAACCTTTGTAGCTAGTGTCTTACCAACACCAGTTTTTCCGGCGAAAAGAAAAGAACCGATGGGCTTATTGGGGTCTTTTAATCCAACACTGGCTCTTTGGATAGCATCAACCATAGTGTCAACAGCATCATTTTGGCCAATTAAAAAAACCTTCATGTTATCAGCGAGATTTAATAAATCTTCTTTTGGGACATCTTTAAATCTTTTCTTTGATTTATTCTTTATGTATTGAGACATGCCGTTTGCTTTACCAGATTTTGTTCTAGCACAGCTCTCTTCTTCGTCCTCATTATCTTTTAAAGATTCATCTACTAACTCTTGTGCATTTTCATAGGTTAAAAACTCATTAACACTTTTACAAAGCTCATAAAGTTCATGCATTAAAATGGGTGGAGCTATTCTGCCCGGAATACCTAGGTTATCCAGTAATTGAAACAGCTCCTCAAAGTTTTCAACACATTGAGAGACCACAAATGTTCCGAAACTAGTTCTATTATGAAAGTATCTTTGCTTTAAAATGCTTTCAGCATCCGCTTTGTTATACTTCCTAATGGAAATATACTTCCCTAATCTCTTCCACCAACGATTAACTACTTCATATTCAAGTTCATTTATGTCCTTTAACTCACCAGCTTGCTTATCATTTTTATTAGTTGGCTTATTTCTTTTATTAGGCGGCGGCGGTGGCTCTTTCTTTTCAATTTTCCCGCCATTGGTTAAATCTTCTTCAGCCCCATCTTCATCATCATAAATATTTTGTAGCTCATCATAATAAGATGTGGACCAACTTTTGTTATCAACTAACCATTTATCTCCATCCGGTAGATCACCCTTATGATTTAGTCTAATTTTTAAAACATAATTCCTATTAATAGAAATTTTTTCTGGATTTAAAGTGGGGTTAACTTCTATGATAACTTCCATAACTTCTTCTCGAAGCTTAATCAAGCCATCTGGCTCCATTGGGTTCTGGTTAATGTGAAAAAGAAATTGATTTATATTGGCAACACAAGTAGCAATTATATAGTCTTCGTAAAAACTTTTCATAATTCTACCTTTTTCTCTAGCCAAATATGCTAGCTTATCTTCAATTTCTTTCTCTGGAATTTCTAGAACCAATAACTCAAAATCAATTGTTTTTAATGCTTTATGTATTGCTTTGTACTTATTGTCACTCATATTCTCTCCTACTTATTTTTATAAACTTCGTTAGCAAAACCAATTATTTTGACCGCTTGTTGGTAAGTAAGATTTTCCATAGGTGGAATCTCATCAACTTCAATCCCATGGTGGGAAAATGCTGCTGCTACTAATTCATCGTAGTTAAGCTTTCTTAATTTTAACTGACCATTTAAGGCAACTTTTTGTACATCACTTATTGGCATTTCATCGTCAGCTGGTTCAAACACAGGGCTTTTAGAAGGAAAAGATGGTGTTTCTTTATCTTCTTTAGTTGGTGTAGTTCTTGGTGGCACTGACGGAGGCACCGGCATTTTTGGTAGCACCGGTTGGGCTTGTTCATTCTCGTCCACTGCACTGCCTTCCTCTTGAGGTGTCGGAGGTATAGGAACTCTTTTTTCTTGCTCTTTTTTAGAAGCAATTCTACCTTGAGGGGTATCCTCAAAACTAGTAGCAATTTTTCTTTCCGGTGGAGCCGGCGGCATTTTTGGAGCTTCATCAACTTCCTCATTGGTAATTGGTGCTTGTTTAGGTACATTAATCATTTTTGGTTTAACATCAGACATTTTAGCAGCGGTTGCTGGACTTACTGGTGAAGTAATAGCCATATTTTCCTCACCATCTTCTTCAAGATATAGACCAACTCCCCATTTACGACAAGCATCTCTTAAGGCTTTAGAGTATGCACTTTTATATGCCTGCCCTAAATCATTTAAATGTTGATCGAAAAGTTGCTGACTACCAAACCCTTCGTGATAGAAAAAATTATTACCATCTTCTACTGTAACTCTAACTCTCAACACAACACATTTATCAGTTTGCTTCTCCATCACTACTTCGCTATTCCAACGACCAGCAAATACTTTATTCATTCTGTCCATAACATCGACAGACTTAACATAACTATAATTTCCTCTTCCTGGTTTTTGGTAAACTGGAAGATCTTTATAAAGATCAGCTAAAAACATATCAATTCTCCTTTTCATTAGCCACTTTATTTATAAAGGGGCTTAATACTATACTTTAGTAAACAACAAAATGTTTTCTGTTAACTTGTCTAATAAAAAGCTCCGCCAGTTTAGAAATAGCACGATCGTATTTCAGCTGCGACAAAGCTTTAGCCTCTCCAGCATGGTGTATAGCCTTGTAAGAGGATCGCTTTCCATCTAACAATGTTAAAACTTCTACAGGAACACCAGCAGCAGCCATTATAGAATGAAATGAAGGTGACCCAATTATTTGGTAATTATTAGAACCAAAATCCCCACCAAGAGCATTCTCCAATTGTAAAATAACGAATTCTACAGTAGGGTAGCATCTTCTTAATTCTCTGAATTCAAATGCCAATCTTTTAAGCATAGATATTTCGGTATAGGCCTTAAGCTCCATTGAAATAATAAAATCATTTTCGTAATAAATAGCCATATCGGATTCTATTGGGATATTATATTCTTCAATATTGTCTACAATATAATTTGCAAGTGCATTATCTAATTTAATAAGATAATCTGCATTATAAAAAGGAATATAATGGTATTCTTTTTCTACAATATGCAACTTGGTCAAATCCAGACCCGCCTTTTCTGCTGCACAAGGCACGATGTCTTTAGCCAGAGCTATAGGAACTTTTTCTTTTTCACTTCGAACTTCACCACCATTTTTATTTATCATATTTTCAATTAAATATTTCAAAATAGTTTTCGCCTTAAAAAATCTTTCTTGTTGCGATTCACCAAGGTTTTCTTGTTGTAGCCCACTAAAATCAAAATTCATTTAATGCTCCTTTTATTTTAAAGTTAAAAATTTCAGAGTTAATGTCCGTTTTAATTACTCTAAAGATAACTCATACTTTAAGTTTGTCAAGTGCATTCCTTTAAAAATATGTGCTATAACTGGCACAGTCCATCCATTACCTAGTGCCTCATATCTGTTCCCCGAAGATATTCCTTCTGTATAATTGTCTGGAAGCCCCTGTAGTCTTTCGCACTCTATTTCAGTTAGCCTTCTTATTTTACCATTAGGTAAATAAGTTTTAGTCAAATGTCTTGCAGCACCGTGTGTGGCAGCACTTAAACAAGACATTATACCATCATATCTGTATATACTATCCTGTTGATGTTTTCCACCCTTATGCTTTATAATCTCTTTATCTGACCATTTAAAATCTAAATTTAATTTATTTAATTGTCTTTCTGTTAAATAATATCTTTGATCTACTTCCGATTCAAGTATATCAATTATTTTTGTTTCACACCGTTTTGGTAAAGCATTAAATGGAATATTTGTCCAATACAATCTCAACCTATTTTGTGGAACAAAATTTTTCGAATTTATCAATAATGGTTCGACTTTTATAAGGTCAGTTATTGCATCTTGCCATTCTTTTTTCATACGAACATTTTCTAAAAGAAACCATTTGGGTTTAAAATGCTCTAATATCTCTATAAATTTAAAAAACAAGCCACTTCGTGGGTCATCGAAATTTAACCCCTTACCCGCCAAAGAAAACCCTTGGCATGGTGATCCTCCCATAATTAAATCTATTCTTCTAGGAAGTTTCCATGTTTTCCAAGCATTTATATCACCTAATTGAATGGTTTTAGGAAAATTTTTTTGTGTGATATTTATAGTATTTTTATTTATCTCGCTTGAAAAATATTTTTTATATTTAATATTAGACAATTTTAGTGCTTGTTGGCCGCAACTAATACCGTCAAATAAACTCAATATATTCATACATTCTTAACCTCATAATTTAATTTGGTGTGCTCGACAGGATTTGAACCCGTAACATAAGGGGTTAGAGCCCTCTGTTCTACCTTTGAACTACGAGCACATTCTGGGTTAAAACAATTCTGTTAACTTACCCCGCATCGATGCTAAAAAGATAAACTTGTTTGTCCGTATAGATCAACCTTAAAAAGTTTAAAATATTGTTCTTTATTAAGATTTAACTTTGTTTTTACATAATCAGGAAGTAATTCATCATAACTTTTATGTAAATATTCTAATTTAGATTCAGGTGAAAAATGAATAATATCATGAACATAGTTATGAGCTGTTGTTCCACAATCTATACAATCAATATCAAAATCGCATTTTATTAAATAATAAGGACGATACTCAATAGGAATTAAATGATGCATCACACATAGAGGCTTACCCTTGGAATTTAAATGTGGTGATCTAATCCCTGTAAATCTACAAGTGTAATTATCTCTTTCAAAGACTAAATTAGGTAAGAGGTTATTCAACCCTGCCCTATTATTAATCGAACCAGATAATTGTATATCACATTCGTCTCTAAACAACGACATTTCATCCTCACTATAATAATTATCTATGATTTCCTTCATTTGTGGATTACTAATAGAAATCATACCACCAATTTCTTTAAGAACCCCAAGTGCCACAAAAGAACCGACCACATAGCTATACATTTGTGAATAAGGAGAACTTTTAACGGTTAAATCATTTATGTCAGCTTTAAATACTTTCTCATTTATTATATAAGGAAATGTGTTAGTAAAAAAAGTCTTTGGCAATTCTTTATATTTTTTGAGGTAGTACATCATCAAAGAGACCGGCTTAACAGTAACTTTACTACTCACATACATAGTTCCAGAGTTTGGGTAAACAATACTTTTAGCATTACTACAAAGCATGTCAGCCAAATCATATTTATTATTTGATTTAAGAAATCTTAATGTCTTTTTACCTGAAAAAGAAGCGGTTACTCTCTTACCGCGAGGACTATAATCTACAAGACCCCACCAAGCAGATGTTCTAATAGCATGTTCAACAACTCTTTTATTTTTATGCACAGAATAATATTTTTCTAAAAAATTAGGCAGATCTTTCTCATACTGCTCTATATCCACCCCGCCAGACATATTTTGGAGGTAATCTAAATTCCCCATTGTTATTCTAGTAGATATTTCGCCTCTTTTACCACGTCCGATAAGTGCAGAACTACCTGGGGCTTGAAGTCTCTCTTTATTTTTTTTATGATGCATTTTATTTTTCCTTTCCTGTATCCTTGATAGAAGGCATGTTCTTTACAAGCCTTTTAACTAATTCTGGCATCAAAGCCTCTCCTATAACCTTTCTAATTAAGGGTTCCTCAGCCCATGACGGTGGGGACCAATCATCGGGCAGCCCTGTAAGTATAAAAATTTCTTTTAAAGTTAAAACTCTAGGATCGCTATAAGTACCATCTTCATTTAATCGTCCTGGATGGACATTATTTTGTGAAGAAATAGCACCATTACTCATTGTTATAGTTGGAGCCGGAGCATCCCAACGCATTCTTTTATAAGTAGTATTATAACCCTTTATTCTTTTACCGTTTTTTCTAGGTGTATATTCTTCGTCTACATTATCAAATGCTGACATACCAGTAGGAGTATGCGACATGATTTTTATATGTTGTTCATTATGTTTTTTAGCATAATGATATGAAGTTTTAGAATTTGCCTTTTCTTCTGGTGAATTTACATCTTTTTCTGGAGGATATACTTTTCCTTTTGATGAGGGCATCAACGAGGGCAAATGCCCTATAGCCTCTTCTACTGTAATTTTTTCCTCTTCTTTAGGGAAATGCCATTCATCCATAGTATTTTTAGAAATTAAAAATATAGCCCTCCTTCTAACTTGCGGGGTTCCATAATCGGCTGCATTTAAAACCTTATAATTGATACGATAACGATCTGATAAACATGCAGTTAGGTATTCAGGTATAAGTATTGGTTCGTTTTTAAACATTATTTTAGTTTTTAAAACAGACGGTACATTCTCAAGTATAACCCAGTTAGGCTCCAAAACATTTATCATAGTTACTACATACTTTACTAAAGAATTCCTTTCATCAAATGGGTTTTTCTTACCGGCCAGACTCATTCCCTGACATGGAGGTGTAGCCAAAATAAAATCACATTTAGCCTCTTTAGCTTTATAAATTAAAGTATTCAATACATCTATATCGCATATAGAACCACAGACAACATCAGTTTGTGGATGTAAAAATTTATAAAAATCTGACCGGTCTTTTAATAATTCATTAGCAACTGTTATATCTATACCAAAGGAACTTAAATAAGTTTCCCCTATACCAACATTAGCAAAAAGGGAAAGTCCGCTTATCCTATTATCAATCATATTTTATTGTACTCCTTTTATTACTCTGAATCGAATATCCATTCCAAACCCCTAAATCAAAATCAGCTGGGGGCACTCCAAGCATTTTAGCATAATATAACACATGCCTTTCCAATGTCAAATACTGTTTTTTAGAATTTGGTGTTGATCTCGGCACATCAATACCCTTTGACTTAAGAAATTTAAGCATATGTGTATCTAACCCAGCACACTGTGCATTCTTACGACTATGCAAAATGAAACAACGAGAGGTCTTCATACCAATGCCATGAATTTTTTCTAAATCCTCTGTTGAACAAGTTCTTAAATTCAATCCTGAATTAGCTATCTGTATAAAAGACTTGGCTTTAGAATTAAAGCACCCTATACCACTACCTTTCATCCATTGAGGTAAGTCTAAAAATTCGTAAGCTAATCTTACCAATTGAAAAGGACTAAATTCAGGCGAAAAATGTGCTTTCAAATCAGATAAAAGATTATCCAAACATCTGGCTGCTGTAGTACCATTTTTACCTGCTGCACAAATCCAAAACAATAAGTGTTCTTCTAATTCATTGTCAGTTAAATTATAGTTTGTTATATTACTTGGGTCAATCATATTTTATAATAACCTCATTCCACTAAATTTATTTTCTTCGGTGGCAATGGCTGTAATTTGATTTCCTATATCTGGCTCTCTAAACTCAATGTAATTATTAAGCTGCATTTTCCAATCAACAAGCTCTTGTTCGTTGTTTACACCAAGATAAATCAATGTGCCATTTTCCCATTTAGTAATAGGGCCATGCAATAAGTACTCTGCTACTGCATGGCCAGCTTGAACCGCTTGTTGACTTTTAGAAAGATCCTTACGAACCAGAACATACAGCTTCTGGGAACTCATCTAACCACTCTTTTTTTAAGTTATTAATATAATAAGTATTTAAGGGAATATGGCATTTGTGTTCAACTTTTTCATATGCTGTATTTTGCATATAGCAACAATAAATAATGTGCTTATGTCTAATTTCGTATTTAAGATCTCTTAATTTACTTTGTATAGACCAAAGTGGTAAATTAAGTTCTGTGCGTTTAGCTTGTTTACGATTTTTCTTCCAAATACGAATCTCTTTGGATAAATTTTTGAGCTCTTCTTTAAGTTCAAAATACCTTTTATATTTCTTCATGGTAGTATCCTCCAATTAGTTAATATTATTATTTGAATCAACTGGTTGAAGGATACTACGGAGGACCTCTTACCTATGTAAAGCCTATCTATCTATTCATAGCAATAACTCCTATCAAAATGCAACAAAATTCTTATTCATTGTACTAACAGTATTGTTAACAACTGCTTTTCGGGCTACAAATCGACCCTTATTATCACGAAAACCATAGTAACTTCTCTTGGGCAAACCAAGAAGAGTCTTCAACTTGTTAGGCATTAAATCACTCATTTTGTGCATACCAAGTTCTTGAATCTTATATAGATTAAACTCATAACACTCTTTACCACCATATGCACCGTTGTAAACTACAGGAACATCTGGAGTTAAATCATTGGCCGGATCAACAATAAAGTACCAATCATCCTGAAGGTTCACAAATACAAAAATACCACCATTTTTAATAGCAGAATGAGCCTTATATTTCTTAATATGGTACTTTTTTTGATTTGATCTTCGGCAGGTTTGAACTTCAACTGGGGTTTTTATACCTGTAGATGTGGTAACTAACAAGTCTTGTTTAGAAGTAATCCTTATAGCTTTATCACGAACTACGACCCAATCACTATCAGACCCATTTTTAACAACCGTGGCACCATTATCTATAGCGATAGCTCTGTAATAAAGCCAACAACGGATCATTTTTTGAGCAACCCATCCCTCTATAATATCGTAAATATATCTATCATCATTACGAATATCCTTAAAATATGCAGGAAGTTTTAAAGGCATGGCTTTGTTTAATTGTAATTCCCTAATAAGAGCATTGGTTCCCTTATTTACAGCCCTCATAGCATCATCCTTTGGGATATTCCAACGGTTTCCAATGTTCTTGTACTTGTCATAAAAAGTTTCTACATAGTCCATAATTCTTTCTCCTTTTAAATGTTAAATAAATCCTTAAAGTTCGTAATGAACTTTCCCTTTGCCTTAAAATATAAGCATTAATAAAAAATTGTCAAGTGGAATATAGAGTTTCAGAATACAAGATGATTATCGAATCATACAAAACCGTACATATTATATTTAGTGATATGTAAGCACGAAGAGGGTTCTCCCTCAAGAACAAAATATAATTTTGTTATCCATTAGTAGTTGTAATTAAAATTTGCTGTGTGTATTCTTTAAACTCTATATCTCCTCCCTCTTTTAATTCGAGTAGGCGGGATTTGAACCTGCGGCCCCCTGCTCCCAAGGCAGGTGCGCTAACCAGACTGCGCTACTACTCGTTTTTAATACTTGTGGAGATGGCGAGAGTCGAACTCGCGTCTTGAATACCCAACTAATAAGGTTATACAGCGATTAAAGGGGCGGACGAATTGCCGCCTCCACCATCTAATTTTTATCAAAAGAAACTAGAAAAACTTTATAAATTTACAAATTAATAAATTGAGAGATTCTGTTGCTAGGTTCTCCCTAACCCCATGGAAGCCAGATTAAGCTCCAGCCACCATAGTGTTGCTCTTTAATGTAGTAACTTCCTTATTGAGAGAAAGTTGCCCGCGAGCAAAGTCTAACATAGATTCGCCATTTACTTTGTTTATCACTGTTTTTATGGTGTACTGTGATGTTCACCACGCTGAGCTTATTAATTGATCTACCCAATCGAAACCATTTCATCCCCATTGTGTTGGCTTGGAAAGCATGAAGCTTTTAATCTGTAATATAACAGCCAAGCCTATATATAATATTAAGTTAGTTTATTATAATAATTTTAAATGTCCAGTAATTTTATCTATTATCTCTTCCTCATCTGGGCCAATAGCAATAGTAGTAAAAGTAGGAACACCATGAAATTCGGTTTGTCCAGAATCTTGTATTAATGCAAATATAACATTAAGCTCTACCGCTTTTTTCCTTAATTGAAGCAGTTCGATTTCAGATTCACAACCAACTACAATTTTAGTAAATTTCCCCTCTAACCATGCTTTTAAAGGTTCTGGCGGAAAAAATAAATAACCTCCTACAGGATTTTTTTCTAAAAATTTAGTTAGTGTTCCAACAGAGGCATGAGCTACTTGTGCTGCCAATTTACCTTTTCTCATATTTAAATCTTTTCTAGCCACTATTACTTGTTTAATCATAACTATAAAATTCCCTACCTAGTTTTCTTTCTAATTCTTTTTTTATCCTCTTGTACCTACCTTTTACTCTAAACATCTTCTTTGTGTTTGTCAAGTCGTTTTGCTCGAATTTTATTATTCTGTGCTTTAAATCAACCAACTCATTAATTTTATCAATTATATCATCCATACAGGTTTTTTACTATAAGCCCATTTAGAAAAATGAGCTTTATCCCTTCTGTAATATTCTCTGTAAGCTTCCACAGTATCTTGTGTTTTGTAAGCATCCGGCACAGCTTGTGGTGGATCTTTTAACCACCCATGATCCAACAACATATTAGGCACAGGTAAACAACGCAAATGCCTTGTAGACTTGTGAATTTTACCATACCTATGAGTAAATTGATGCTCATCGGGCACCGCCAGATGATTCCAGAACCCCGAGGCTCCATCCGAGCCCAGTCTTGAGAACTACCTTTGCCGCATTAACATCACGGTCATGATGTGCTCCACAGGCACTACATTCCCAAAACCTTACTTTAAGCCCGCCCAATCCTGTTGGCCCGGTTTTAGCACCACAAGTTGAACAGGTCAGAGTGGTATTTTTAGAATCAACTAAAACACACTTCCTACCATGGTTATCACTTTTGTATGAAATGAATTGTCTTAATTGAGAGATACCTGCGTCAGAAACCGACTTACCAAAAACCTTGGCTTGCCCTCGCAGGTTATCGTTTGTTATGTAAATCTCTGAAAAGTTTTGAATTATTTGTCGTGAAACTTTATGGTTGTAATCCTTCCGTCTATTAGAAATTCTTTCGTGTAACCTACCGACCAACTTCTTTCGTTTGCCCCGTTGTGCTTTAGCCAACCGCTTTTGCCCTTTAACAAATTCTTGGTGACTAGAAAACTTTTGACCGTTTGAAAGTATTGCCAAATCCTTGAAACCCGTGTCAATACCAACAACATCGATTGTTTCTTTTACTGGAAAAGTATAGATGGCATCTATACACAATTGACAATACCAGCCAGAGGCTCTACGAATTATACGAGCTTGTTTTATAACACCATCCGGTATCTCTTGTTTATGAAAACAAACTTCTTTTATTCCTGGTAAAGATATTCGATTATTAGAAATTCTACTCCGCTTCAATATATCTGGAAAACAAATAGACCGAAGTTTATTATGAACTGACTTTAATTTCGGTTGTTTAGACACTTTCTTAAAACACCTATCCCAGGCACTATATGCTTGTAAAATCGTAGCCTGAATTGTATGCGAAGGAATACCTATCTTTTTAGAAACATTTGGTAAACTGTTCTGTAGTTTAAGCTTTCTATGATACAGTTTATCCTTGGCATCCAGTTCTATTTTTCTGGAAACCCAGTTATAAACACCAGTCAAACACCATAACCATTCTTCTAGTTTGGCAGTTTGACTTTTGTTAGGTTTAAGTTTTAATTCTCTTACCAGCATACAACTCCTCCTGAAACCAATAGTAAATATTAAATCCTACTTGTCAAGTTTTGCTCGACGAACATAGTGAGTCAAGAGCCTAACCCCGAACACCGTTCGGGGATTGCGGCTCTAAGGCTGTTCATCGGCATATCTGCTGCTATAGGTCGAGCCAAAAGCTCTATAGTTCTGAAATGCTCTTCGTCCAACTCGCAAAAGTGCTCTGCTTTAGACAATAAGTGCAACATTTTATTTAGAGATGCATCCTTGTCCTCTTTGGTCTTTGCATTTCTAGTAGCTGTAACCGCCCCTTCATAGAGAAACAATGAGTTTTTCTTCATGTTGTCTATGTGTATGTTCATTAAATTATTAAAATTCTCATCAAATTCCACCATTTTTACCTCCCTATTTAATTATATTTGTTCTTGCCCTGTTTACAACAGTCTCACCATGGAAGCAACCCCTAACAAAGGCCGTGTTCAGTTCATTCAAGATTTTTGCTCGTAACTCTCTATTTACAGTAAATGGTAATGTAAACAAATATTCGTCTTCAAAACTAACATCTACACCAGAATACTTCTCTGATAGAGAGATTTTATAGGGTTTTGGTAAATTGATTATTTCTTTTAAATTCACTTTCTATAATCCTTTATGAAAAGGGTACGAGGAACGGTTAGATTAATATTACAATATTATCTTTTTTGTAACAAGAAATCAAAAGCTTTTCTTTATTTTTTCCGGTGGGGGAGGTGGTGCAGGATAATGGGCTGGGTTTATTGAGACACTGTTAAAAAGTTTATTGATTAGCTCTTCTGTTTTAATGATCAATCGCATTTGGTCTACATTTAATGGGTTAATTTTTAAACCCTTTACTACTTCAACATTGGATGCCGAATAATTAACATCACCAGTCTCAATATAATTGCGGCGCATATTTAAACCAATGATTATCATTTCCTTCTCTTCCTCATTTAATTCAATCTTTATTCCCATTTTTTCTTCCTTTCCTATTTACACAAACAAGAGTGTGTAGGTCAATAAAAGAATTGTTATGTGGATTGCTTGATCCGCACCAATTGTTACAAAGAACCAGTGTCTTTTTTCATTTCTCCAGAAATACGAGGTAATCCTTGACGAAAAGAAATCCACAATAAAATGAGACAATCCAGTTATTGTCATGAAGGATAAACCAAAGTAGAAGAATGGAAGAGCATAGGTAGTTGCATGGATGCCCAACCATTTTAAACTTTTAGATTTGTTAATAGCCATATTGTCTGTTTGAAAAACAAAATCAGCGACAAAATGGAACCATATTAATGTTATGAAATTATAAAGCATGCAAACTCCTTCTGTTATTCGAATATCAAAGCCATTATTTCATCTTTGATGTGTTCCATTCGTTCAATGTATTGTTTAAAAGCCGCAATACATAACTATTTGGCAATATGAAAGGGTTTGTTCTCTTAAAATCTTCGAACCGTTCCCTGGAATAGCCCTCCCTCTGAAGTAAGTCTAGAATAAAAGTACCAACTGCCCCACTTCTAGATATTCCTGCTGAACAATGAATGATGAAAGAATCTACTTTTCTAATGTTAAACAAAACGAAATCAACTATTTGTTCGGCCTGCTCTTTATTTATCGGTTCAAGACTTTCCACACCTGGAATTTCTAAAGTCTCCTCTATATCCCAAAATTTTGTTGTGATAAAGTTCGGATGATTTCTTGACAGGAGCTCTTTTCTGTCTGGATCAATGATTGATATAAAGGCTGTTCTGTTAAAATTTTCTACAGTTTCATCTGTTATGTTCCTGTCCTCCAGCATTTGTCTGAATACTACTTTTGGAAATATTATGATTCTCATATAATGCCTATTCCTCTATGTAAATTTTTATCCTTTGACCAGTGTCTATGTTCACTAAAATAATGTACGGTTGTTTCTCATCTTTGTGTTTCGAATACATAACAACTAGATTTTTACCCAGAGACTGTCCCATATGATAAAAATCGTGAAGGAAAGGGTTTTCGTGTTTGGGCTGCAATGGCAAATCCTGAATTTTAAAACCGTTGACCTCTAGCTTTACCATAAGTCCTCCGATGTTAACACTTTGTTGAAGTTAAATGGAATTTGTCCAGATTGCTTGGCAATTTTTAAGGCCTCTTGCCTACTTCTAAAAATACCTAAACTATCTATAAAACCTTGTTCGTGTGAATAAATCGGTATATCGAGACCGTGTTCTTGTACTGCCTTTTTTATACAATCACAATGTCTGCTGCCTGTTATTACAACATTACCTCTTTTTACGGCGGCGGCTGTAATTTTGTTCATATACAAGCTCCCCGTTAAAGAAATCCCATACAGGTTGAGTTAAAGCACACCCTTTCACTCTTGTGCATACCTGATAAATTGTCTCGTCCTTTTTGAAAAGTTTTCGGGCCCTCTTAAAAGCACCCTTAAGTGTGCAAGCTTTTACTTTAATAATACTATGCAGTCTTTCCCAATTCTCGTCATTTGCAACTTCAAATTCGAATTTACGCATAGTTTCCGCCTTTAGAGTTTATTGTTATAAACCAATTTGTAAATACACCAATTTGTTTTTGATATTTCAAAAGAACCAGAAGTAACTTCACCTATTTTAAAAGGTTGATCAGGATACACATGCTCCATGTAAATTACTACTTGTTTTATATCGGTATTTACTTCTGAAAAATATAGAAGTTTTTTACCATTCTCAAACTCTACTAATAACACACTTTTATTATGATTTGTATTTTCTGTTTTATCTGTCATGATACGAAGCCTCCTATATTATCATGTTACTATACTATTACACTACTACAGATATATCAAGTGGCCCGTAAACATCTTCGTGATTGTCGTCGAAATGAATGCGATACGGATAGCGTCTTCCATCGTACACAGCAGATACCATTCCAGCAACGACAGTTGACACCTCATCAGAATTAGCACCAACAATGAGAAATCGGTCCCTGTTTGATAAGATGTTGTTGTCTTTTACAGGTGGGGCACCGTTATAATCAACAATGGTGCCCCTACCATGGTTGGAATGATATACTCTTGTGCCTATCCGTAATAACCGCATTTTTTACTCCTTCGTTTATTCTAGTCTTTAGGAATAAGATCAGCAACCGCTATTTTAGCTTTACGGGCCCGCTCCAACATAACTTTTTCACACATATCCCAACCGACTTTCTTTCCCTCTATGAAAGCCTTGATAGTTTGAGTTCTGAAGTGACCCAACAGTGTTACGATCAGCAACATACCTATCAAAATCAATAACACAGCAAGCACAATCAAAACAACAGCATAGTTGTCAATGAATGTCTGGCTTATATACATTTCTTAATCTCCTTTTCTTACGGTTTTTAATTGTTTTGGTCACAAACACTATACTAATACACATAAAGATAAAAGATGCTGTTGTAAATATAGTCATGATGTCCTCAATCATAATGAGGTTAAGAAAACATGTCCAAATTGAAATTATTGCAGAAAGATACTAAACAAAATTCTTCAGCTTCTTTTCTGCTGTCAAAAATTAACCCCTTTAAATTTTCAATCCAATACACAGTCTTACCAGATTCAGTTGTTGTTTCTATAATTTTGTAGTTGTCCTTCCATGCTTCCAGAGCTTTCATAGTTTTCAAAACCTGCAAGCCATTTGCTGTAAGTCTCAAAACAGTAGTGTCTTTCATTTTTGTCTCCTTACTGTTCTTATTTATCTGTTTTGATAATGTAACCTATTACGACCCAAATTAAAAATATAATGGCACCGCCTTCATCATCTATTGTTTTATAGCCAAAATAAGATGGGTATACCTCTATTACAGGATATAGCAACATCCATAATGTAAAAGAAAAGATTCTCATTTAATCTCCTTATTGGTATATGACTATACTACTATTTATAAACTATCATCGTCTGCATCATTTCACTACCGTTCTTACAGGTAAAAACGAACAGTTTAGCGAAACGATTGTTAGACTCTAGCACCACATCATACCTGCGCACGGCTCCTCTTTGCCCCTGACTGGAAAATTCATTCGTATTAAGCTTATGCTTCGGTCTACCACGATATTCAAATATCACATCAGCATTGTCTATTGCGAAACATCGATGATGATTACATGGGTCCGTAGCATCGATACCACTCACAGATACAATACCGATGTGCTGTCCAAAGCCCAAGTCCAGATAGGCTTGTAATGAATGGAACAGTTGTTCTTTCGGTATTTGTCGTATGGCCGAGTCCGTAATTATCGCTTTCCAACGATCACGGATATTACCACCGGTACGCTGTTGTTTGTACAAACGCCCGGCGACTTTGGCCATTAATTCACGATGACCAATGCCTATACCGTAATCCTCAACACGGGCTTGGTTGGTAAACGGATAGGTCTTTTCCTTCTCATAGGTAAAGATATCGCCTAATATACACCTTACCCTGATGTTGTTGGCGGCTATAAAGGCTTTATTGTCGGGCCTCATTAGCCTGGTCATTATATTACGATGACGTTCAGCATCATTCTCCATTAATGTTAAGATTGATTTGTTACTCCCTTTGGCCAGAGCAGCACCATACCCAAGGTAGCGTTCGATATCGCGGCCGGGGACAGCAGTCATACTTGTAGCCAGTCCCATAGATGCAAGTTTGTTATACAGCCAATCGAATACATACCTCGTTCCTGGATTGGTATGGTCGTATTTGTGTAGATAACCTTTCTCTACTGCTGCCATAACTCACCTACCTTTCCGTTATTGTGTGTGTTTTTCGCGCGGGCTAAATAAGTATGCCATGGGAAACTCCATCTGTATACCATAACCTCCTTTTATATAGTTTATATAGTATAAAGTATAACCAATTTCTACTCTAAAGTAATCTATAATCAACAGCTTTGCGAAAAACCATTCTAACACTATATTCTTTAATTATTACAACTATTTATATTCAATATTATAAGTCACTGTTATATCACAGAATTTTTATCCTATTTTTTATAGCTTTACAATACTCAATTATATATACTTAAGATGCTATCAAAGATACCATAAGATACTGTTAGAGATACTGTAAGACGATATGATCTACACTGTCTTATACTGTGGTTTATGTTAATATAACTGTGCTATATCATAGAATAAATAGACTATATTAGGCTATATTAGACTATATTAAGATAACTGTACTATGATAGATTAACATAACTATGCTATATCACAGCATAAATAGACTAGATTAACATAACTAGATTAACATAACTATACTATACTATACTATACTATACTATACTATACTGACATATACTATACTATACTATACTACATTACAATGTTATTACACTATACAGGGAGTCGAAATCTCACACCACAGTTCAATCGATCGATGACCATCAAATCGATGCAATTTTTTATCGATCTATGCAGAACTTCGACCACTATAATAGTATAGTATATCTAATAATATAGCATAGTTATGTCTCCCTACCCCTTCCTTCCCTACTCTCTCCTTTACTAATCTACCCACACTATATCTATACTATACTACTATTCTATCGTCGATCGATGCTTGATTTAGCCAAATTTTCGATGCTAAAATAGATCTAACAATATTAAATACTTATAGAATCGATACTAGCTTTTGACCCCTTAGCTAGATACACTTTTTGGTACCTTTTGCTACCTATATGCTATATATTGAAAAAGCTGAATTTAGCTTTGTTATATTCCTATTTAGATACTGATTAAGAAATTTTGTTTAATTTTAGCTACTTATAAAATAAATATGGGAATTTTTGTTGTTTTTAACTTGACATT
>Ga0265294_10003843_pt1 | contig 18967 bp, 20 predicted proteins | sample MunlanPumphouse3_FD_192504 | JGI IMG/M metagenome (GOLD analysis project Ga0265294, IMG submission 192504) | Groundwater microbial communities from a municipal landfill in Southern Ontario, Canada - Pumphouse #3 | ecosystem: Environmental > Aquatic > Deep subsurface > Groundwater | place...
CTCATCCTCAAAACCGGCCCTTTTTGAGGACGAACCGCAGTTTTCTAGCAACTCATCCTCAAAACCGGTGCTTTTTGAGGACGAACCGCAGTTTTCTAGCAACTCATCCTCAAAACCGGCGCTTTTTGAGGACGAACCGCAGTTTTCTAGCAACTCATCCTCAAAACCGGCGCTTTTTGAGGACGAACCGCAGTTTGATTTGCCATGAAATTTTGATTTGCTCTGTGCATATTTAACAAATGAACATTCAGGGATATATTGCTCTATGTTAGGTCGCTGTCACCAAAAGATAAGGGAAGCCTCGGGGTATAATAAGTGATACCCGGTCTTTGTGGTGCAGCGACCGTCCCATCCAGCAAGGTTAATGATATGGGAGCCACAGTGTTAGCTTCTTTCTTAGTCAAATACATTATTCCCGGGTATATCAGTTTGGGGTCTACCTGCGACCGAGGGAGGGCAGATGCCTGAGGGAGAACCCGCGACCGAGGGGGGCAGGTGCCTGAGGGAGAACCCGCGACCGAGGGGGGGGGAGAAAAAAAGAGGATGACCACTGAGGCCATCCCCTTCTCTGTAGGGTGAGAGGTTCTCTGTAAGGTGAGAGGTTAAATGGGTTTAACGATATTTTGCGAATTCAATGTCTTTGGAAGCTTTTTCTGCGAAAGCGGGGATCTTGTTGATTTCTTCCATGAGTTCGTTCACTTTTGAGGTCTGTCCTTTGCGTGCGGCAATAACGGCTTTTACATATTTGGTTTTCATGCAGGTGCACTCCGACAAAGCTTCTTCGGCTTTATTCAGGTTGCCGTTGAGCAATTGAGCCAGCGAGGCGTTCATATGTTTCTTGCCGTCGAGTTTGGCGAGGGCTTCTTTATATTTTCCGTTCAGGATATCCAGGGCACCCTGGTTGACCTTTGCGGTGGGGCATCCGGATTTCGCAAAGAATTCGGCTGCCTTGTCAAAGTTGCCTTTACGCATTTCAATAACACCCAGATTGTTGGCGATAACAGGATTGGAAGCATCGCATTTGGCCAGTGCCGAGGCGGCTTCGTTCACCTTGTTGGCGTTCAGGTAAGCAACTGCCAGGTTGCTCTGTCCCCTGGGAGAATTGAATTTCTCTGCGGCTTTCTTGTAAAGAGCGATCTTTGTGTCGTTGTCTTTGGTAAGGGTGGCTGCATACAACAGGGCTTCCTCGTTCATGGCGTCCATATTATTGGCTGTCATTTCCACGAGTTCCTCATCGGTGTAATTGGTAAATTCGATATTGGCGATCACACGTGCACGGCGCAGTTCGGGCAACACTTTGTCTTCCAGTGTTTTGTATACTGCAGACATATTCCGGATCTCACGTTCGCGTATCACGGGGTCTGAATACATGGAAAGAACCCTCAGGATCAGTTCCTTGTCACCCAGGTCGGTTTTGCTTACCAGTTCCTGGAACCCTTCCCAGTCTTCCCCTTTGGTTTTCAGGTTCAGCGGGCCTTCTGTCTGGATCTTGCGGGTGAGGGTCTGGAACGCCTTTTCGGCACTCTTCATACGGTTTTCGGACAATTTTTCGTTGAAATCAACAGGTCCTTCCGGAGAAGCATAGGCCACAATATCCGTTCCGGTGACCGTCCTTCTTTCATCGGCAGGCAGATTTTTCAAAAATTCCTGGAATTCCTTGATCTCCCCTTTGGTCAATTCGCGGGCACGTACCTGTGCAGAATTCTTGGCATACATAATGTTGGCCTCTTCTGCTTCTTTGATGATCTTCTGATAGCTGTCAGGCATTAAAACAGGTTCTCCGTGGAGTTCTACCCATTTGTAAGTAATGTTGGCTCCGTCGGCAATTTTGTAAGCTACGGGCAATTCCCAGACATTATCATTATAAAGTACGGCACCTCTGAGTTCCAGGTATGACTTCTCCATTCCCTTAACATAGTCAAACTGGATCTTGTGCTGGATTTCGTCTCCCGCAACGGGGATCACGTTGTAATTGTCCAGTACTTTTTCTCCCTGGAGCCTGAGTGCGGGAGCGGCTGCTTCTCCCCCTTCGTATACCAATACGGGAGTAACTTCCAGCATTGCTTTGGGGTGGAAGTATCCTTCGGGGAACTTCAATGTATAGCTGACATCGATTTTGTCAGCTATGACCTCAAGGATCTCGGGATTGCATGACTTTTCAATGTCATCTGCATATTTCACCATATCCTTGGGATTGTTACAAGCCATAAGCATAACGCCAAAAGCGGCAATGCCCAGTAAGCGCAATAATGATTTTTTCATAAGTAAGAGTTTAATATTTTGGTATTTCCAGTATTGTCTTTAGGTCAACACATAAGGTTTAGCTTACAAATATAGTACAAAATTTATATCTTTGCAAAGATGGATGTTACAGCAATCAAGCAACGATTTGAGATCATCGGGAACAGTCCGCAACTGGACCGTGCCCTTGACATAGCGGCCCAGGTGGCCTCGACCGATCTGTCCGTACTGGTAACCGGCGAGACCGGCGTTGGGAAGGAGTTTATTCCCAAGATCATACATGCCAACAGCGCCCGCAAACACGGCAATTACTTTGCCGTTAACTGCGGGGCCATTCCGGAGGGGACCATAGACTCCGAGTTGTTCGGACACCGCAAGGGATCCTTCACGGGGGCCCACGAAGACCGGATGGGATATTTTGAGGTGGCAGACGGAGGCACGCTTTTTCTTGACGAGGTGGCCGAGTTGCCCCTTTCCACGCAGGTGCGCCTGCTCCGTGCCCTGGAAACCGGGGAATTCATAAGGGTGGGATCGTCCAAGGTCCAGAAAACAGATGTGCGCGTGATCGCCGCCACGAACGTGAACCTCCCGCATGCCATCAAATCCGGAAAATTCAGGGAAGATCTGTATTACCGTCTCAATACCGTTCCCATCTCAGTGCCTGCACTCAGGGAACGTCCGGGCGACATCCACCTGTTGTTCCGTAAATTTGCCGCCGATTTTGCCGAGAAATACAAAATGCCGGTCATCCGCCTTACCGATGACGCCCGGAACCTCCTGGAACATTACCGTTGGCCGGGCAATATACGACAGTTGAAAAACGTGGCAGAGCAGCTGAGCGTTCTGGAACAGACGCGCCAGGTAACTGCCGACACGCTGCAGCGATACCTTCCGCCTGACAACCCCCATCATTTGCCGGTGGTTTACGGACATGAAAAAGGCGGGAACGAAGATTTTGTTTCAGAAAGGGATATCCTTTACAAGATCCTTTTTCAGTTACGTGCCGAGATGGACGAGATGAAAAAGAAAGTGCAAAGTTTTGAAGAACACGCTCCGCTTCCCGTTCCGGGACAGGGGAAAATCCTGGCCAGGCCCGGGAACGAACCCCTGTCTGAGGAGGAAGAAATTACAGAAGGCGAGATATTGCCCCTCGATGTGGTTGAAGAAGGTTCTGATCTCTCCCTGAACTCATTGGAGAAGGAATTGATAATAAAGGTTTTGCAAAAAAACAAAGGACATCGAAAATCAACAGCCAGGGAACTGGGCATTGCAGAAAGGACTTTGTATCGCAAGATCAAGGAATACGAGATTGAATAAATGAAAAAGATACCGTTTGTCACCGGAAGGATGCTGCTCCTTTTTTTGCCGTTATTGCTTACCCAGTGCTGGTGGTACTCCTTTTCCGGGACATCAATCCACCGGGATGCGGAAACCATCAGTGTATCTTATATCGAAAACAGGGCCGAACGGATCAATCCTTCGTTAAGCAACGTCCTGACAGAGGCCCTGATGGACAAATACACAAAACTCACAAGTCTTTCGGTTATAACACAGGACGGGGATTATGCCGTTTCCGGCGAAATCACCGGATACACCATTGCCCCCATGGCGGTCACTTCGGACGAGGTGGCATCCATGACACGTCTTACCGTCACCGTCCGGATTGTCTTTGAAAACAAGCTTACCCCTTCGGAGAACTTTGACAAGAGCTTTTCATCGTACGAAGATTTTAACTCCGCCATATCTTTCGATGCGGCGGAAAGCGGACTGGTGGATACGATCGTCGAAAAGATCGTGGAGGATATTTTTAATGCAACCGTAGCCAATTGGTAAATGCTTTTTCAGATGGACAGATCTACATTTTACGAAAAATACCTGAATGCAACACCTAGGGAACTGGCCCCGCATGGTTACCTGTTGCAGGATACGGTCCGCCGTTATCCATGGTTCTCCCTGGGGCGTCTGCTTCTTTTCAAGTCCCTTTGCGGACTGGGTGGCGAAGCCTGTTTGTCCGAGTCGGAAAAAACGGCAGCTTACCTTTACTGGCGCAATAAACCATATTTTATACTGCAGGAAAGCCTGAAAGAACAGGAAAAACAGGCCGAGGATGAATTCTTCACCCTGGACCTGTCGCAGGAAATTGAAAAGGATAATCCGGATCTGACGCAGGAAGAACCGGGACCGACCCCGCACATCAAACGTGAATTTGATCTGGGACCACCCCAGGAACGTCTTTTTTACCCGGGGTCCGATTATTTCGGAAAAGCAGATCTGGCTACTCTGCAACTGGACGTTACGGCCCCCATAGACAGGTTCATCAGTGAAAATCCGCGTTTTACCCAGGTACTGAAACGGACAGGTGAAAATGTTGACACATCGGACCAGGACGTTTCGCCGGTCCTGGCCGACGATGAATTCGTAACGGAAACGCTTGCAAGGATCTATGCCCAGCAGGGTTACCACAAACTGGCCATTGCCTGTTACGGTAAACTTATTTTGCTATATCCGGAAAAAAGCGTTTACTTTGCGACCCTTGTTGAAGAAATCAAGCAAAAAACAAACAATTAAAACATGTATACAGCAACCGCCATTCTCATAGTAATAGCAAGTATACTGCTGACTTTAGTCGTATTGATACAAAATTCAAAAGGAGGCGGGTTGGCAGCCAATTTTGCAACGGGTAATACAACCTTTGGCGTTCGTCAGACATCCGACTTCCTGGAAAAGGCCACCTGGGTCCTGGCCATAGCCATTTTGGTTCTTTGCCTGTTAGGAACCACATTCATTTCCACCGGCAGGAACAAGAGGAATTCCGACCTGGAACAACGACTTGAGCAAACGCAGCAACCTGCAGGTCTGCCGCAATTCCCAACAGGGACAGAAGATGCCACTCCTCTGCTTCCCACAGAATAAACCATTATGTATTCTTCTTTTCAAGATCACCTGAAGGAAGAACTGACGGGGATCCGTGACGCAGGGCTATACAAGGAAGAAAGGATCATTACTTCTCCCCAGGGGTCTTCCATAATAGTAAAAAACCGTCCGGTACTGAATTTTTGTGCCAACAACTACCTGGGATTGTCCAACCATCCCGAGCTGGTCAAGGCTGCCGGAGAAGCACTCAAACATCGCGGATACGGAATGTCCAGTGTCCGTTTCATATGTGGAACGCAGGACCTTCACAAGGAGCTTGAAAAAACCATTTCCAGGTTTTTCGGGACCGAAGACACCATCCTTTACGCATCCTGCTTCGATGCCAACGGGGGTGTTTTTGAACCCCTTCTGGGAGAGGAGGACGCCATTATTTCCGACGCGTTGAATCACGCTTCCATCATTGACGGGGTACGTTTGTGCAAGGCACAACGTTACCGCTATGCCAATGCAGATATGCAGGATTTGGAAAAATGCCTGCAACAGGCCCGGAAACAGCGATTTCGCCTTATTGTCACCGACGGCGTTTTTTCCATGGACGGGAATGTGGCGCCCCTGGACAAGATCTATGCACTGGCCGTGCGGTACAATGCCATGATCCTGGTGGATGAATCCCATTCGGCCGGAGTTGTGGGCAGGACCGGACGGGGAACCACCGAACTGTATGACCTGAAAGGAAAGGTAGAGATCCTTACCGGAACCCTGGGCAAGGCATTCGGCGGTGCCATTGGCGGATTCACCACCGGCAAGCGCGAAATCATTGAAATGCTCAGGCAAAGATCCCGCCCGTATCTGTTTTCCAATTCCATTCCCCCGATGGTTGCAGCGGCCGGCATAGCTGCTTTCAATTTACTGGACCGGGACAACAGGCTTCAGGACAAGCTGCATGAGAACACCTCTTATTTTGTGAAGAAAATGCAGGAGGCGGGTTTTGACATCAAGCCCACCCAGAGCGCCATTTGTGCCGTGATGCTTTACGAGGCGCGTCTTGCCCAGGAATTTGCCGCGGCTTTGCAGGAAGAGGGCATCTATGTGACCGGTTTTTCATTCCCTGTGGTCCCAAAAGGAGAGGCCCGTATCCGCGTTCAGATATCTGCGGCACACGAGCCCCGTCAACTGGATGACTGCATCCGGGCCTTTTGCAAGGTCGGTAATAAGATGCGGGTTATTCAGATCTGATAATATTCACTTTTCTTCTATGCGAGACGCCAAACTCATGGAAAACGGGTTTGCGTACAATGACCACCTGGTCTGTCGGGACGTATAGTCTCAACGACCCCGTATTGCCTTTCCACGGGCTGTTTCGGTCTGCCTGAAAAGCGTTGATTGCAAGTACGTTGCCATTTATCTTAAACGTAGGTTTGAGTGCTTCTGCAGCAAGTTCTGCACTGTGTTCAGACCTGCCGAAAGACCTGGACCTGACCCATACTGACGGCGTTTCATTTTCGGACTGCCTGACAATGGTTACCGGGGGAAAGGCCACCACGCTTACCTCGTGCCGTTCTCCTTCAATCCAACCCAGTCTGTAGTGTGAATTGTCCGCTTCCAGCCAATACCTTTCAAACAGAAAATCCGATCCGGCATTCAGTTCAATATACAAGGTGTCGGAGGTCAGTTCCATGGGAACACTTTCTTCAAAACGGGCATCCCTCTGAAAATGAGAACACCCCTGTGCCGAGGTTATCACAAGTCCTATCAGTGAAGCCAGCCACAGGAAGAACAACGTACCGCCGATCCAGCGGTGTCCCCTGATGTTAAAGACAAGGACAGAGCCCAGGTGCAGGAATCCCAGTACAGGAATGACCAGCACCCCCATCCCGAATATTTTTACCCAGAGCATATTGCCCGGAAAGGCCAAAACGTCCAGTAAGGCTGTGGGAAAGAAATTCAGGGCAAATCCCGCAGCCGAAAATGCCACGACAAAGCCAATCAGTACGGCAGAGCTGGTAACCAGGAAGAACAGCCCCACCACAACGGCCACCACCCGTCCCAGGGCGTTCAGGGTCCTGTTGCTTTCCCCCCGGGAAGGCCTGGGTTCATACTGGTAGCGTGGTGCCGCTGACGGTCTGGGGTTGCGCTGTATACCCTTTGCCGAGACAGGTTCTCCCCGCATGGCATATTTTTCTTCCACCGTATGTGCGGCAGGAATCACTATCCACAGCAACACGTACACCAGTACAAAGAACCAGGGGAAATTGAAAAAAGCACTCCAGTGCCTGAAGTTGGCTGCAATGTGGATGATGGAGGGAAGGAAAAACAGGGCCAGGTAGAGGACCCTGATAATGATCACGTCAATATTGAAATAGGCGGCCAGACCGGAACAGACACCTCCCACGACCTTGTGGTCCATATCACGGTAAAGTTTTTTGGCCGGCCGTGCCCCGTTTCTGTACAGACCGGGGTCTGCATACGGCTCACCTCCTTCTTCTTCGATCACCTCGGGAGGCCCCATGATCTCAAGTACGGCATCGATATCGGCTTTTGAGACCACTTTCGCACCCCTTTCCGTGCGTTCGGCAAGCAATTCGGCAATACGTTCCTCTATGCCGTCTACGATCTCGGACCCGCCTACCTTGCCGGAATAGTACCTGCGCAGGTGGTCCAGATACACCTTCAGAACGCTGTAGGCATCTTCGGCCAGCGTGAAAGGCATTTTGTTAATGCTAACTTTGATGACTTTTTTCATTTTCTTAGAATATCAAGTGTTTCCACGATCTCTGTCCAGGCCTTGTCCATCTCCTGCAGGACGGTACGTCCCTTATCTGTGAGGGAGTAATATTTCCTGGGAGGGCCCTGTGTGGACTCTTCCCAGCGGTATGTGAGAAGCCCCTGGTTTTTCTGTCTTGTCAGCAGGGGGTACAGTGTCCCTTCCACCACAATGATACGCGCTTCCTTAAGCTTGTTGATCAGCTCGGAGGCATATGCATCGTTTTTGTCCAGTACGCTCAGAATGCAATATTCCAGCACACCTTTTCGCATCTGCGACTTAATGTTTTCAATATTATTCTCGTTCATAACGGCAAACTTTAAATTCATAATTTACAATTCAGCGACGTCCGCTGAACCGGCGCAGGTTTTCTGCCGTAACGGGCAGTCCCCTCATTTCGAGTTTTTCGGAAGCCGTTTTCGCCATGGGAACGGCAATCCAGAGAATGATGTAAACCCAGAAACTGGCGGTTCCCATGAAGAATGTGACTACGGCCAGCACCCGTATCAGGACCGGATCGCAATTGATGTAAGCCGCAAGACCGCTGCAGACACCACCGATCATGGTGTCATCGGGGTCGCGGTAAAGCCGGCGGCGGGGTTTTTCTCCCAGACCGTCGTAGCGTTCGTAACCGGAATACCCGTTGCGGCGACGTGACCTGCGGGTAGTGTCCTCGGGTTCCGCCTCTTCTTCGGAGTCGTTGGGATATCCCAGCTGCCGGATCACACGTTCCACAACATCCAGGGTGACTACTTCGCTTTTCCCGCGGGTATATTCATAGAAGAGTTCGGCAATTCGCTGTTCCACGTCTTCCATCACTTCACCCGCATCATGGCTGTCCATTTCGTTTCTGAAGCGCTCCAGGTACAGGTCCAGTCTTTGATAAGCATCTTCTTCAATAACAAAACTACTTCCGCCAATTCCAACATTCATTACTTTTTTCATAGTTTTATACAGTATAATTGGTTTATCAGAATTTTACGCCACAAAGATATATAATAATTTTGATACCTTGTATCGCAAGGTACTAAAATAATTAAAAAAATATGAACATGCACATATATAATTATCTTTGTATGCATGGAAAGCATTAAGGAAATCTTTAAAATTGGCAACGGTCCCTCAAGTTCTCACACCATGGCCCCGCGAAGGGCCGCGCTAAGTTTTGCGGAACGAAACCCCTCTGCCGAAAGGTTTTCGGTGACCCTGTACGGAAGTCTTGCCGCTACAGGAAAAGGTCACTTCACCGATAAAGCACTTGAAAATGCTTTCAGCCCCAAGCCCGTAGATATTGAATGGGACCCCGGAACCGTCCTTAAGCAACATACCAACGGGATGGAATTCAAAGCACTGGACAGAGAGGGCAACGTGCTTGACAAATGGCTTACCTTCAGCATCGGAGGAGGGGATCTTTCCGAGACCGGAACAAGATCCTCCCGAAAAGTTATATATCCCATGAACAAAATGGCCGATATACAGGCGTATTGCCAAAAGAAAGGGATCCACTTTTGGGAATATGTGGCGATGTTCGAGGAGGAAGACATCTGGGATTACCTTGAAAAAGTATGGCAAACCATGAAGGATGCCATACACAGGGGCCTGGAAAATGAAGGTGTCTTGCCCGGCCCGCTGCACCTTGCCCGCAGGGCGGCTTCCTATCATATAAAGGCCCAGGGATACAAGGGATCCATGCAACGCAGGGCCATGGCCTTTTCCTACGCGCTGGCCGTAGCCGAAGAAAACGCCTCGGGCTCTGTGATCGTTACGGCTCCCACCTGCGGGAGTTGCGGTGTGATCCCCTCGGTGCTATACCTGAACCAGACGTCCTACAATTTTCCCGAAGTGAGGATTTTGCGGGCCCTGGCCACGGCCGGTCTTATCGGATCGCTTATCAAAAGCAACGCCTCCATTTCAGGAGCCGAGGTGGGGTGCCAGGGCGAGATAGGTTCGGCCTGTTCCATGTCGGCCGCAGCGGGGGTCCAGCTTTTCGGAGGCAGTATTGCCCAGGCCGAATATGCTGCCAGCATTGGGATGGAACACTTCCTGGGACTGACCTGCGACCCTGTGTGCGGGCTGGTACAGATCCCGTGCATAGAGAGAAATGCCTTTGGAGCCACCCGTGCCATAGATGCCAACATGTATGCTTTATTATCAGACGGGACCCACAGGATAAGCTTTGATACGGTCATTGAGACCATGAAACGTACCGGTCATGATTTGCCCTCACTGTATAAAGAGACATCGGAAGGAGGACTGGCTGTTGTGTCAAATCAATGATATTTTGTACATTTACATAAGACAAAAACAACATAAAATAATCAAATAATTATGAGTCAAGTAGTAACAGACGACAATTTCAACCCGGTCGTTTTAACATCAACCGTTCCCGTATTGGTTGATTTCTGGGCTGCATGGTGTGGCCCCTGCCGTCAGATAGCCCCCATCGTAGACGAGATCTCCCGTGAAATGGAAGGCAAAATACTGGTATGCAAATGCGACGTTGACGGGGCAACTGAAATTCCTGCCAAATATATGATCCGGAGCATCCCTACATTGCTGTTCTTTAAAAACGGGGAGCTGGTCCATAAGATCGTGGGAGCTACCAACAAGCAGACTATTGAAGAGAAACTTCTTTCACTAATTAACGAATAAGACAATGAAAAAACACCTGATCGCACTGACACTAATGCTTTGTATGGGAACTGCGGCCCTGGCTCAGGGAAGTTTTGTGGTAAAGGCGGGCCTCAATTTCAACAAAATGCAGGACATCAAGATCGACAACCTGGAACAGTCATGGAACTCCCAGACAGGATTTCATGTGGGTATAGGAGGTCAGTACAGAATACCTCTTGTAGGCCTTTCCTTCCAGCCCGAAATCCTTTACAGCAGGATTCGTACCGATATCATAGGCGAGGTGGGACAAGATTCCTACGGATTCCGGATGGATTACATTGACATTCCCCTGAACGTGCAGTGGGGGATCAATATCCTGTTCCTGAGGCCATACGTTTTTGCTGCTCCCTACATAAGGTATGCCGTATCCAAGGGAGATCTCCTGGAACATGTGGAATGGCAGGACCTGAACCGCCTGGATTACGGTCTGAGCCTGGGAGCCGGTCTGGAGATATGGAAATTGCAGGTCTCGGGCAAATACAGCTGGAGTTTTGGGCAGCTGGCCCCTGGCGGATCGCTCCATATCGATTCCGATGACTGGAAGCTGGACGATGCCAATATGAGAGGATTCGAACTTTCGGTTGCATTTCTCTTTTAGCAGGCAATGTATGACACGGGGTGGATCAGGCAGTCTTTGGATGCCGACTGGAACGCTTTCCAAGGGATACTGAAGACTGCCCTTGATTCTCCGTACGCGCTTCTTTCTTCTATTGATGCCTACATTCTCCGGAAGCCCGGCAAACAACTCAGGCCGGCGCTTGCCCTGTGCGCTGCCCGTATCTGCGGAACGCCCGGACCGCTCAGCCATGCGGTGGCCGCTGTTGCCGAGATGATCCACACCGCATCGCTTCTTCATGACGATGTGGCTGACAATGCCGAAACCCGCAGGGGAGACAGAAGTGTGCAAAAACTATATGGTCCGAGGGCTTCCATTTTATTGGGAGATTACTGGTTTGCACGTGCTTTCCAGATATTGATGCAATACGACGGATTGCAGCTGTTGCCGCTTTACGCAGATGCCATACGTGCACTGAGCGAGGGAGAAATGCTCCAGATGGAAAAGGCGCAAACGCTTGATCTTACCTTTGACCAGTATGATACCATCTGTGAAAACAAGACCGTATCCCTGTTTCGTACGGCCATGCTCTCGGGGGCCTTGTCGGTCCCGGAAAAAGGCATTTCATCTGCATTCCGGTCTGTATTTGAAAAAACGGCATATCATCTGGGCATGGCTTTCCAGATACATGATGACATGATGGATTACCAGCCGGTTGTGGATTCGGGGAAACCATACTATCAGGACATCCGCGAATCCAAGATCACCCTGCCCCTGTTGGGAGCTATGGCCAACGCGGGCGACGGGGAACACAGGCTACAGGTGGCCGGATGGATACGCAGGCTGGAGCAGGGAAACGAACCGGCCCTGAACCGGATCATCCGATTTGTTCAGGAATATGACGGATTGGGATATGCGGGAAACGTGCTGCAGCATCACCTGGAACAGGCAAAAGTACAGCTCAGGCCTCTTCCGGATTCACCCTGGAAAGATTACCTGTTGAAAATTTCAGATACGTGATGGCCTTTCCCTGTTCCAGGAACTGTTTTTCGTAGAAAGTGCGGACCGTGATCACCGGGTCATCAGGCATTCTTTTTCCGTTGTATATATCGGGGTCCGATTCCAGCAGGATCATTCCGGGCCATCCCCTGACAACTTCCCGTGTAAAGTCGTAAAGAGACCGGCTGTCGGTTTTCAGGTGTATCTGGGCATGGGGGACCAGGAAATTCAGGTATCGTTCCAGGAAACGTGCCGAGGTAAGCCTTTTGTTCTCTTTTCTTGGCTGGGGGTCGGGAAACGTGATCCAGACCGCGTTCACTTCGGCGGGAGCAAAAAAACTTTCGATAAGTTCTATACGCGTCCGGATGAAGGCTACGTTCTTCAGACCTTCCTGCTGTGATGTTTTGGCGCCACGCCACAGCCTGGCTCCCTTGATATCTATGCCTATATAATTGACCTCCCTGTTTCGACGGGCCAGGGCGAGCGTGTATTCTCCTTTTCCGCATCCGAGTTCCAGTACAAGGGGATTCTCGTTGCCGAACACTTTCTGTTTCCACAAACCTTTGAGCGGGTGGTCTTTTTGGAACACTTCATCGTACGACGCCTGAAACAGGTTGGGAAATGTCTTGTTTTCCTCAAAACGGCGTAATTTATCTTTGCCCATGCCGGTCTTTTTTCATGGTCAATCCAACCGAAACGATGCCGTGGAGGGTACGTTCGGGCATGTTGTGCGACAGGCGCCAGTTACAGAACGGGGTATGGGTATAGAATCCCACAGTGTCCAGGTCAAACCTGTAATCCAGAAACTGTCCCGAACGTATTGCCTTATCAGGGTTCAGGGAGAACCAAAGCGTATCTGCGGGTCCACTCCGGGCCACGACCAGGGAGAGGTAGGCATGTGCATAATCCCCCGAAAGGCGTACATCAAGAGAGGTCTTATAGCGGGCAGTGTTGTCGGGAACGGGCAGGACCATTTCCAGACGGTTGAACCTGTCCCACTCGCGGTCGGGCAGGTTCAGCTGCAAATGGCTTGCCGCGGGGGGAGCGCAGGAGACCGCCGCCAGGAACAGGCTCCGGAAAAACATTTTTTTGACCTTATGGATTTTGAAGATCGGGTTTCCCATTTTTCCTGCGATTGTTTTTCCTCCGTTTGTTTTTTGGTTTTTTATCGAAACGCGTGATGCTTTCTTCACCGGCTGCTGACCTGAAACCGTTTTGTTCGCCGTTGTTCTTTTGTTTGGGAACGAGGGAGGGAACTTTGTTCCCGGCACGGTTTGCCGCCAGCATTTCCCTGACCCGGCCGGTTTCCACAGGTTGCATGTTGGCCATGCTGTGCGGGTCGTAGCTGAACCACATGATTCCCTTCAGTACATCGGTCTTTACAAGGTAAACCGGTCCGTCTTCCGTTTCAACGGGATGGTTCACCTGGGGGATATCCTTCTGGGCATCCATGTATACGGGCGTTTCGTAATCGATGCAGCATTTTAGCTTGGAACACTGTCCGGCGAGTTTCTGTGGATTCAGGGAGAGGTCCTGGATCCTTGCCGCCTGTGTGGTGACGGAATTGAAATCGGCCATCCACCTGCTGCAGCACAACTCCTGTCCGCACACCCCAATTCCTCCGATCAGGCCGGCTTCCTGACGTGCTCCAAACTGTCTCATTTCAATACGGACGCAAAATTCTGCAGCAAAGAGCTTGATCAGACGTCTGAAGTCCACCCGTTCGTCGGCAATATAATAGAAGATCGCTTTTGTGCCGTCCCCCTGGAATTCCACATCTCCTATCTTCATCTGCAACCCTTCTTCGGAGGCTATCCTGCGGGCGCGGATCATGACATGATGTTCCCGCGCAATGGCCTCCTGCCACTTTTCCAGGTCAAGCAGCTTTGCCTTCCTGTAGATCTTTTTGAATTCGTAGGTCTCCAGGTTCAGCTTATGACGTTTCATCTGCCTGACAACCAGCGGTCCGGCCAGGTTGATCAGTCCAATGTCATGCCCCGAAGCCGCTTCTACGGCAACAATGTCCCCTACTTTCAGCGGCGTTCCGGAATCGTTTCTGAAATATCCTTTATGCGTGTTCTTAAAACGTATCTCAAAAATATCATTCCCCTGCTGATCGCCCAAACCTTCCAGCCAGTCGTAAGTAGCCAGCTTGGAACAACTGTAATCCAGGGTACATTTCAGGTCTCCCATGGGGGTCCTTTCCACAAGGCATCCGCGTGAACAGTCGTGTTGTATGTTTTTTTCTTCCATTTTTCCGTAACTATCTCTGCAAAGATAGGAAAAAGTCAAATGCCAGCGAGCAGAACAATACCCTGGCATTGACATTGCGTTCCAGCTGTTCGGCAGCCGTGTTCAAACGGTTGTAGATCTTCCGGAAAAACGATTCTGACATGCGGACGGCATATTTTGCGGCAACCGCTCCGGATACCTGGTCCTGAAAAGCAAGTTCCGGGACCCCGCAAAAGATCATGTAGTATTGACGGAGGATCTGTAAGGAAATTCCTATGAAAGCTTTTTGCTGCTCTCTTCCCCTGGATGCCATTTCCTCGGCCCAGTCAAGGACTCCGGAAGGTTTCCCCGCCAGGCAGAGATCCAGCAGCTCTTCCAGGTTCCGCCCGGCTTCCCTCGGCAGGGGCCTTTGGTCTTTTGGGGGAACCTGCACGTGCATGCAGCGGCTCCTGACGGTAGGCAACAGTTGGTCGGGACGGTGGCTGACCAGGAGAAAATACGTCCCCGGGGACGGTTCCTCCAGTATTTTGAGCAATTTATTGGAGGCGGAAACATGCATCCGTTCCGGAAGCCAGATGATCAGCACCCTTGCCCCTCCTTCAAAAGAACGAAACTGAAGTTTTCTCAGGATGTTGCCTGCTTCGGCCGTTCCAATGGTCCCCTGTTTGTTCTCAATATCCAGTTTTTCATACCACTGCTGCTCCGTAATGTCCGGATTTTCCAGCAAGGCCTTTCTCCACAGGTCAAGAAAGTCATCTGTAACAGGCAGCCGGGAAGAAGATGCGGAGCCGGAGCGGTTCACGGGCACGACAAAATGGAGGTCGGGATGTGTCGCGTTTTCGGTTTTCCGGCAGGAAGCGCATGATCCGCACGCCTTTCCGTCCTCCTTGTCGCCTGAACAGAGGATGTATTTAGCCAGAGAGAGGGCCTGCGGTAAAGCACCTGAGCCCTCTTCTCCACTAAACAATATGGCGTGAGACAATGCGTCTATTCGCACTTCAATTCGGTTTTGATCTTATATTCGGCAATGGATTTGAAATTGGGATCGTTCAGTATCTTCTTGTAGTAGGCGCATGCGTTGGCTTTGTCTCCAAGTCCTTCGTATACTACGGCAATACGGTAGTACGTGGTGTTTATGTCTTTGGCAGCGGGGTCTGTTTTCATGACTTTTTCCCAGGCGGCAAGCGCATCAGGGAAACGTTTCAGTTCTATGGCGGCAAGACCTAAAAGCTTGTTTGATTGTACATTGTCAGCCAGTTCAACGGCTTTTTGAGCAGCACTGTACACCTTGTCCCAGTCTTTGCTCTTCTGTGCGTTCACGGCATTTCTGAGGTAGATGGATGCCATCAGGCGTTTTGCGTTGTCTTCCTGGCCCAGTTCAGCCGCTTTTTCAAGGGCGGCAATGGCCTGGTCTTCCAGTCCGCTGTTCGCAGAGGCCTGTCCGAGTCTCAGGTAGGCGATCCCGTTGGCGGGATCCAGTTCCAGGACTTTCTTGTAGTTATCTATGGCCGATGCAAAATCTTTATTTCCGAAAGCATCGTTGGCCATTATATAGAATACTTTTGACTTCAGATCGTTTACCTCTGCCGGTATCCCTGATTCATCTCCGTATTCGGCAGCGGTTTGTGCGGCCTTGTCCAGCAAAGGCAGGGCTGACACACCTTCTCCGTTGGCGGCCAGTTCTTTTCCGTGGCGCAGGTATAGCTGGGGGATCAGGCTCTTGCAGTCGGTTACGACCGAGGCGCCTTCTTCGCCCAAAGCAGCTCCCAGGTCCAGGGCCCGGTTCAACTGCTCTATTGCGACGGTGTAATTGCCTTCCTGTGCGGCGGTTGCTCCCAGGTTGTATGCTTCAATGGCGGCGTTGAGGTCCTGTGCCTGCAAGAAACCCGTACAGGCGACAAAAAGTACAGCGGTAGCGCAAAAAATCTTGAATTTTCTCATTGTTCAGTATTTATATAGAGTTAGAATTAACGACTTCTCAAGCTCACAAAGATAAAGCTTTTTTTATACCTTTGCAATTACAGATTACATAAATTGTGCCGTATGAGATTGCGTTTCACTGCTGTCAGCATTATTATGTGTATCGCCGTGTCGCTTTTCGGATCCGTCCCGGCAGACAATCCCATACCTCCGGACAGCCGTTTCCGTACCGGACGGCTTCCCAACGGACTTACCTATTATATTCAGATAAATGACCTGCCCCGGGGGCAGATGCATTTTGTCCTGGTGCAAAAACCTGAAAAGGAGCCCTTTTTTAAACAGGTCCTGACATCGCCTTCGGATATGAAGGAAGGAGTCGCCCTGCTGGTTCGCGCCTTAAGGGAACAGCTTGTCACAACCCCTTCCCGGTACAGGCCGCACCTGCAGGGTGTCATCCTTGCCGGGCCGTTTCATCCGGATTCTGCCGAGATGGTTGTCAGGAACGAACTGGGAGTCTTGCCCGCCTCTGTAGACGTTATGCAGGCACAGGAAGTCCCCAGGGGCATCGACTCGGCATTGGCCGCAAGGTCTTTTACCGCCAGGCCGTTGCCGCCGGTATTGCAGGACGGATATCCCCGGATTGAAATTTCCTTTCCCCTTCCCGGCCTGCCCCGTGAAATGCGTACCGGAAGCGAATTTTATGTCATGGATTTCATGCGCCATGTCATGGAATTTGCCGCAGCCGGGCATCTTTGGCCCGAGGCCCGGGTCTTCACCGACAACAGGTTTGTATGGGCATCGAGGGTGCACCCCGACAGCCTGACCCGATCTTTTTGCGCCCTGGCACAGGAGTGTGTCCGGCTGGCCGGCAACGGCATTTCGGAGGAGACACTTCACCTGGCCCGGGAAGATTACCTGAAAAGGGAACAGTGGATCTACGAGAACAGGAATGCAAGCACCAACGAGCAATACATACAGGCCTGCATCCGTCATTTTTTTGAAGGGATACCCATGCCTACGGCCACATGGCGGTATTGGTTTGTGACCCGGATGGCCTCCTACGTGACGGCCGAACATGTGAACCGCTTCATACAGGCCACACTTCTTTCCTCACCACCCCAAATTTCCCTGTACAGGGAGATCGGTCCCGCAGACACGCTCATTGAGCCTGTCAGGTTTTTACCCGGTGAACTCATGGAAGAAAGGTCCCGGCTTACGGAACAGCTTTCGGAGATGTTGTTCCCTTTTGATGATACACAGTTGACAGACCTGGCTGCCAGGATCCTGGACATTGATCTGAGATTGCAGCTTGACAGCCTGGAACGGAGCCAGGTGATTCCGGTCGTGGATACGGACAGCCTGCACCGGCTTTTTGGCCGGGTATGGCGCAACACGGATATGATGCCTGCCGGGAAGCGGGTAGCGTTTCCGGTCGATACCACCACCCGCGGCAAGGTGGAACGCCAGATGGCCACCGCTCACCAGGGTGTCCTGGTATGGCAATTGTCAGGAGGTTCACTTATATACGTAAGGCCCGACACGCTCTCACGCGGAAAAGTATATTTTGCAGCGGTGGAAAGGGATCCACGTGTTTTTATGCCGTTTGTGCCCGGAGACATCTTCCGCAGGGGCAGGGGTCCCCTGCTATGGAAACAGACAACCCAGGGCCTGCTCCTGCAAAATGTCACGACGCCCGACTCCCTGCACCTGTTCATTCCGGAAGCTGCATCACAGATAAACAGATTGTTGCGGTACCCTACAGAAATGCAGGACATGTGGAAAGAAAGGGAACAGCACCTGAGATCGTCCAGGGACCTTTCGCGGACCATTATGCTGGACACGCTCCGCACCCTGCTGTTTGACAGGCGTGCGCCCGGCAGTCCTTCTGCCCCCAGGGGATTTGATTTTGTCATTACCGGAGATATCCGTACGGATTCCCTCCTTGTCCTTGCCGAAGCGTTTCTGGCAGGGATCCCCAACCGCGATCTGCGTGCCGCATCACCCGTCCCGGTTGCCGAAGGGATACGCAGGGGACTGTACGATCATACGATCGCTTTTCCGAATCCGGCCGCAGAAAGCAAGACGGCGCGGGTGTATTCCGGGTCCTGTCCGTATACCCTCGAGCAATACGTCTTGCTGAAGATGCTTGACAGGCTTGTTGTCCGGGCGACCGACCATTCGGTATACGTCCGGTCATCACTGGAGTATTATCCCAGGGGTCATTATTTCCTGTACCTGGGGTTTTATGCCCCGGCATCTGATTTTGCCTACAACGAACACCGGCTGGAACAGGTGCTGGCCGATCTGGCAGCGTACGGACCCTCTTCCGAGCAGTTGCAACAGGCCCGTCATTCCCTGTTGGTGGAACACCAGGCCAATGTACTTGAAGCCGGCTTCCATTGCGGGATGCTGATTGACTACAGCCGGAGCGGAAGGGATTTTGTTACCGGTTATGAAGACCAGCTCCGGCAAACGGACACGGCTACGGTAAGGGATTTTGTGAGACAGATCATGGAATACGGCAATGCAGCCAGGGTGGTCCTTTCAGGTGCAACAAATGTCCCTGAAGATGCGTCTTATTCAAAAAATCCGTAACTTGCACCCCCTTACGTAAATTTTACTTAAAGAAAAAACCGTATGTTACGTATATTAAAACGGATGGTTTTGCCTGCACTGGCCCTGCTTCTGAGCGGATGCATCAAGCCGGG
>Ga0265294_10003844_pt1 | contig 18966 bp, 17 predicted proteins | sample MunlanPumphouse3_FD_192504 | JGI IMG/M metagenome (GOLD analysis project Ga0265294, IMG submission 192504) | Groundwater microbial communities from a municipal landfill in Southern Ontario, Canada - Pumphouse #3 | ecosystem: Environmental > Aquatic > Deep subsurface > Groundwater | place...
GTAATGGTGCTTAAAAAAGTAGGCGATAAAATGACCCTTCAAGTGCTTGATGCGGAAGGGGGAGAGAAGCTCAAGTTGGATTTGTAATGTGACTTGTTTAATATTTTTTATAGTACAAAATATATGCGTCATTTTAAGGATATACTATTTCTTATCTTAACTATAATATTGATGTCAAATCAATTGTTTGCTCAGACTGGATATTATAAAATTAATTCTGTAAACGCATTGAGCATTTACCCGAAAGAAATTTCAGAAGTCATTTTTTCAAATACAAAAGACTTACCAAATAACACTCAACTATCTATTGCGATAATTCAAAATGGCAAAACAAATTATTACGGAATTATAAAAACAAACGATAAAATAAAACCTATCGAAAATCAAAATAAAGTTTTTGAAATTGGTTCTATTACCAAAGTTTTTACTTCAACCGTATTGGCATCACTCGTTGAAGATGGTGAAATTAAGCTAACTGACCCAATCAATTCTTATTTTCCGTTCACCTTCAATAATAACACTAAAATAACTTTCAAGGATTTAGCAAACCACACTTCGGGTTTATCTCGATTGCCAGAAAACTTGGATTTAACCAATGAGGGCAATCCTTACAAAGCTTATGGGAAAATCCAAATTGAGGAATACCTTAAAAATATTTTAAAGATAGAAAATGAAATAGCAAAAACTTTTGTCTATTCAAATTTTGGAACAGGTTTATTAGGTTACACACTTGGGTTGTCGCAGAAAACTAGTTTTGAAAAATTATTACAAAAGAAGGTCTTTGATAAATACAAAATGAAAAATTCATTTACAAGTTCTCATAATCTAGCCAATAAACTTGTAAAAGGGCAAAATCCCGAAGGAGAAATCACTTCTAATTGGGATTGGGATGTTTTGTTTGGAGCGGGTGGAATTTTATCAACAACTGAAGATTTAGTGAAATTTGCAACTGCACAATTTAATCCTAATAATACTGACCTTACATTGACACGAACACCAACTTTTAATATCAACGAAAATGTGAAAATCGGCTTGGGCTGGCATCTGTTAAAATCCAAAAACGGGAAAGATTTTGTTTGGCATAACGGAGGAACAGGTGGTTATACATCTTCAATGGCTATAAATGTAAATGACAAAACAGCTGTTATTATTTTATCAAATCTGTCAGCTTTTCATCATGAAATGGAAAACATTGATAAATTATGTTTTGAAATAATGAGCGATACTGAAAAGTCGCAATCCGTTGATCAAGCTCTTTGTTTTGGTTGGATAGATGGAGTTAGGTGAACTCACAAAAGCAGACAATTACAATTAGAAAAAACAATAAAAGAAAGTGAACAACAAAAGCGAGTTGCAGAATAAAACAACATTAGAATTTTTATGAAGAGGATTAGGAGAAGGTCCTATCAAGGTAATTCTGAATTGGCGGTAAAAACCGTCTTTTTGCTTGTTGAATTGAATATGAATGTGGCATTTGGCGCGATTTCAACCTATCATTAAATTAGCAAACTGTGCAACATTAACGAGACATTAAGAAAAATTATTCTATCTTTATATCAGATTCCTCTTTTACGTTTTTTGATAATTGAAAAAAGCGAAGAGACAAGAATCATTGAATCGCTTTCTCAGAATACAATTCATGCATTTTGAAAGAATCAATTCATAGTATTTAATTTCTACAGTACCTCGCTCTTTTTCAAGTAATCGGGTTGGTTGGCATAAATAAAGAGTAGGGAGCCACCCTTGATTGTATTGATGATTGGTTTTGTCAATTCGCGAGGCAGTGCCGGACAACCGAAGCTACGACCCAACCGTCCGCTGGAACGGATAACCTGTTCGCTACAATAATCGGCCCCATGGATTACAATGGCCCGGGGTCTTGCATTGTCATTGATTCCTTCTTCCAGTCCGTCCAACTGCAGAGAATATCCGTTGCCACCATTATAAGTATTGGCAGTCCGATAAAAACCCAGTGAACTTTGGTGAGAACCATTCCGGTTTGAGAAAGCAGTTGCGTAATTTTCTCCGCTGTTTTTTCCATGTGATACATACGAAACAAAAAGCACCTCTTTCTTTTCCATATCCAGAACATACATTCTCTTCTCGGATGAAGGCAGATTGAAATCGATCAGCGTAAGCAATGGATTATTATCTTTGTTTAACTTTTTATAACCAGTATATGCCGCTTTAAAAGCATCAAAATGAATCAATTCTTTCAGATTCATCTGATCATAAAGTTGTTCACTTTCGGATGAAGTGATATCGTTTTTTGATTTCTCATTCAGTCCATCTTTTGTTCCAATCGGGAATGAGAGGGCAGAAAATGTGATAAAAATAAAAGTAAATAGAACGAAACGCATAGTTATATTCAGAAATTGTTTTCCAAATATACTATTTTTCTTGAATTAGAATGTTAATCAATCACAATGACAATCGACTGTTTAACAGTCGCCCAGTCGTATACAAATTTTGCGTGAGACGATGCGTTTCGGACGCACATATGAGACCGGGGCGTGGTTCCCAGCGAGGGGCTGAATTCAATAATGTTTTTGTGCGGATACTGAACCGGTACACCATGAACGTAAGCACCATTGGTAAAACGTGAAGCAAAGGGAGCGTAACCTGCAATTGTACTGGTACCGTCTATCACGTAATACATCTTCGCTTTCTTTTCCTGTACAGCAAAAATTCCGGTAGGGGTTTCATGTGCATGTGGAGGCTTATGAACGCCGGTAGTAGCGGGATTCATGCTCAAAATGTGCCATTTTTCTCCATTTTTCTGTAATGTTACGATATTTTGGTTAGTGACATCAACCGCCACCACTTTTTCAAACTTTACGCTATCTCCCCAGGAGATAAGATAATCCTTAGGCAATAAATATTCACCATCCAGTGAAACACCCTCAATCCTCACCATCTCTGTAGTGTCGCTACCCAGAATTTTTACCAGCCATCCATCCCTTCCGTATCGCATAAGTATTGTTTCGTCATTGACATTGAATAGAGGAGACGATTGATAACGCTCCACTCCATATTGATCAGAAACCTGGCCATATTCGTTTCTCACGAAACCATCAATAGTAGGTGCCTCTTTATTCTTGTTTTTGTAATTACTCAAAACACCCCATTTCCCACCTTCAGCAATTTTGTTTTCGATATGAGCAATCCCTTTTTTTATCTTTTCCCATTGAAAATATCTGACCGTATCCTTATAAGGATATTCATCGTTCAGCGTATATTGATCATACTTAAACTCTTTTTGCAAAACGATATCATCTTTAGTTATTGTTTTCTTTTTTTGTAGTTTATGGCTTGTGGAATCCTTATTTTCTATAATTGTTTCGGCACTAATGCTATTGTTCCTGTTGTTGGGATCACACCCGATTTGGAACAACATTACAATTAAAATGAAAAAAGTATAGCCGCTACTTCTATCCATCGGTCGTGATTTTTTAAATTTTGTTCTCGTTTTAGTATGCATAGATTATTTCTTGTAAGATAGAACGTGATTTTCTTGAAGAATGTTCATTTGCGATCTATATTCGAGTACTTTTTTGAATTGTTTTGAGAAAAATTGAGATTAAATTTTGGCAGATTGATAAACGCAAAAAGTTCCAATAATTTTGTCAAAATAAGACAAATAAAGTGCAATTTAATTTGTTAATTAAAATTGTTTTTACTATCTTTACATGTTGAATTTTAAATTAATACTTGAATAAAAAAATGTGTAAACTAAGAATTATAATAGGATTAATTGTATTGGTTTTAACCTCCCATATGTTTGCCCAGCGAGACGTAAATTACGATGAGTCGAAAGTCCCCGAGTATGTACTTCCCGAGTTATTAAAAGGTAGTGATGGTAAAAAAATTACCAATGTAAAAGAATGGGAAAAAATTAGAAGGCCGGAACTGATGGAGTTGTTTGCCACACAAGTTTTTGGTCGTACTCCATTAGACACGATTGATGTTTCTTATGAATTGTTGACTGAAAATCCAAAAGCATTAAATGGTAAAGCAACCAGTAAGCAAGTGAAGTTCATTTTTTCGAACAGAAAGAAAAGTATTGAAGCCATCTTGTTGATGTATATTCCAAACGAACCCAAAGAAAAAGTGCCAGTGTTTGTAGGATATAATTTCAAAGGAAATCACACAACAACCCTTGATACAACAATTCTTTATTCTCCAGTATTTGATTTGATAAAAGACCCCGTTTTGGAAAGAGGTTCACAATCGAGTAGATGGGCATACGATAAGATCATTGATCGTGGATATGCTGTTGCAACGATGTGTTATCATGATATTTTCCCAGATAAGGCAGAATTAAAAGATTACAGTATTATTTCCCTTTTCCCCGAATATGATTCTAAAGTCACTGCTCCCGATGAATGGCAGGCTATTGGTGCCTGGGCGTGGGGATCGAGTAGGATAGTAGATTTTTTGGAAACCCAAGAACGCATAGATTCCGATAAAATAGCGATCATGGGTCATTCTCGTCAAGGTAAGGCAGCACTTTGGGCCGGAGCACAAGATGAACGTTTTAGAGTAGTCATTTCTAATGATTCCGGTTGTGGTGGAGCAGCACTATCCAGAAGAAAGTTTGGAGAAACCTTATCTATTATAAATAATGCTTTTCCACATTGGTTTTGCAAGAATTTCAGTCAGTATAACAACAAAGAAGAAACACTGCCGATTGATCAACATCAGCTATTAGCTTTGATAGCACCCCGAAAAGTTTATGTGGCTAGTGCCGATAAAGACCAGTGGGCAGATCCGAAAGGAGAATTTTTATCAACTTATCATGCCAGTCCTGTTTATCAGCTTTACGGATTGAACCCTATCAAAACTGACAAAATGCCCGAAATACATCAACCGATCATGGAAGACATTGGATATCATATTAGAACCGGAGTACATGATGTTACGGATTACGACTGGAAATGCTTTATGGATTTTGCCGATAAACATTTCAAAGATTAAAAATGTACTCTTAAAGGACTATCAGCAATTAAATATACTATATTTTGTAATATCTGTTCATTTGAATTATCATTTTGTGACAGGTAGGAGCGAAGCCGTATAAAATATGAACAACATCAAAAGAAATATTTCAGATAATATGAAATTAAACAGATATCTAACTGCAGCAATAACAGGAGCTTTTACATTGCCCTTATTGGCTCAATCGGGAGAAAAGCCAAATATAATTCTCATTATGGCAGATGACATGGGATATTCAGATATTGGCTGCTATGGAGGAGAGATTGAAACCCCGAATATTGACCGTTTGGCGAATCATGGAATCAGATATACACAGTTTTATAACGCAGGCAGAAGTTGTCCGACAAGAGCTTCATTAATGACAGGCTTATATCCACATCAGGCCGGGATGGGATGGATGACCGTAGCAAATTTGGGTACTCCACAATATCAAGGTGAATTGAATGATCGTTGTATGACTATAGCCGAAGTATTGAAAACAGTCGGTTATAATACCTACATGAGTGGTAAATGGCATTTGACCCGTAATTATGATGAAACTCAAAGTGCAGACAAGCATAATTGGCCATTACAACGAGGATTTGACGATTTTTTTGGTACAATTCCAGGAGGAGGCAGCTATTTTACTCCAAACGGTATTGCTATTGGAAATACAATTATTATGCCCGAGCAGCCATTCTATTATACAGAAGCTATAAGCGATAATGCAGTAGGCTTTATTCGTGAAAATCAAACAAAGAAAAACAAGCAACCATTCTTTTTGTATGTAGCTTATACAGCCCCTCATTGGCCATTGCATGCATTAGACAAAGATATAGCCAAATACAAAGGAAAATATGATAAAGGTTGGGATGCGTTGCGTAAAGAAAGGTATGTCCGCATGAAGAAGATGAGAATAATACCAGAAAATACCGTTTTACCGGAGCGTCATGAAGATGCCGCAGCCTGGTACACCATTCCAAAGAGATTAAAGTCGGAGTTATCCCATCGAATGGAAGTCTATGCAGCTCAGATTGATAATATGGATCAAGGAATAGGCAGGATTATAGCAGAGCTTGATAGAACCAATCAGTTAGACAATACGATTATCATGTTTTTATCAGATAATGGAGCATGTGCTGAAATGATTTCCCATGACGACAAAACAGGAGAAATAGGAAGTACCAATGCATCATTTGAGTCATACGGATTAGCTTGGGCAAATGCAAGTAATTCACCCTTTCAAATGTTTAAGCACTGGATTCATGAAGGAGGAATAGCTACACCTTTTGTCGTTCATTGGCCTAAAGGTATTGACAGCAAATATAACGGACGACAATATAATAAGCCAGCACATTTAGTTGATGTATTAGCAACTGTTGTAGAATTGAGTAAAGTCGATTATTCCAAGTTGATAAATAAGAATAATAAGTTACAACCTTTGGAAGGTCAGAGTCTTTTGCCTACTTTTCAGCTATTGGACAATAATAGAAAGCCAATTTTTTGGGAGCATGAAGCAAATATTGGAATGCGTGATGCTAAATGGAAACTGGTTGCTAAGGCAAAAGAAGGCAATAAAGGAGCTGTTGGTCAATTAGAATTATATAATATTGAAGACGATCGTTCAGAAACAAACGATCTTTCAAAACAATATCCTGAGTTAACCAAGAAAATGTTTGATCAATGGATGGAATGGGCAAATCGGATACAAGTATTTCCTTTAGATACTCGAGATTATGATGTTCGTACCCATGAAAGTAGAAAGAAAGAGGCACATATCTGGCAAAAAAGAAGAAATTAATTCATTCATTCATCACTTGCTCACTCACTGACAAACAGTCTCTTGCTGGAAAAGACAGGATCGCTAGTTACGTTGATCTTTAGTTTGCGAAGTCCATCTTCATCACCGGGTGTGGGGATGTGGGTGGAGTGCATTTCACAATTGTTTAGTTCTGTGAGTTTTTCTAAAGCCATTTGTGCTGCGGGATTTGATACTGCGCTGATGGATAGCGCGATTAGAGTTTCTTCAACATCTAGACTAGCATTTTTACCATTCAGAAGGTCTCTTTTCATATGAGTTACTGAATCGATGATTGTTTCGGGTAAAAGAACCATGTTATCGGGGATACCGGCAAGATATTTGGTAGCATTTAATATCATGCTTGAAGAAGCATGTAAAATATCCGAATTCTTACCAATGATGATTGCACCATCAGCTAATTCAATGGCAGCGCCACAGTAAATTCCTTTATAACCTTTACCTTCCTGTTCGCTTTTAATAGCAGCTTCACGAGCCGGGCTTACAACGCGTCTGTTTGTGTCTTTTGCACCAACGCGGGCCATGATTTCTTCACATCTGTCAAGTACATCTTTTCCTGTTCTGCCCATGGCATAATCAACGAAGCTGCGTAAATGTCTGCGGATAATTTCTTGATAAGCAGCTTCCTGACATGCCTGATCGTTAATAATGCCAGCGCTGATACAATTAACCCCCATATCGGTAGGAGATTTATACACAGATTCGCCACCTGTAATTTTATTCAGAATCCTTTCTAACAAACTGAAAGCTTCAATGTCGCGGTTGTAGTTGACTGTAGTTTTGCCATATGCTTTAAGATGATGAGTGTCGATCATGTTCACATCTTTCAAATCGGCCGTAGCAGCTTCATAAGCAATATTGACCATGTGATCTAATGGAAGATCCCATATAGGAAACGTTTCAAATTTTGCGTAACCAGATTTTATACCCCTTTTATGTTCGTGATACAAATTGTTGAGGCAAGTAGCAAGTTTGCCACTTCCAGGACCAGGACCAGTGACTACAACGATTGGACGAGTTGTTTCAATGTATTCGTTTGCCCCATATCCTTCGTCACTTACTATCAGATCGACATTTGTAGGATATCCTTTGGTAGGATAGTGTACATAAACTTTTATTCCGTTGCGTTCAAGTTTATTTTTAAATGCAACAGCAGCCGGTTGATTGTTAAATCGAGTAATAACGATTGCAGCAATATGAATTCCATACCATTTGAGGTCGTCGATACTTTTGAGGACATCAATATCGTATGTAATTCCGAAATCGGCACGAATTTTATGTCTTTCTATATCGCCGGCATGGATACACATGATTACGTCCACTTCCTCTTTTAGTTCTTGAAGCAGACGAATCTTTACGTTAGGAGTAAATCCGGGTAATACGCGTGAGGCATGATAATCGTATAAAATCTTACCTCCAAATTCTAAATATAATTTGCCATTAAAACGACTTACTCTTTCTAAAATAGCGGTAGTCTGTTTTTTCAGGTATTTATCGTTATCAAATCCTATGCGAGTTTTATATTCCATGTCCAATCTTTCCGAATAATAATGACTTTATTTTCCGGATTCAAAAGTACACATTTTTCCTTAATTAAGGACTATAATTTGAAAAGAAATTATGTTTCGATAGGGTTTGAATATGTAAAAACACTGTTTAAAATCCGAAACCCTCAATGACTATTTCTTGTTGCTCTTCTTTTTTAATTTCAATTGTATTTTGAGTTTGTAATCCTTCTACATATATAGCTTTGAAAGGAATTGCCGGACAAACATATTCACAACCACCACAGCCTACACATATTGACACATCCGTTTCCGGGATAGTGAGCGCACCTTTGTATGGCACCATGTGTACTGCCTGAGTGGGACAATGTTCAGAACAAGCGCCACAACTTGTTTCATCGTAATAAACAATACAGTTTTCTTTTATGAAATGCACTTGCCCCATTTGAGTATGATTTTTTTCTTCAACCGTTAAGGGTTTGATTGCTTCTGTGGGACATACATCCCCGCAAATAGTACAGTTATAATTGCAGAAACCATGATCAAAATATAGTTTTGGCTGCATTATTCCGCCCAAGCCGTATTCAAACAAAGCCGGTTTTATGACGTGCGAAGGGCATTTACTAACACACAGGTGACATGAAATACATTTATCTTGCAGATTTTTATAAGAACCAGTTCCCGGAGGTGCAATGGGTATTTGTCGTTTTAATTCTTTTTTAGGAAGAAGTGTTCCAGTTACTTCTTGTGCAACCAGGTTTCCAGCAGCGATACCTGTTGCAATTGTTGCCGACAAGAATCGTCTTTTTGATTCATCTATTGGTTTTGATGCTGATTTCATTGGATTAACAGAATCTGTATCATTGGTGTATGTAAAAGCAGGTTCAGTTTTCACTATCTTGTTCTTTACCGAACCAATAAATGCATATTTCATTGCTTTGCGTTTGCAGCTTTCAAGGCAGTTAAAACATACAACACATCTACTATAATCAATTTTCTTATTATCGGAATCAATGCAAGATGCTTTACATTTCATAGCGCAAAGACCACACGAATTACATTTTTCATCATTGAACTGAATTTTGAAAAGTGAAAATTTACTGATGAATCCCAAAAAAGTGCCGACAGGACAAACAGTATTACAATAAGTTCTACCATTTTTCCATGCGAAAATACCAACACCTAACAGCCATACCAGCGCAACGATTGTTGAGAAAATGCTGATACCATAAATGCTTACTTTGTAAAATGTGTAATTATCGAAAGTAGTAAAAATGTTTGCCATTATATTGTTACCAGCAAGATAAGCAGGTCTGAGAAGATGTGTTACAATTCTTCCCCAAGAACCGTATGGGTCAAGTAGTCCCAAAAGAAATGTGAATCCGAAGATATATGCAATGACAACAAGTCCAAGTAAGGTCCATCTTAAAATAGTTTTAGCTTTACTAAAAGTGTATTTTTTTCGTTTGATTATTCTTTTTGAAAGCCATGCTATAATATCCTGATAAATACCCATTGGACAGATTGTAGAACAGTATACTCTACCAAAAAACAATGTTAACAATATTAACCCCATTAATATAATTACATTCATTGCTAGTAATGCAGGAATGAATTGTAAATGTGCTAATATGTGGAATTTATGAGGTAAAAATCCTTTAAAATCGAGGAAATATAAAGTAATGAGTGCGAATAGGATAATTGATACTATGACGCGTATTTTTTTAAGCATTTTGATTGTAGTAATAGTTTGTTCTTGTTATTGTTTATTTTAATAGAACTATAATCCGATAAAACTGAATATGCTTTATCGGGTTATAGTTTCAAATATTGGTTTAAAAATGATGTTGAAATATATATTACATTTTAATTCTACTTATCTTTAAATTGTCAAGATTCATTGTCCCAAGACCAAGTGCTTGTGCATTGGCAATATGTTTTACTTTTTCTAATGGCATATCTCGTACTTGATTAAAGAAGTTGGCTGCAGCCGTGTCAACAGCTACAATATCTTGTGAAACAAATAAGCCTTTTGCCAGAACAACATCTGATTCTGATTTGCCCCTTGGTCCACTGGTCTTCATGATCCTATATGCATCAACAACATTTAATACAGGTCGTTTTGAATATGTGCATGCATCAGCAATACATTGTTGCAAATCGTTAGCGTGGAAAAATCCTCTATCCCAAACTATTCCCATATAATTTTTCATTGAGATGGTCAATTGGGCGCCGCCATGATTTTTAAGACACGGAACATTTATCCATTTATCGCTATCTACGATAGCTTCGTGGATTTTTGCTTTTTTCAGATTCTTCCCGTTAGGAATAGAAACTTCTTTGTAGTAGGATTCTTGGTTTGCGGGTAACACCTTAGCTCCAGCTGCTTTAGCCGCAGCTTCAATTCCACTTGACGTATAGCTTTTTCGCCAATCGTCGCAAGTGTGATCAAATACGGTTACTTCTTTTGCACCTGCTGCAAAACACTGTTTAACAATTTCAGCAATAAGTTTTGGATTCGTATTTGCTCCCATGGTCACTGGTTGGTCCCAACCAATATTTGGTTTTATACAAACTTTGTCTCCCTTCTTAATGAAATTACTAATTCCTCCCATTTCTGCAATGGCTTTACGAAACATGGCATCTGGTTCGCCACCTAAAACTGCAACCAAATCATATTTTTTGGCAGCATTTTCGGTAAGAAAAGATTGTGATAACACGCTCATTGCCTCAGAATCTGTGATTGATGTAGCTGCAGCTCCTGCTAGTGCAACTGCTTTGAGAAAATTTCTTCTATCCATAATTCATTTTATTAATGAGTATTTGTTTTGTTTATAGTTAAATATGTATTTGAATTCCCCCGAAAACCGTAGTTTTCGGCATAGGGAATCCTGCATTGATTTCGTATTCTTGTCCTAACAGGTTTTCCCCTCTCAAAAATAGATTCATCCAATTCAATAAACTATAATTGATTCGTGCATTCCATATTAGAGCGTTCACTTTTACTATATTTGGATTTATTGTTGTGTAGAGATGTCCAAGATATTGCAAACCCATTGAGACATTCCATTTTTTAAATGAATAGTTTCCTCCGAAATATAATTTATGTTCCGGTACACCTGCGATAATATGAGTCATTTTTAGATAACTATAGTTAGTTGAAAACTTTAGATCATCAGTTGCATTATAACTTGCTGTTAATTCGATCCCCTTGTTTTCTACTTTGCCAGTGTTGACATAGAGAGGTTTTCCTTCAACCATGTTTAACCGAATCAAGTTGTCGCCATTGATATAAAAGACATTAACTCCTAGATTCAATCTTTCTTCAGGGAACGATTGTAACAACGAAATTTCGTAGTTCATTAATTGTTCTGGTTTCAGATTCGAATTTTTTGGTTGGAACATATACATTTCACGGATGGTTGGATTGCGGAAACCTTTGCTGACAATACCCTTAATGGTAGTGTTTTGAGTCGGTAAATAGCTTACACCAAATTGAGGAATCCATTCCGAACCATTTTTATCATGATGGTCAAGTCGGATACCTGCATTCATTGTCAATTTTTTATCTAAAACGGATTGTTGAATGTTTATATAACCGGCATAATTGTTTAAATGAATATCTACTAATGGAATATCCTCGAAGTCGGGTAATTCATTCCATGCATTTCCTCCAAACTGCAGGAAATCGAATCCGACTGTTGTTTTATTCCCATCGAATAAGGAATAGGATTGATTTGCTGAAAAACCTAACATTTGATCTTTTGAATGAAAGTAGCTCTTTATGGATGAAGAATTTCTTGGATATCCATTGTTTATATAGTGTGAACCAAAATTATAGTAAAACTTAACGGCTCCTGAAGTATTCTTATATTCATTTTCAATAACTGCTGATGCAACTCCGCGCAAAATATCGGCGTCATTGTTAATATAAGGATTCTTTATTGATCCGGGATTGGAACTTAAAGTCTTGGAAATATTAAAATCTACAAAACCTGTCCAGTTCTCTGTGAAGTCGTATCCCAGGTTACCATTACCGTTAATCTGTTCGAACTCCATGTTCTCGCGATGACCGTCGGAGCGGTTGAGTCCAATGTTTCCGTTTGCATGGATTTGGTTTTTCCTGAACCCCCCAGTGACTTCGGTAATTAATGAGTTATAACTTCCATACATAACTTGTGCTAAAAGATTTTTACCGTTAGTCTTTTGCTTTTTTGTGATTATGTTTATGACTCCACCCATCGCATTAGAACCATACAACATGGAAGCTGGACCACGGATAACCTCAACTCTTTCGGTTATCATAGATTGATAACTGTCGGCCAAAGGATGTCCCATCAATCCCATATATTGAGGATGCCCGTCTATCAATACTAAAACTCCCGAAGTAGGTGTACCTCCAATTCCGCGAATACTCATACTTCCTGCAGAACCTTCGGCAACGCCAAATCCCATCACACCACGTTGCGTTATAAAGAGTCCAGGGACTTCTTCTGAGAGTAATGGCAACAATGATGATTGAAGCCTGTTTTCGATTGTAATACCTGACACAACTGATATACTCATAGGCACTGTTTTCAAATTTACTTTAGGCATTGTACCTGTAACAATTATTTCCTCCAGGCTAAAACTATCCGGTTCATTTTCATGAGAGATTGTTTGCGCTTGTACTTGTACAGAGCAGAAAAGAGTTATAAGTAAAAGGTATATTAATCGATTCATTTTATATATTCCAAGGAAAGCGAAAACAAGATTCGTTAAATAAAAAGTAATCCGCATTGCCATTTACAGCAAAGGTTTTTACAAGTTTGGCATCGGGTTTTAATAACTCAATGGCAAACTTTACTGTTGCACCTGTTTTAATTCGGTCTTCTACTAAAAGAATACTTTTGTCTTTATAATCAAAGTCGATAGGAGACAATAGCTTAGGATTATTGTATTTTTGCTTTTGGTTTTGATCTCTTAGATTGATTTTCAATAACTGAATGTCGATGTTTAGGCGTTGATTGATTATGGCTGCCGGTATAATACCTCCATTTGCAATGGCAATAATCATATCAAAAGTTTCGTGAAATTCAATTTCACGAAACCTTTTTATGACATCATCAAATGATTTTCCTTCAATCATATTATGCTTTTTTGAGTGCTTTCAATACCAAGAAACCTCCAATAAGTTGAATCAATATTCCCGGAAGTCCTATTCTGAAATCTTGAATCGCAATATTAAAGTTCTGTGTCATAGCCCATTCAATACCTGTCCCAACAAGCTGATATGCAAGAATTGCAAAAAGAATACCCCAGATTGATACTTTACCGAAATATTTGGCTGCTTGTGATGCTGCAACAGCAAGAATAACTGATTTAAAAATGATTGCAGGAAGAACCGACATTTCAGGCATTCCAAACAATAAACTGTTTACCAGTGGTGAAAATGCTGCTGTTATCAAACCTACAAATATTCCGTATTTATAAGCTGCTATAAGCGTAAAGAAATAAATCGGTAAAAGGATTAAACCTCCTTGGGGAATCAAGTGAGCAAGTTGTGGCAACAATAAGTTTCCAATAATAAAAAGACCCGCAAATAAATAGGTCTTGGCATTTCTCAATTCAAGAGAATAAAGTTTTGTTGTTGTTGTCATGTTTTTTTTGTTTTTTAAGTTATATAATTTGTTGTTTATGTCTTTATTTAAATAATAATGGAGCAAATTCAGATAAATATATTCGCCAATTACGCCATGTGTGACCGCCTTCTGATTCACGATACGTATATTTCATTCCAATTCTATCTAATTCGGAACGATACTCAGTGTTGGCTTTATATAAGAAATCGTCCTTACCTATTCCAATCCAGTAGAGTTTGTAACCGTTGTTTTTTTGCTTTTGTAAGGTTGATTCAATATTTGCATATACTTTTGATTGATTTCTCTCATTTGGTTTAATGGCCCCAGAGAAAAGACCGATATAGTCAAATGTGTTTGGATAGTATCTTGAAATATGTAGTGAATGGAATCCCCCCATAGAAAGACCTGCTATAGCTCGTCCAGATTTATTTTTGATTGTTCTATAGTTATTATCAATAAAGTTGACAATGTCAATAAAAGTTTCTTCCATCTGTCCGTCCATTGTGTGTGGCAAGTTGAAATTCGGTTTGTAAAAACCTTTACTTGATTCGCCTGGAGCTGCTTCCTGAGCTACATTTCCATTGGGCATTACAACAATCATAGGCGCTGCTTTTCCTGTGGCGATCAAATTATCTAAGATTTGTGATGCTCTACCAAGTGTCATCCATGCTTCTTCATCACCTCCCATTCCGTGAAGTAAATAAAGTACAGGAAATTGTTTTTTGCCGGATTCGTAACCTGGTGGGGTATAGATAGTTATTCGGCGTGTCATTTTATTTCCAGGTGACTGATACCAACGTTTTGCAACAGTTCCGTGTGGGACTTCGTTAACTTTATATAAATCGGCTTGACCACCTTCAACAAGCATTATATTTAGTGTGTTGGTAACATCGCGACGGTAATAAACATTATTAGGGTCATTCACCTGCAGACTATCTACTATAAATGCATATGTATATAATTCTGAATCAAGTGGTTTAGTTGTAAAACTCCATAGCCCATTCTGGTCTTTTGTCATTTGCTCTGTTCCGGGCATCCAACCATTAATTGGGAGAAAATCTCCTCCAACACTTACATTTTCAGCATGGGGAGCCAAAAAACGAAATGTTACAGATTTATCATTGTGTATTTCCGGAGAAATGATATCTTTTACTGCACTAAAATCCAGGTTTTCCTGAGATAAAAGTGAAATAGAAGTTGTTGCTAATATCAACAGTATCAATGTTATTCTTTTCATGTTAGATGATAATTAATGATTAATGCAGAATTTTAGTTAAACAAATATAGTTTATTTTTTTTGATGAACATAATTAGTTGTTTGCAAATGTAGTTCAACCACATAAGGTAAATGGTCTGAAGGATAGTGTGCGTCAGTTATAACAGTTTCATTGCCGAATGAGATGTTTTTATCTTTACTAAAGAAGACATAGTCAATTTTCTTCCTTGGTTTGATATTTGGAATAGTAGGAGCATTCTGACTGGAAGCGTTTTGAAATTGTTGTTTCAGAATTTTAACTGATCCACTTTCGGGTGTAGCATTCATATCTCCGGTCAAGATAACCGGAAGTGCAAATGTGTGGGATAATGAAATGATTTCTTTTGCTTGAAGAATTCTGTTCATCTCTGATGTGTGATCCCAATGTGACACAGTAAAAATTATATCATTTCCTTTAGATAGTGAAATCTTTGCAATTGCAATTACTCGACTTTCGCTTTCTAAGTTTGAATCTTTCGGTAAAGGAATAGTTTGTTCCTCTATTATTGGATATTTGGATAAAATACCAACTCCGTAACCTCCTTCCTGATAAGGAATGGATTTGCCAAAATAGTAATTCATGCCTAATTTATCCGCGAGATATTTTAGTTGGAACACTTTATTTGAACGACTTGTGACGCTGTCTAACTCTTGCAATCCAATTAGATCTGCATTTGAACGTAAGATAACATCTACAACTGCGTCTAGATCAATCATATCTGCTTTTTGTGATGGTGGATTGGCATGATGAATATTATAAGTCATTACTTTTATTGTAGGTTCGAGTAATGAATTGGATGGTTGGATGTATTTATTTGAATTGCAACCGATAAAAAGTATAAGGGAAAAGAACAAAGCGCTTTTAGTTTTCATAAACAATCCTTTATTTAAAAGAGCGACACAAATATAAAAAATAAAATGGCTATAAGATGTTTTCATCTCTATTAATTACTATTTTTGTCATATAAATTGCATGAATAATGATAAATGAATTAATAGTAGATAGGAAATCGATGTGAAAGTGTAATTTGTGTATTAATATGTGGAAAACAAGAATAATAGGAAGAAAATCAAAACGAAAAAAATAAAAGGTTTTATTGTGGAAAATAAAAAAGGAAATACCAATCTTATTGCTATAATTTTTGCACTTACATCAGTAATATTAGCTATCTTACTAATTATCAATATTGGTCGCAATAAAGAATCATCATATAACAGTTCATCAATACTTGCGAGAATTGACAATATTAAAGAACTTGCTACGGTTAAATATAATTATACTGGGGTTATTAGTTATAAAGATTACTTGAAATTCATGAATTTAAATGTACCACTTACAGAAAAGTATTTTCTTTTAAAGTATAGTGGTTATATAAAAGCGGGTGTGGATTTTAGTCGTGTAAAAGTTGATATTGTCAATGAAGTTGTTTATGTGTCAATACCTAAATCAAAAATACTGGATACAATAATTGACGAAAAATCGATTCAGGTGTTTAATGAAAGTGAAAATGCTTTTAATCCTATCAAAATCAATGATTATAATAAAGCCTTATCGACAGAAAAAAGTACGATGCAACGTGAAGCCATAAATCAGGGATTATTAAAAGATGCAACTGACCAAGCAAAATTAGCGATAACTTCACTACTAAAAGGGATGGGTTTTGAAAGTATTGTTATTACAGAAGAAATAGAGATGCCTCAAATTCATTAATAGTTATAAATATGAAATTTACTACACGATTATTTTTATATTGGATAACCATATTTCTGGTTTTTTTTGTAGCAGTTATTGCAATTATGTCTGTATTGTGGAAATCGAATTTTGAATTTTGGCAATTACTGATTGTGTTTTTTATTGCTGGAGTGATACCTCCTGGTATTATTACTTCTATGTTTTACAGACGATTGAACTATATGGAGTCTGATGATATTGAACCTCCTAAATTCACTGGAAGTGAGAAAGCAGAATTTATATATAAAGGAAGGACTGATCATCCTTTTGATGAAATACTTCAACGAATTGACAGACAATGGATTATTTCATATTCAGACAGAGAAAAGCGAGTATTGAAATTTAAAACTGATTCCAGGGTTTTTTCATGGGGAATTGGTGGATATCTTCATATGATAGACGATAATAAAGTACAGGTTTACGTTTACCCACCGCACAAAGATTCGAGACGTGAGTTAATGGTTATGAATCAAACACTCAGTCTTATGCAATCTGTACTTAATCCACGATGATTTCATCCTCAAATGGATATCCTTCACAATATTTGATAACATATTTATTAACGAACTCCAGAAAATCTAAATGTTGTTCTTTAGAAATCGTTTTTGGATAGCTGAGCATAAGAAGTTCTTGTGATCGTCCTTCCATTCGATAGGGGAGGTGCATAAACCGAAAAGGAGTAAGCATAAAACCTGCTCTTTCGTAAAACTGGAGTCTGCGAACCGATAATTCGTTTATCAAAGGATCAATCTCGAGAATGATTGAATGGGTGGTGTCTTTTAGATGTCTTAATATCTGTGATCCAAGGCCTTGCTTGCGCAAATCAGGATTAACAGCCAGGTATTCAAGGTAGCGGTACGAATTCCATTCCCAATAGAACAAAAGTCCTATAAGTTGACTTCCTTCCCACGCAGATATCGGATGGAACATGGGATCTGCACATGCTCGAATATGGTCTTCCAGTTTGCGTCGTTCGGCTAAAGGAAAACTATCTTCATAAAGTTGCCACACTTCATTCCATTTTTTAATATTGCTAAGTTCTATAGTACGAAATTCCATGACTGTTATTATTTACAATTACAAAAATACAAAAAAAGCGGAACAGGTCCGCTTTAAGTAAAAGATTGTATATTATTATATTTCACAAGTTCCATCTATAGAACATGATTTGCCTTTCTTAACTCCCAATTTGGTTTCGTTTGAAACGATCCAATTGTTGTAAACTTTGTTCATTAACTTTAGGAAAAGATCCACCGGTTCTGAACCTACAATAGCTTGAGTTCGGTCAAAAAGGAAAGTTGGCACAGTGTCAAATCCAAGATTATGAGCTTCTTGAATATCCTGTGTAATATCATAAATGAAATCATCGCTATTCAGCATGTTTTGTATATCCGATTCCAAGAGTCCAGCATCTTTACCAATAGAAACGAGTAAATCCCAATCGCTATAATCTTTTGCATCTTCAAAATACGCTTTTCCTAGATCTCCAATAACTTTTGAATCAGCTCCTGGAGTTCCTTTTTGCTTTGCAAGCTTTATAAGTCGGTGAGCATCACGTGAGTTGGCGGCAATAGAATTATTTAAATTGAATTTTAAGCCAGCATCTTCTGATAATTTCTTTACACTTTCAAACATTCGATTTACCCGATCCTCACTCATACCAGCAGTTTTAGTTAGATATTCAGTTACTGGATATCCATTACCCCTGTCCGGTAAATTAGGATTTAATTGAAACGCTTTCCATTCTATTTCCAGTATATCTGCATGTTCAAATTGACTTAACGCTTTCTCATAGTAATTTTTACCTATATAGCAATAAGGGCACATTATATCACTCCATACTTCTACTATAATTTTATTTGTTGTCATATTACATAATTGTATTTTAGACCATTAAACAATGGTTAGTAGGATTTTGTTTAATAACGATGAATTATTAAAAACAGCAGGGATACAAAAAATATAATATGTACCCCCGCAGATAAATTTATAATTGAATAATGAAATTAACTTTCATGTTGTTCATGTTCAGCTTTCTTCATTATGATCTTTTGATT
>Ga0265294_10003845_pt1 | contig 18964 bp, 14 predicted proteins | sample MunlanPumphouse3_FD_192504 | JGI IMG/M metagenome (GOLD analysis project Ga0265294, IMG submission 192504) | Groundwater microbial communities from a municipal landfill in Southern Ontario, Canada - Pumphouse #3 | ecosystem: Environmental > Aquatic > Deep subsurface > Groundwater | place...
TCAGGCGATACGCCAAACGCAAGAGCCGGTAGCCCGTCTGAAAGCCGCGCCTCACGCCATCACTTCTCCGCCAAAAGCAGAGGGGCGGTCGAAGACTGCGCACTGGGCGCGTTTAGAAGCAGGCTGGGCAACCGACGGCACCCCAGTTGGCAGTCCGCAGAGATGCGAAAGTCAACCGCATGACATTTCCCGCATGTATCCATGCGAATCAATAACAGCCAGAGCACAATCAGGTATGCCGTAGATCAAAGTTAAGTCAAAATTAGAACTGCTGGCAAGCTAAAGTTTCGCTTGCATCCGATGCGGCTGTATGCTAATTTATAAATCTCTTTTCTGAGCCAGCTTAGCTCAGCTGGTAGAGCGCGTGATTTGTAATCTCGAGGTCATCGGTTCGATCCCGATAGCTGGCTCCATATTTGACAAAAAATATTGAAACACGATGAAATTACGAATGACTTTTAAGTTTGACAGCCTGCTAATACCCGCCAGTGCCTTCCTCGCCTGTGACGATCGCCACGCTGGAGGTCGTACCCAGCCGATTGGCTCCGGCTGCGATCAACTGCACCGCACTGGGATAGTTGCGGACACCGCCGCTGGCTTTAACGCCCATCTCTGAACCAACGGTGCGGCGCATCAGTGCGACATGCTCGGGGATGGCGCCACCGCCGCTAAACCCGGTGCAGGTCTTGACAAAGTCAGCACCAGCTTGTTTAGAGATCTGACAGGCCAGCACCTTTTCCTCATCGGTCAGCAGAGCGGTCTCAATAATCACCTTGAGCAGAGAGTCTTTGCACATGGCGCGCTTGACAGTGCGGATATCCTCTTCAACATATTCCAAGTGACCGGATTTCAACTGGCCCACATTCATGACCATGTCAATCTCGGTACAGCCCTCTTCAATGCAGAGGCGCGCTTCAAAGGCTTTGGAACGGCTCTCCGCCTGGCCCAATGGAAAGCCGACCACCGCGCATAGTTTGACATCCGAGCCGCACAAAAGTTCAGCGCAGTAAGAGACGCGGGATGAATTGATGCAAACCGATTTGAATTGCCAGCGTTTGGCCTCATCGCAAAGCTTGTCAAAAGCGGCGTCAATCGCATCCGGCATCAGCATTGTGTGGTCAATATATTTAGCCAAAGCGGCCGGGTCTGAGAAATCATCACTCTTAGGCGCGCCTCTCATGGTGCCCTTACCCGCGAGTTTTCGCCTGCTCATCTCCATTGCCTCTTCTGTGGTTTTATCTACCTGTGCGTCGTGCTTCATTTTTTGTTTTGTTAATATGAAAACGTCACATGGTATTCTCCAGCGGGAACCGTCGCGAATTCAGCCCGCCCATATGCGTCTTTGGTCACAGGGATTTCTTTGTTTGCAGCGTCAATAACACGGATTCCGTCAGGGCGTGGCGGATAGATTCTGCATGGTGCGCCTTTCTCGCTCCGAATCTTCAGAGAGCGCACTTGCCCATCGGCCCAGTAGGCACTGACCAGAAACGCGCCTTCAGCGCGGAAACCGTCAAATCGCGCCTCCAACCCTTTAGGCCACGCGGGAAAAACCCGTAACGCGCCATCCCAGCTTTGTAGCATCATCTCCTGTAACGGAGCGCAAACACCTAATGACTCCGTCCACGCCCCCGCGCGCCCGTAGACCGTCACCGCCATGCCCCAGATCAGTCCGTTGGGACGTCGCCACGACTCAACCTGCTTTCTAAATTCCGGTAGGTCGCGCTCGGCGATGAACTTACCCTCACGCAGAATAGCGACGCGCCAGATGGGCGAATGGCCGAAGTACCAGCCGAGTTTGACGGGCCGCAGTTCACCCTTCCAGTCCGGCTGTGGTGTGTAAGGGCGTCCGGATCCAAACTCCGGCGAATTTACCTCGTGGCACATTTTCTCCAGACCGGTGAGAGTAGAAGGCGGGCGTCCAGCGTCGCCAGCCGCATGGTCGAGTCTGTCGCGCCATTGTGATCTAATTTCGTCGTCCACACCGAGTGCTTCGCTGGCCAGGATCGCCGCCCGGAGACAATACCGCATGTGCTTCATGACCTGCGGGCGATCCCGCTGATCATCAGGATTTCCTGTAAAACCGGCCTCGCCCTGGTTAGAAGGGTAGGCGTGATACAATCCGTCTTCGCCTTTCTTGAGAAAATCAAGGTAGAACAGGGCGCAGTCTTTGATCACAGGATAACCGACTGTCTTCAGCCATTCTTTGTCAAGGGTATAGAGATAACGCCACCAATACTGGGTCATCGCCCATCCGGTCATGTAAGCCAGACGCCCCATGGGGACTACGCCGATCGGGTCGTCCTCGGCCAGGATCGGAAAAACCGAGAGCTGAATGAAGACACCTCGGCTATCATAGTAGTCTCTCGCGATCTTGCGTCCGATGGGAAGCGCGAAGTTGATCACTTCAAAATAAGCCTCAGCGAGATCAAGGCGGTTAGCTGTGTAGTCACCGAAAAATGGTGACTGAATATTGTAGTTGGTGTGATAGTCCCCGTGCCAGAATGAGTAGTCCTGGACTGTACTGGGTAAAAACAGGCCGGGCGGCACCGTGCCTCCGCGGTAAGCGCACCTGCGGGCATGGAAGGTCTCGTACCAGAGGTTCTCAAGCAGCGGATCTGCGATCGAGACGCTTGACTTCGACCAGAACTCTTGTGCTGCAACAAGGTTCTCCTGCTCCCAGTTTGAGATCGCAGCGGTCAGATCTTCGCCAATCCCTTTGCGGAGCCGGGTAATCTCATCCTGCGGGCCTCCAGTGTCGCTGGAGGTCGCCACCGCCACGGCAATCTGCCCCTCGGTCAGTTCGGGTTTTGGCATGAGATGGAGATAGGCACCCTGAACGGTCTTCATAGCAAAAGGGTGGATTGAAATATCTTTGGGCACGAAAGGTACCATCTGGTATCGGAAGCCTTGTTTGAAGATCAGGTCAGGGTAAAAATGCTGTTCGATCATCCAGTTCCCCACCGCGTTAGTCACGCACGGGGGTGGGAGCGGGGTGATCTTGGGGCTTGTCCAATTCCTCAACGCCCCCCCATGGCGGCAGGCGGCAAACTGCTTTTCCGCAAACTCTTGAGCTGAGGGATCGGGCCAGCGATAAAGGGAGAACCAGACAGGCGGGCGCGGACTGCCAGAGCCCATACGCGTGCTCTCATTCCAATTTTCAAGTTTCCACCGCAACGCCAGGACATTAGTCTTGGGCGGGATAAACGACTCGATACAAAGTTTTACGCCGGAAGACCACGAACACACGATCGTCAGCTTTGCTTCCTCAATCGACAATTCCTGACGAATAGTCATACCTGGCAGATCCGGTGGAAAATGGAGCGCCAGTTCACCGACAGGCTTTGGGCAGGGATAGGGTCGCTTCACATCTGAGGGTGCGGCCCCCTGGCAGAGTTCCTGCATCCTTTGGGGGTCTGCTGCTGGTGCTTTTGTTGCCTCGACGTTGCCGCCGTATGAGGAGCACTTCCACCCCTCGACCTCCAATCCATGAATAATCTCATTGATATGAGCGGGTTTGGGGTTATCGCTCAAATCCAACCTACGGTCCCACACATCGCCCTTGCCGAACCGCCAGATGATCGCGTCGGCAGTTTGATAGATGCTGACAGAGAGATCACCGTTTCCCAGCAGCAACCCCTCTTCAGCGGCCAGCACCGGCTGGGCGAGAGTCATTACATGACTGCGTTTAACATTTTTCGCCGCGTATGTTTCAACCACCCCCAGTAATTGTGTTAAAATAAACAAAACCACCAGCATTCTAAAACTCTTCATTTTTCCTCTTTCCCTCTTACTTACACATGTCCTAAATCGGGTGACACAAAGCGCGAACTTTGTTTATTGAATTCTATGTCACCTCTGTGCGTATTCAACAAAATTGAATCACACCCCATGTCACCCTGCTAGCATCCAATGTTTATGGCAGTCTTCTCACAATGCGAAAAGCATTGTTGTAGCTTCTGTCATCCTGCACGTGATATCCTCGGAATGCCGCGCGACATGTACTTGCAGATCCTGTCCAAGCCCCTCCCCTTGAAACACGCCTAATATTCGATGGCACTGGTTCTACCGGCCCTACAGGATCAATCGCCGGAAGCGTTCTCAGATCGGTTGATAACCAATCCAGACAAATCTCCGCCCCATTGCCTGCCATGTCGTAGATTCCCCACGCATTGGGTAAATATGAACCAGCCTTGGCCGTCAGATTCGATGCGGCAGCACTACCCCAGGGAGGTGTATCCCACTTGCCCGTTTCGCTGTTCCAAAGCAGTCCACCGTTGCATTTGTATCGGCCCAAAGGGTCCAGCTCCGCATCTGAGGTCTCGTTCGTAAGGTTGAGATCGCTATAAAGGGCAGCTGTCGTCCCAGCCCGATACGCATACTCCCACTGCGCCTCGGTCGGAAGATCAAAATCATAGATTCCGGTTTTAGTACGCAAAACCCCCATGAAAGAGCCCTCGTTCACTGCCGCGTTAGATGGCCAATCGACCGCCGGATCGTCGGCTCCTTTAATAGTGGTTGCGTCTTCCCGGATCGTGAAATAATTCACGCCTTCCACAGGCCGGGTGTCTCTTAAAGCTACATTAGAAAGCAGGCTGGGCCAGTTTCCCATCATTAGGTGCCACTGTTTTTGTGTGGCTTCAAAGACACCGATGTAAAAATCTTTTGTCAACGACACGGTATGCTGATATTCATTGTTGCCGCGTCCGACTTCACCCGCAGGTGATCCCATCGTGAACGTCCCTGCTGTCACACGGCGCAGGACGAGTTTGCTCGTGGCATAGGCCACGTCGTTGGTCACACCTGTCCAGACCATGGAATTCACGCCCGCCACGGGGTTGGTCTCAACTGTGCCGTAAACTCCGCTGGCCAGATCAACTTCAGACACGTAAGTGATCTGCCCCTCCGCACCGGCGGCCTTAGTCAGGTCCACGATCATGTAGAGCGGCACAGAGGTCGTAGTGAGTGTCACATTGAACTGGGTCAGCATTTGACTATTGGTGTAAACTGTCTTGGTTGGATCCCAGGTGATACGCCGTGGCCCGTGTGTTACGCCATACAGATCACCAGCCAGTGAATTAGATGGAAGGGTGAGTGTTTCCGAACCGTCTTTAGCTGTGAGCACAACATCCACCCGTTGTGTCGCGTCGCAGGTCATGACATAGTCAATGTCCACCAACCGGCTCCACGGCCAGCGTTGCCGCACCACAACATCGCTGATCGTCACGTCAGATGCCTGAGCGAAGCAACCGCAAAGAATCACTCCTAAAAATAAAGCTATACTTTTTATTTTCATTATTTTTCTCCTTTTTCTATCATCACTCGTAAATTTTAAAAACTTAACCCTTTAATCCTGCAGAACTCCTACTGCACTTTGATCAGCATGCCTTCCGGGATGCGTACCAGCGTGGCCTTCCATTCTTCCGCCAAAGTTTCGGGGAACGTCAGGGTTAGGTTGAAGATGCCGTAACCCCAGTCGCTTTTACGTAGCTTCCAGCCGAAGTACCCGCTGGCATCCGCCAATGCGTTGGTCTGCGTGACACCGCCGGCTTTAGCGATCACCACGCGGCTGGTCGTCGCACCGGCTGTGGCTTCGGCCCAGTCGGCATCATATGGAATCACCGCATTCTCTTTGATGGAAGGCCATGGTTGATCTTCGGGCATCGGAATCACCTTTGACTGCCCAAATGCGGATGTCACCACAGTCAGTTTAGACGTCAGCGCGCCGATGATTTCCTGATTGTCTTTGAATGTAAGCGTCAGGTCGTACACATCCTCCGCGGACGGCACATCTGAGGAGAACACCTTCCAGGCCCAGTTTGTGGTGGCGGTGTCTGTGAAATTAGTCACAAACGAACTGTTCATGCCGATGATAGCCAATTCTGCGCTATCAGCGTTCGTGACCCAGCTCCACCTCAAGGGAACTTCATTGGTAAAAAGAGTTGTCCAATGTCGATTATTGCACGGTGAGGTGTCAACCATAATCGGAACTGACGGGAGAGAGGCACCAGCCGTTCCCACGCCCATTATGACTGCCGCAGCCAAGGCCGCCGCTACGTTTGTTGTTTTCATATTGCTTATCTCCTATTGTTGTCCGAGCGTGTAGAGCCCCATCCGCACTTTCTTTATGCAGTCCTTAAGAGCACATTAACGCCTGTTTTAACGCCTGTTTTTATAGTATTATATTTTACCAAATTTTTTTTGTTCGTCAACCCACTTAACAAAAGATAATTTTTCTGTTATCTAATCGCGCCCAGCCTAGGTGAGGTGAAAGGCCAATAAACAATAGCCGCAGGACCCAGAAGGTTTTTTTCAGGAACCGGACCCCAGTAGCGGCTGTCATAGCTGTTGAATGAGTTGTCGCCCATAGCATAATAATGAGCGCCATCCAAGCTCACGCTGTCCTTCTCGGTGCCGAGCAGTCCAGGTCCGCTGCCATTGCCGCTGGGATTAAAGCCAGCGTAAGCAGGCGCCCATGCGCCGATTTTCTCACGTCTTGCAATTGCGCCAAGCCGCCCAGGCCCTGTCACGGCCTCACCATCAACCATCAGGTTGGGGGCTTTAATCTGTAAAGTCTCGTTTGGCAGGCCGGTCATGCGCTTGATGTAGTGGGTCCCCTGCTGCAGCCCATTGATGCCGGTGGTCGAAAAAACCATGATTTCGCCGCGCTGAGGGTGCATGAAATTCCACTTCCAGCGGTTCACAAAAACAAAATCACCAGCACAGACTTTGCCTGACCAAAGCACATCGCCTTTGCGCACATCAGCGCCATGCGTAACGCCCCCCTTGAGTTTATAGGGACGCCTGTCCTCATCCACCTCAAGCGCGTCGTTGGGAACATAGTGCGGCAGCCCCGCGACAATAATCGGCGTGTAACCAGGCTTCTTGCTGCCAGCGCCGGATGCGAATCGAACCGTGCCCGTGGCCTTGGCCCGCACCACCTTGGTGCTGGTCCCTGTAAAAATCCACGTAAGAAAATTGAGCGGTTGTTTGTCGAGGATTGTCAGCTCCTCCGGAGCGCGGGCGACTGAGTGAATGCCATAGAGGGTCGGCTGCATGGAACCAGTCGGAATTTTAAAGGGCTGATAAAAATAGGCTCTGAAAGCCATAGCAACCGAGATCGCGACCACCAGCACATCGAAATTCTCATACAGCCACTCCAACTTCCGCGGTGGATTGGCTGTGGTCATACAGCGCTCCAGCGCATTACCGGCCGCGTCCATCGACTCAATATCAGCACCCTGCAATGCTTCTTTCGCTTTGGCGGTCAGCTCCGAGAGCAAGCTGGTCTCCCCGCTGTTCAGCAGATCGCCGCGACTGGCCATCAGCACACCCGCGCGGTGAATGACATGTTTCAACTCTTTGCGTTTCGCGCGTTTTTTAAAAAAACTCATAATCTTAGTTCCTCTGCAAGCAGGATGCTTGCTCTACTTAATTATCAATTTTAAAGTAACCTCTCAATAACCAGCTTTGGAGCAGCCTAAAGGCTGAACAACAAACCTTACGGGGCAGCCGTTTGTTGTTCACGCTTCAGCGTGCTCTTTGCTCTCTGGCCGATTATTGAAAAGTTACCTTCCTTTCCCTGAACGCGGGACGTTTATTACTGTAACAGCGGGCTCATAACCAATAACTCTTCAGTGAGGGCAAAGACCTATCGCGCACCACACAGCCTCATTAGGTTACCCCGCAAAGCTGCTTTAGTTTAGTCGTTTTGCGATTTGCCCTTCAGAACCGCGATAAAGGCAGACTGAGGCACGTTCACCTGTCCAAACTCCTTCATACGCTTCTTGCCCGCTTTCTGTTTTTTGAGGAGCTTTTGCTTACGGGTGACATCGCCGCCATACAATTTAGCGGTCACATCCTTGCGGAAGGGGCGTATGTCCTCGCGCGCGATAATGTTGCCGCCGATCACAGCCTGAACCGGGATCTTAAACATGTGCGGCGGGATACTCTCCGCCAGCGCCTTGCAGATTTTGCGCCCATACGACACCACTTTGTCGCGGTGAACCATGCAGGAGAAGGCATCGACCACCTCGCCGTTCAACAGAACATCCATTTTGACAATATCGCTGACCTGATATCCGTATGGCTCATAATCCATTGACGCGTATCCATGGCTGACGCTCTTGAGCATATCGTGAAAATCAATCAGGATTTCGTTCAAGGGAATGCGACAGGTCAGAATCACGCGGGTGGCATCCAGGCTCTCGGTGCCAACCACCTCACCGCGGCGTTCAAGCACAATGCGCATGACATCGCCGATGCAGCTGCTGGGGCAGATAATGGTCGCTTTGATGACCGGCTCTTCAATCTGCGTAATATGATTGACCTCGGGCAGCAGCACCGGGTTGTCAATCTCCATCACGGCTCCGTCATTCTTCTTAATTTTATAAACAACCGCGGGGTGGGTGCTGATTATATCCAGATCAAACTCGCGGCGCAGTCGCTCCTGAACCACCTCCATGTGCAGCAGACCCAGGAAGCCGCACCGGAAGCCAAAGCCTAGAGCAATCGAACTCTCTGAGTGAAAAGTAAAGGCCGCGTCATTCAGGTGTAGCTTCTCCAGGCCGGCGCGCACTTTTTCATATTCATCGGTGCTCACTGGATAAACCCCGCTGAACACCATGGGCTGCACCTCTTTGAAACCTGGCAGCAGCTCGGTTGTGCCATCTTTGGCAGAGGTGACAGTGTCGCCGATTTTAATCTCAGAGGGATCTTTAATCGTGCCAACCAGATAGCCCACCTGACCAGCGCTCAGAAGCTCAACCGGTTTCTGGGTAGGGCTGAAAATGCCGACCTCACGCAGCTGCGTGGTCTGCCCGCTGCTTACAAAACAGATGGAATCACCCACCCGCAGCGACCCATCGACAACACGCACGTAGGTGATCACGCCGCGGTAGACATCGAACACTGAGTCAAAAACCAAAGCCCGCAGCGTGGCATCGCGCCCCTTAGTGACTGGCGGCGGGATGTGTTTGACAACCGCCTCCAGCACATCCTCTACCCCCTCACCGGTCTTGGCGCTGATGTAAAGCGGAATCTCCACTGGAATCCCCAGCACATCCTCAATCTGATGCGTGACGGCATCAACATCCGCGCCAGGGAGGTCAACCTTGTTCAGAACCGGCAGGATCTCAAGCGAATTTTCGATGGCGAGATAGGCGTTCGCGACCGTCTGCGCCTCCACCCCTTGGGCGGCATCCACCACCAGCACAGCACCCTCACAGGCGCCCATGCTACGCGAGACTTCGTAAGAGAAATCCACATGGCCTGGGGTGTCGATCAGATTCAGCATGTATGTCTCGCCGTCCTTGGCTGTATACATCATAGAGACCGGATGGGACTTGATCGTGATGCCCCGCTCCCGTTCAAGATCCATGGAATCCAGGGTCTGAGCCCTCATCTGCCGAATATCAATCGCGCGCGTCAGCTCCAAAATCCTGTCGGAGAGCGTTGTTTTACCGTGGTCAATATGGGCGATAATGCAAAAATTGCGTATATTTTCGAGCTTAGATTCCATTTAAGAGCTTTATCCTGATCATTCCGATAATTTTGGTTCTGCGGCAGCGCAGAGATTGCGCATTTTTGTGACCGCCACACCCATCTCGTTTTGTTTAAACATGAAACTGCCGGCTACAAACATATTCGCCCCGTGCGCGGCACAATCCGCAGCGGTTTCATAATTAATCCCGCCATCCACCATAATATCCAGAGTCCGCATCTCTGTGCCGGCAACACATTTGCGCAGCTCGGCGATCCGCGGCAGCACCTCGGCAATAAAAGCCTGGCCGCCATAACCGGGATTAACCGTCATAAAGAGTACCTCATCGCAAAGCCGCAGATACGGTTTAATCATCGAAACCTCGGTCTGCGGACGCAGCACCAGCCCGCTGCGCGCGCCACATGCCCGAATCGTGGCCAGGGTCTCCCAAATATCACAATCCGCTTCCACATGAATCTGCACCGAGTCTGCGCCAGCCTCCACAAACCGCTCCACATAGAGATCTGGACGCGTCAACATCAAATGCACACTTCGGAACAGGGAGGGAGCGACTCTACGGGCCAGCGAAACCACATCAGGGCCGAAACTGAGATTGGGGACAAAATGCGCGTCCATGATATCCAGATGCACGGCATCCGCTCCGGCAGCCTCAACCCTTTCAACCTCAATGGCAAGCTCACCGAAATCCGCAGCCAGCAATGAAGGTAATATAAAAAATTTCATAGGTTATTATTATACAGAAGCCTGAGAAAAATTGCAATTGCCGTGATGGTTATAATTTTGTGTGCGCAGAAGCCGGAATTAAGGAGCCGGAAGTCAGGATTCAGAAGTCAGAAGTCAGAAGTCAGAATTCAGGAGTCAGGAGTCAGGATTCAGAAGTCAGAAGTCACTCTATAGTGCGGCTGCTGTACCACAGGAGAAGCACAGCGGGTACACCCGCAGCTCCGTCTGTGTAGTAGCCGCTCTATGAGCGGCATTTGCGTGTTGTGTCGCGCATGACAAAGAGTTGCAACAGATTTTTTTACTATGTCAAGTGGTCTGGCCCTCCTGGCTCCGCAATTCATACTGGCTGGGCGGATGAGGCGGCTATCCGGCTTCATAATTCCATATCATTGGACATAGCGGTCAAACCGGTTGCACTCTGTTTTTGGAAACCACAAGGAACCTAGCGCAGCATAGCAGCAACCAATTTCTGACAGGCAACAGAATTAACAGTATTTACTTGTAAAACTATCTCAAAGGTCAAAACCGAAGTTACAGCCCAGCAGCGCGGTAAATCCTCTCGATCAACGCGATGGAGCGGCAGGCCTCTGCTCCACTGACCGCATACGGCTCATCATTATCCAGCGCTTGGATAAACTCTTGAACACAGGCTGCGTGCTTAAGATGATCCATTGCTCCGGGCGCAGCGGCGCCTGAGAGCTTAGCACTGGCTGAATAAAGTCTACGCGTCTGTTCATCCTCAGCACTTTTCCGCTTAAATTCAAAGATCGACAAGTGGTCGTCTTCCAGCACCACTGTCCCGTCTGTGCCGGTAATCTCAAGTCGCCTGGCGCGTCCAGGCCACGAGGATGTGGTTCCCACAATCGTGCCGATGGCCCCACCCTCAAAGAGGATAGAGGCTGATGCCGCATCTTCGACCTCGATCCAGGGATGCCCCGCTGAGGAGATCACCGCCGCGACTGATTTGATTGGCGGCATCAAGCTACAAAGGATATCGATCATGTGAATCGACTGATTCATTAACGCGCCGCCACCATCCAGTGATTTTGTGCCATGCCAGCAGGATTCTTTGTAATAAGCGGGCTCACGCCACCAGGGGACATAAACCGCGGCGTGGGTGATGGTTCCAAAGCGACCATTGGCAATCGCATCACGCACTGGTTGGAGTGCCGGAGTGTGCCGCAGTTGGAAGATACACCCCAACTGAGTGCCTGCCGCTTGATGCGCGGCGATCATCTGTTCGGCGCGCGCAACTGATATTTCCAGTGGTTTTTCACACAATACATGCACCCCGGCCTGCGCCGCAGCAATTGCTGGCTCTAAATGCGCGCCCGAGGGGGTGGCGATCATCAGCACATCCACACCCGGCGCTTGCAGCATCTGCTCTAAGGATGTGTAAGCCGCGCACCCAAAGCTGGCCGCAAAACTATCGGCGCTTTCCTGTGAGCGGCTACAAACCGCCACCAACTCCGCACCCGATGTGTCCAGAACCGCCCGCGCATGAAATTTTGCAATCAGACCGGTGCCGAGCACCGCAAACCCATATTTTTTATTACTCATATATCCTCCTCCTTGCCTGTAACTTGATCACTTGGTCGTAGTTTTGTGTCTCTAACTCGGGGTCGGTATCGGTATCGGTATCGGTATCGAAAAGCGTACGAGGTCGACCCCGACCCCGACTCCGATGCGTTTGACCGTCGAGTTACCCCAGCGTTTTTTCGCAGCGCAGCCGCGCGGCGGGCTTGCCTATAACTCACATAGCGCGTACCTTTCAAGCTTGCGCAGCACTGCATCCGCGGGCCGTGACCGCGGGGGGCACTTATGGAGCGCCACCTGGCAGCTTACGACTCGCACTGATCTCACTACTCAACGTGGGAGGGGCTTCCAGCCCCTCTAAGGCAGCCGAGGGGCAGGATGCCCCTCCCACGTTGCCACAACTTGCCCATTTTATCACAACTCTCCGCTCCGCAAGCGCTGCGCAGTCAAACGCAAGCGCTGGCAGACCCGCTCCTGCCCGATTAAAACCAGCATCTCAAAGAGACCTGGCCCCTCTGAAAGCCCAGAGACAGCCACCCGCACTGGATGAACCAATACACCCATGCCAACCTCGCTAGACTCCGCGAAAGTGGTAAGCACTGTGTGCGTTGTCTCAAGATCAAACTCATCCAAGGCTTCATAAGCTGCGGCAACCTGCTCCAGCAGCTCAGGCACCCCCGCTTTCATCAGTCGCTTGTTAACTGCCTTGGTGTCGTACGCGTAACCCTCAGTAAAGAAATAGGCGCAGTTATCTGGAATGTCGAAGAAAACCTTGGTGCGTACCTGCATCTGCTCCATAATCCCATCCAAGTCAACCCCTTCCAACGAAAGGCCCGCACCTGTGATCCGCGCTTTAAAGGACTCGGCATAGACCTCACGCGGCTGCTGACGAATATACTCTCCGTTCATCCAAATCAGTTTTTTAATATCAAAACGGGCGGCACTAGATTTACAGCGCCCCAAGGTGAACAGCTCAATCATCTCATCGCGGGACAGAACTTCGCGATCATCGCCCGGCGCCCATCCCAAAAGCAGCAAGAAGTTAAAAAGCGCCTCGGGCAGGTAACCCTGCTCCTTAAATTCACCGACAAAAGCAGCACCATCACGTTTAGAATAAGGTTTGCCCTGATGATTGACGATCATCGGCAGGTGAGCAAAGTGTGGCACAGGCGCGCCGACTGCTTTGAAGAGTTCAATGTGTTTGAAGGTGTTCTCCACATGGTCATCGCCGCGGATCACATGGCTGATCTGCATGTCAATGTCATCCACTACATTCGCCAGATGAAAGACCGGCGAACCATCCGAGCGCACAATCACAAAGTCCTGTGTGTCAGTGGCCTTCTTTGAGATCTGTCCTTTGACCTGATCCTCAAAGCCCAGCAGGCCCTCCTGCGGCATACGGAAGATAACGCACTCGCCGCCCCCCTTTTTGTTCTCACAATAGGCCAGACCGCGTCGCAGCAGATCCTCGGCCACCGCCAGATGGCGCTCCCGATTCCTGCTCTGATAGACCGGCTCCTCATCGTAGTCAAGTCCCAACCAACCCATACAGTCGAGCAAGGTTCTGACCGCCTGTGGCGTGGAACGTTCCAGATCAGTGTCTTCAATCCGAAGCAGAAACTTACCCTGAGAGTGCCGGGCAAAGAGCCAGTTGAAAATGGCAGCTCGGATATTACCGATATGTACATTACCTGTTGGACTGGGTGCAAAACGAACTCTGACTGACATACTTGTTTTCCTCTTAGTGCTTGCCTGTAACTCGGCCATTTTGTCACAGTTTCGTGCCTGTAACTTGGGGTCGGAGTCGGGGTCGGTATCGGTATCGGTATCGAAAAGCGTACGAGGTCGACCCCGATCCCGACCCCGACTCCGATGCGTTTGACCGTCGAGTTACCCCATCGTTTTTTCGCGGCGCGCGGCGCGCCGCGCGGCGGGCTTGCCTGTAACTTGATCACTTGGGCGTAGTTCCGTGTCTATAACTCGGGGTCGGGGTCGGTATCGGTATCGAAAAGGGAAAGGGATCGACCCCGATCCCGACCCCGACCCCGAGTTGCGGGGCATCACATATTGACTGCGGAGCCGACCTCTTGTAGGTCCGGTTTCCAACCGGACATGTCCGATTGGAAATCGGACCTACGTTGCTCCCGCGCCAAAGGCGCGCCTCTTCACTCGCACACTCGCGCATTCGCGCACTTACGCACTCCGCACCCTGTGCGGACCTAGTCGCTTAGGCGACTAGAAAAAAACAATTAATTGTTCTTTCCAAAAAGTTGTCTGTTTGCGAAATCGTCTAGCTCTATCGTCATCCGGAGGCGCAGCCGACATCCGCGCCTTGCGCGGATCTAGGCCCTTACCGGCCTAAGTCCCGCCGAATAAACTCTGCCACGCTGGCATCAGGCACAAAACGCAACAAGGAATTGGGAATATCCCCCGCTATTTTTTCCAACACCCCAATCACAGGGTCAAAAAAGGAGGCGTTCATCCAAGGAACCATCACCACATCCAGCAATCGCAATAACGCAGCGCTTTTTGTCAGAGTTAAAGCCTCATTCTTCAAACCATGCTCAATAAAATAGATTTTCTTCAACACGGCCGAGCTGTTCATTACAAACGCCCCTGAGCTAGGCCAGGGCGAACCGTAAACCCGCAAACCAGCCTCTTCGACCCTGATAATGGGGCGTTCATCAGTTAAAACATCGATGCCCGCAGTGTTCAGGAGAGTTGAAATTGTACTCTTACCCTGGCCGGAGCGCCCGGTGCAGATGATGCCAGACCCATTGATCACAGCAGCCGCGCTGTGAAAAACAATCCCCTTTAGGTAGAGAAGCCGCATTACCAGCGCAAGGATAACAATGATGCCATAGGGGCCGTGATACGCATTCTCATACATTTCAAAATAGGTGTCGGGATTCCACTCAAAGGTCATCTGATCATAGGGCCGCGTGCCGGTCATACGCCAGAGAAGCTCACCCTCAGGGTTGGCTCCAGTCAAGGTGGCGAAGCCGTTTTGCTCTTCAAACGACCATGCCCGCTGGCTGTTTCGTCTGCGCAAATCCGGGCTGGCACCAACAACCTGAACTATGCAGCGCTCCCTGCAAGCCAAAATCTCCGCACTGGAAAGCATAAAAGGCAGAAAGTTCTGGTTAAACTCCTCTGCCTTTAGATTGCAAAACTCAAAGTAAATACCTGCGATACAACATGTCATGTTTGAGTTTAACATGAAATCTTAACAAAACAAAAATTACAATAAAATCATCAAGGAATATTGATGTCAGGACCGCTAGCGCTCAGCGTACCCACCTCTGTTGCCTTGAATGTGCCGCCCATGCCTAGCTGAACCTCGTTGGCCTCAGCCACCGCAAAGCGTTTTTTTGATGATTCCACAAATGCGTCTTTTTTAGCCATAACTTTTTACCTCTAATTAAGAATGTGACAATTATATAATATGCCGGCGCAAAACTCAACCCTCTTTTTGCAAAAACCTAAAGCAGTTTTCCGCCATAACCAAATGAGTTTGTGTGATGTGTGAAAGGTCTTCGCTCTTATTGAGAAGTTTGTGATTAAGAGCCCGCTGCTTTGGTAACAAACACTACGCGTTTGGGGAAACGAAGTTTGTTGTACTGGCTTTCCGTGTCCGGCGTAACTGCGAAGCGCGAAGACGGAAGCCTGCTCCAAAGCGGGTTATTGAGACGTTACTGTAAAAGTGATAATGGAGTGAATAAAGCGTAGAATCGTGCACTTTCACTCCAAGAGGTTGATGGTTGGTGGTTGTTTCAAACCAGCAGATCAACTCACAGGTTTTGCAGCCGCCACTTCACGGCCCACCGCGATCACGCCGGAACGGGAGAGATCCATGATTTGATAGGGCTCAAACAGATGCAGAAAATCACTGACATGATCCTGGTTGCCCACCATTTGGACTGTCACCGAGTCCTCCTGAACTGCGATCACCTTGGCGTTAAAGAGAGTTGCCAGGTCCACAATCTCACTGCGGTTGACATGATCTCTGGAGGCCACGCGCACTAGGATCAGCTCACGGTTCATATGTCGTTGGTTAGTCATATTGACCACTTCGATCACATTGACCAGCTTGGTGAGCTGGTGGGTGACCTGCTCGATGATATGTGCGTCTCCAGGGACCACCATTGTCATCTTAGACACCTTCCGGTCCTGAGTTGGCGCGACATTCAAAGTCTCAATATTATAACCGCGTCCGGAGATCATGCTGACAATTCGGGCCAGCACACCCGGTTCATTTTCCACTAGACAATTAATGATATTATTCATAGTACCCTTCTTTCATCAGCTAAACAGTTCGATTGATCATGGCGGTCACAGCATGCCCCGGCGGAATCATGGGGAAAACGCAGGCCTCAGGCTCAACGATGCATTCGATCACCCAACTCTTGCCACTTTCAAAGGCGGTCTTTAAAGTTGGCGCTACATCCTCAGGCTTGAAAATACGGACGGCGCAGGCGCCATGGGCCTCTGCCAGCATAACAAAGTTCGGCAGAAACTCTTTGCCTAATTCAATACGCTCCAATCGCTCGCGATTGCTCTGCCCAGTCATGACACCGGAGTAGCGATTGCCGTAAAACATCTCCTGCCACTGGCGGACCATGCCGAGGTAGCCGTTGTTCAAAATCACCGTCACAACCGGCTTCTTATGCTCAACCGCAACCACCAGCTCCTGAAAGTTCATCTGTATACCACCATCGCCGGTCACGCAAACCACCAGATCATCAGGACAAGCGAATTTTGCACCTATGGCAGCTGGCAGCCCAAAACCCATAGTCCCCAACCCACCGGATGATAGAAAGCTGCGCGGGCGCGTGTAGCTGAAGTGCTGAGCAGCCCACATCTGATGCTGCCCAACATCAGTAACAATGGTGGCTTTGCCATTGCTGACCTCACAGATTTGCTCAATAACAAACTGCGGCATAATAACTTTATCAGACGCAGGATAAGAGAAAGGAAAGCGATCCTTCCAGCGCTGTGTGCGCGCCACCCACTCTTTATGCGACTTAGCCGGCAGAATTGCCAGCAAGGCGGTGAGCACAGGCTTGATATAACCCACAACCCCCAAATCACAGCGTACACTCTTGCCAATAGCGGATTGGTCAATATCAATATGTATGACCTTGGCATGTTTGGCGAACTCGGAGATCTTGCCTGTAACACGGTCGTCAAAGCGCGCACCAACAGATATTAGCAAATCACATTTATCAACTGCATAATTAGCCGCGACTGAGCCGTGCATTCCCAGCATACTCAATGCCAAGGGGTCATCCTCTGGAAAGGCGCCCATCCCCATCAAAGTGGTGCAAACCGGTATCTCAGCCCTGTGCGCGAGTTGCGACAACTCTGCCGAGGCCTCACCGGCAATCGCACCGCCGCCCACATAGAGAACAGGACGCTCTGAAGCACCAATCATCTCAGCCAACGCTTGCACATCAGCTTGTTTAAATTCGATATGCGGTTTGTAAGCACGCATCTGAACCGTTTCGGGAATCGGCTCTTGTGTCATCTGGCGCTGGATATCCTTAGGGATATCAACCACAACCGGACCAGGCTTGCCTGTCGAGGCAATGTAAAAGGCCTGAGCGATGATGCCGGGGAGTTCATCCACACTGCGGACCAGAAAGTTATGCTTTGTGACCGGACGCGTAATGCCAACCACATCGGCCTCCTGAAAGGCATCATTTCCGATCATGGACAGAGGCACCTGGCCTGTGATGCAAACCAAGGGCACACCATCCATATAGGCGGTCGCTAATCCTGTCACAGTGTTGGTGGCACCGGGTCCGGAGGTTACCAGGCAACACCCGGTTTTCCCTGTAGCGCGGGCAAAGCCATCCGCCATATGAACCGCTCCCTGCTCATGACGCGATAAAACGAAATGAAAAGGCGCGTCATACAAGCAGTTGAAAATATCAAGGACAGCGCCACCTGGATAACCAAAAAGCACTTCGCAGCCCTCTTTTATCAGGCCGTCGACCACGCATTGCGCACCGCTTCTTAAGGGATGCTCTTTCTCGCATTTTTTATCTATCTCTTTTTTCATTCTTTTCCTCGCTCTCTCATTTGAAAAACTAAAAGCCCACCATTCTTTAAACGGCGGGCCTCTTTTCAAACTACTATAACTCTAATAATACAACTACAAAACCCGCTCAATTGACTGTCATAACGGGCGCAACCCGCCCGTATACGGCTACGAGGAGGTTTGTGGTGTAAATCATAGTTGTTGCTTTTTCTTTCATAGAGAACATCAATATAACCCTTTAATGGTTGAATTGTCAATAGCGTGATTAAAAAAACTGCTGAGCTGAATTATAATATGAAATGCGGCAACACATTGGACAAAAAAATGTCCCATGTAAAAATACCCCTCAACAAAAATCCTTCAAAAAATTGGAGAGAGGAAAAGCCACATGGAACAGCTGAATATTAGCACAAGCCAAAAAGTTGTTTATCAAACGTTTATCGGCGTTTAGTGTAGTAGCCGCTCTATGAGCGACACAGAGGTTAGTGTAGTAGCCGCTCTATGAGCGACACAGAGGTTAGTGTAGTAGTCGCTCTATGAGCGACACAGAGGTTAGTGTAGTAGTCGCTCTATGAGCGACACATGCCGCTCATAGAGCGGCTACTACACTCGATGCTCGCCGACGATGCTGTGCGACGATGTTGGTGGACGATTCAAAACTCCGCGATTAAAGAAATCGTCAACCAACATCGTCGCCGCCATCGTCAACCGGAGGCGCGGCTGAACTCCAGTAGGTCCGGTTTCCAACCGGACATGTCCGATTAGAAATCGGACCTACGTTTTTACGAAACACTGTAGCCTCGGTCACGGCCCGCCGCCCTACAGCTGCGGCTCGTATTGCAACCCAACAGACGCTCTCTCCGACAAAATTTACAACAAAGTTTACGCTTGCGCCGCAAGGTCGTTCGTAGCTAAAAAAACAGCAAAGCCCACCTTTTTTCGTGCTTTTTGTACTACTATCATTCAACTTCTTGTTTTTTATGTACGTTTTTGATCTCTCACAGAGGCACAGAGTTTTTGCCCGCGAATCTCCGCGAAAGGATAAGGGTATTTCATCCCTGCTACGCAGGGTCGCTAATCGCTTGAAATACCCTTATCATAAGATCACTCTTAAAACATGACTTGCAATTTTAACACGGGACTCTGCGCTTTAAATTTTTAGT
>Ga0265294_10003847_pt1 | contig 18954 bp, 16 predicted proteins | sample MunlanPumphouse3_FD_192504 | JGI IMG/M metagenome (GOLD analysis project Ga0265294, IMG submission 192504) | Groundwater microbial communities from a municipal landfill in Southern Ontario, Canada - Pumphouse #3 | ecosystem: Environmental > Aquatic > Deep subsurface > Groundwater | place...
ACTCCAGCTGTATCATTTGAAACAATTCCACTAACCAAAAGACTAAAGGTAAATGTTTTGCCAGCTACAGTAGAGCTAACACCAGGAATAACTGTTGCTTTAACAGTTAAAACTTTCTGAGTATCTTTAGAAACTACCCAATCTAATCCACTAATATCAAAAGTGTAAATACTAGCAAAAGTATTTTCAATGGCATTAGTTTGAGTTATTGGTAACTCAGCTAATTTTGTTGCACCATCCCAAACTGAAATGGATGAAAAAGCTTGCCATGGAAATACATTAGCTGTAGTGCTAGTTGTCTTAACTGATACTTTTCTGATTGTCATGTCAGAACCAGTAGCTTTATATTGACCAGCTACTAAATCATAAGTTTGACCACCATATACGGTTGTTACTGGATTTGATACTGGATAGCTAACAACACTTAAGCTTCCATATGAAGGAGCTACGGTTGTTGTAGTAGTTCCATCAGGAACTGTGGTTGTTGTAGTTGGTGTGCAATATAATGCATTCAACTGTGCCCTTGTTAAAGGACCAACATAACCTGTTGTGATTATACCGTGTTTGGCTTGAAAAGCCTTGACAGCAGCTAAGGTCAAAGAACCAAAATAAGTGGTTTCTGAACCAGGAGCTCCGGCACCAGAGGCAGCTACTCTAGTAGCTGGGTCTAGATTAAGAGTTTGCTGGAGTTTTAAAACCTCAGCGCTTGTCATTCCGTGCTCTAAATCAGTATAGAAACATACAGCCCCTGTTGCAGGAGTAGATGTTTGTCCAGCTAATTGAGCTTGTAAGCTATTAATTAAAGCTGTTAACTGATTGATTTGTTCTTGAAGCTCTTCAACTGTAGCTCCAGAAACTGGAACTGCAATTACTGAAAGAGCAAAAGTTACAGCAAGCACAGATGCGATTATTTTTTTATTCATTGTTATTTATTCGACTTAATTAATTTATGATTATTACCGACCAACTATCTAAATTAGTGAAGAGCGCTCTGTGATGCACTCACCAATTTATTTTGTAAGTTAATAATCGTTTTCTTCTAATTCCTCTTGCGGAGAAATAATAGAAGATTCTTCATCCAATTTCTCTGGTGTTGAAGTTTCGACCTGAACATCCAAAGAAAGGAATGACAAAAGTTGGTTAATACTTTCTATCTTTTCCATCGCTGCTAAACAATCTCCAGCTTTTAATGAAGCGCTTGCTTCTATTAATAAGTTTTTCATTTTGATAATTTCATCATTAGGTAATTGAATCATTGCATTTTGAATATCAGTAAAACGCTCGCCTAATTCAACTAAATCATTGCTTAAGAAACTAGGACATTGATTGATCTCTTCTGTTGTTTCCATAATTAAAGCTAAAACTTGAGATTGAGCATTTTTTACAGTCCTAGATAATTCTTCTTTATCATTTTCTTCTAATATAATCTTGTCAGCCATAACCTGTAAATCCTTACTTCTCTCTTGAACATCTTTTGAAACATCTAAAGCAATCTGCTTTTTATCTATTTTTTTAATTTCTTGGGGCACTAAGCCTAAATCTTTTTTAATAATTTTTACAATCTCACTTATCTCTTGTTCATGGTTTTGAACCTTACTTAAATCTTCCATTCTCGCCTTTGCAACTTCTAAACGAACAACCGGTTTTGTATTTTCAGAAGCAAGGTAAATTTTAGCATCTTGCGTTAAGGTTTTTATTGGATACAAAATATTGCCTGGCAAAGCTATCTGGGCAAAACTAAAAGAGAAAACGAAAAACAAACCCAGAAAAGCAGGAATAAATGCTTTTTGATATTTATTAATAAAAGAAAAAGAGGCCAATCTAACTCTTGGCTTTTCATGTAATAAATTCTGTGGCTTAATTTCTAAGATATTAGCTTTAAGCCAAATAACCCAATCATGATTGGGTTGTATTTTTTTAAATTCAATAATTTTTTTAATAATGTCTTTTTCCTGCATTGAAGAAACAATTAAAGGATTATTTACAAAATTAACTGATTAAACTTCTCTACTACAGAAGACGATAAACTTTTAAAAACGTTACACCTTAAAATTTAAGAATCTAATTGTTTTTTTAAAGATTCCATTGCTCGATGAAGCAAAACTCTAACATTGCCCTCTTTTTTCTTAAGAATCTGAGCAATTTCTTTATTAGATAGATCATCTAAATACTTCCAAATAATAATATCAGCATAAAGAGGATTAATAGACTTAAGGGCTTTTTTAATTTTTTCCATCTCCAAGTCTAATTCTATTCTCTGAGAAAAAGTCGGTTTAGCTACTTGAAAATCAGCTATCTCTCCTAAGCTTTCTAAAGACAAAGGCTTCTTGTCTTTTTGACGATAAAAATCAATTATTTGATTTCTAGCTATCTGAAAAAGAAAAGCTTTATGATTAGAAATTTTAGAAGATTGATTTTTTTTATCATTAGAAAAAGATGCCTGAGTTTTCCAGAGCTTTAAAAAAGCTAAAGATGTTAAATCTTGAGCTGTTTCTGCTGAATCTACTCTTAAGTAGACAAAACGAAACACTTTATTTATATTTTGATCATAAAATTCTGAAAATTTCTTCTTGTCCATGACAGTTTAATCTATTAATTGACAAATCACTTTGGATATTTTTTCTGGATCATGACGAAGTAAAGATCCTTTTCTTAATAAACGAGTAAAAATTACTTTTGGTTTTTTCCAAGAACTTAACACTTTTCTATCATATTTTACTAATTCAGCTTTTTCCTTTTTATACTGATTTAAATACAAAGATTTAGGTTTTTCAATGTTAACTAAGAAATAATCAATAACATCCTTGCCAAGATACCTTTCTAATGTAGCAAAAAAATCTTCAGCTGTAAAACTATTTGTCTCTCCATATTTTGTCATTATATTACAGATATAGACCTTTTTAGCTTTAGATTTTTGAATTGCTTCTTTAATCCTTTTAACTAAAAAATTAGGAATAATACTGGTATAAAGATCCCCTGGACCAATAATGATAAGATCTGCTTCTTTTATAGCTTTTAAAGCTTCTTTATTAGGCTTTGGTTTAGGATTAAGAAAAACCTCTCTGATAAAAAGACTACCATCATGTTTAGGAACATCAATATTAGACTCTCCAACAACTAAAAAATCATTTTCTAAGCGGGCAAAAAGACGAGTGTAATCCAAGGTTACTGGTATTACCTTGCCTTTAATTCCTAAAATCTTTGCTGCTTCTTCTATTGCTTGGCTAAAATCACCAGTGATCCTTTCTAAAGCTGTCAAAAAAAGATTGCCAAAATTATGACCTTTTAAACCGACTCCGTTTTCAAAACGATAATTAAATAAATTAGATAGAATATGACTTTCTGAAGAAAGAGCAACTAAAGCTCTTCTTAAATCACCTGGCGGTAAAATACCAAATTCTTCTCTTAAAACGCCTGAAGAACCACCATCGTCTGCCATAGTTACAATAGCTGACAAATAAAAAGAATGCTTTTTTAATCCAGTCAATACAGTAAAAACCCCAGTTCCGCCACCAATAACTACAATCTTTTTCATGTTACAAAATTAATAATCCTGTCTTTAACAAAAACAACTTTTTTAATTTTTTGTTTGCTTAAATACTTTTTAACCTGAGAAGAATCTTTAGCAAGTTTCTTTGCCTCAGCTTCATTAATTCCTTTTTTAGCTTTTATCTTATCCCTAACTTTACTATTAACTTGAACTACTAAAGTATAAAATTTTTCTTCTAATAATTCATTCTTAAAAACTGGCCATTTTTCAAATTCTACTGATTTTCTATGTTTCAAAGCTGTCTGCCAAAGTTCTTCAGCTAAATGAGGAGCAAAAGGAAATAACAGCAAAACCAAGGTTTCCTTATGCTTTTTATTAACTTTGTCTAAAGGTATCTGATAAAGTTCGTTTAAATATTCCATTAAAGCACTAATTGCTGTATTAAAACGTAAGTTTTCAATATCCTCTGTTACTTTCTTAATGGTTTTATGTCTTATTTTTTCCAATCCTTGTATGTTTTCCTTTATTTTCCTTTTTGCTTCTACAGTCATTTTAAGAGCATCATTTTCTTTTAACTTATCATTATTTTCAGCGATTAAAGACCAGACACGACTAAGAAAACGATAAATACCAATTACTCCCTTAGTATTCCAAGGTTTGGAAAAAGATAAAGGCCCCATAAACATTTCATACATTCTTAAACTATCAGCCCCATACTTCTTAATAACTGTATCTGGACTAATTACATTTCCCCTAGATTTAGACATTTTCTCTCCATCCTCTCCTAAGATAATTCCTTGATTAATTAAACGAGAAAAAGGCTCTAAAGTAGAAACCACTCCAATATCATAAAGAAATTTATGCCAAAAACGAGCATATAGAAGATGCAAAACTGCATGTTCTACTCCACCAATATAAATATTTACTGGCATCCAAGCTTTCTCCTTTTTTAAATCAATTAATTTTTTCTTGTTTTTAGGATCTAAATAACGAAGATAATACCAAGAAGATCCAGCCCATTGAGGCATTGTATTCACTTCTCTTTTTGCCGGTCCTTTGCATTTAGGACATTTTACATTTACCCATGAAGAAATATCTGCTAAAGGGGATTCATTTTTTCCAGTTGGTTCATATTTTTTGATTTCAGGAAGCTTTAAAGGTAACTGACTTTCTCTTAAAGGAACCAAACCGCATTTTTCACATTTAATTATTGGGATTGGTTCTCCCCAATATCTTTGACGAGAAAAGATCCAATCTCTTAATTTATAACGAACCACTTTTTTCCCTCCTACGTAAAGAGCTATCTTCTCTTGAGCTTTTTTGTATGGAAGTCCATCAAAAGGCCCAGAATTAATCACTTTTCCATCTGAAGAGATAACTTCTTTAATTGTTAAATGAAATTTTTCAGCAAACTCAAGGTCTCTTTCGTCATGAGCTGGCACTCCCATTACTGCTCCTGTGCCATAGCTAATTAAAACATAATCAGAGATCCAGATTGGGATTCTTTCTCTGTTAGCAGGATTAATAGCATAAGCTCCAGTAAACACACCTGTCTTTTCTTTAACTGAAAACTGCCTCTCAAAATCTGATTTTTGAAGCGCTTTTTCAATATATTCAATTGCATCTTCTTGATAATTTTCTTGAAGAATTTTTTTTGCTAAAGGATGCTCTGGCGCTAAAACTAAATAAGTTACTCCAAAAATTGTATCTACTCTAGTTGTAAAAACATTAATATAATCATTTTGTCCAGCAACTTTAAACTCCACTTCAACTCCTTCTGAACGACCAATCCAGTTTTTTTGCATTGTTTTTACTCTTGCTGGCCAGTCTAATAAATCTAAATCTTTTAATAATCGATCTGCCATTGCTGTGATTTTTAAAACCCATTGTCTTAATTTTTTTCTCTTAACTACACTTCCGCAACGATCGCACTTTCCATCAACAACCTCTTCGTCAGCTAAAACAGTTTTACAAGAAGGACACCAATTAACTGGAACTTCTTCTTCATAAGCTAATCCTTTTTTATAAAGCTGTAAAAAGATCCACTGAGTCCATTTATAATAGTTAGGATCAGTTGTATTTATTTCTCTTTGCCAATCATAACTAAATCCTACCCCCTGAAGCTGTTTACGAAAATTTTTAATATTTTTTGCAACTACTTCTTTTGGGTTTTTCTTTGTTTTGATAGCATAATTTTCTGCTGGTAAACCAAAAGCATCCCAACCCATAGGATGTAAAACTTGAAATCCTTTCATCCGATAATAACGCGATAAAATATCTGAAGCAGTATATCCTTCAATATGGCCAACATGAAGGCCTTCACCTGAAGGATAAGGAAACATATCTAAGATATAGATATGTTTCTTATTTGGCTTATCTTTGGTATGCCAGGATTTATAATTATTTTTAGCCCAAATTTTCTGCCATTTGGGTTCAATTTTATTAGGCTGATAAGGCATAAAAAATTAAATTGAATTCTATCTTCTATTGACACTCACCCTCATACTGAATAGCAACTCCTGCCTGATTAGCAAAACAATCATTGGAATAAGTTTTTCCGTCAACCCCACAAACTGGGTCCCATAATTCTATACAAGCACCAGCTCCATTTGAAGCACCATTACTTGGAGCATTACCTGAAGGACCTACTCCTTGAGGAGGAGATTGAGGAAGTTTTTCTTCTGGAATTATTGGAGTAATTATTTTTACTGGTCCCTGCATTCTCTCTTCTATTTCCTCTGATGAAAAACCTTGTTCTTTTAAAATTTGTGTCCTTTGTTGAATTTGATTCTCTAATCTTTCTTGTACTTGCTCTGCTTTAAATTGAAAATCTTCTGGGCAATCCTCTAAAGGAGTCTGGCGAATCTGCTCTTTAGTCTGTTCCATTATCCTTAATTGCAAAAATTCTCCTGACTCAACTGCTGAATCATTTAAAGGTTTCAATTCTTGGAACTTGTTCTCTAAACGATTTATAAACTCTTCTTGATTTTCAAATCTCAAGCGAAGAAAAGGTAAGGTTTGGCTAATATTTTGACGAATATCCTCTACTTGATTAATCATCTCTGGAGCCTTTTCCAGTATTCTGTCAAAAACTTCACGGTGACGAATCTCAGCTTCGGCTATTTTATTAAGTATCTCATCAACGTTTGGATTATCTTCAAGCCCCTCTAGTCTATTTCTAAGCCTTTCCATTGCTGTAATATAATTTTGAAAAGCTTTTTCTAAAACATCTTCTGGTACTTCTTTTTGGGCTAATGCTTCTGCTTCAGCTAATTTTTCTGAGAGTATTTGTAATTGAGCTTCACCTTTTTCTATTGGATTTCTTGTTAAACCTACTTTTATACCCCTCCACCATTCTTTTAAAAAATAAAAGGGACTATTAGGAAGTAAACCAATACTTTTTAATCCTAAGGCCTCTAAAACAGAAATTTCCTCATTATTTGTTAATATTGTCGTTGTTGTTTCGTTTCCAGGATTTAAAATTTCTTCCTCAGTAAAATCAGAATCTAAAACCTCTTCTTCGGCAAAAATATAATTAATGCCTAAACCATTGATTAAAGTAAAAATTAATAAAGATAAAAGTATTTTCTTCATATTGTTTAATTTATTGTTTTTTAATTTCTTTTAAAAGTATATCACAAAACTTTGTAATTGTCATTGCTCCAAGATCGCCTTTTTTCCTTTTTCTAACAGCAACTTTTTTACTTTTTTCTTCTTTATCTCCAATAACTAAAACAAAGGGAATTTTTTGTTCTTCTGCTTTTTTAATTTTCTTTGATAGTGTGTCTTCTCCTGACCAAAGTTCTGCTCTTAAATCTTTTTCTTGAACTGATTCAAACACTTTTTTTGCAAAACTTACATTTTTTTCTTTAATTGGGATAACTGCTACTTGTACTGGAGCTAGCCATAAAGGAAATTCACCTCCATAGTTTTCAATTAAAATCCCAATAAACCTTTCGATGCTTCCTAAAATTGTTCGATGTAACATTACTGGTCTTTTTCTCTTTCCTTGCTTATCGATATAAAAAAGATCAAATTTTTCTGGCATAATAAAGTCCAATTGGATTGTTCCACATTGCCACGTTCTACCCAAGCAATCTTTTAAATGAAAATCTATTTTCGGACCATAAAAAGCTCCTTGGCCTTTATTTACAATAAAATCAATTTTCTTTTCTTTTAATGCTTCTTTAAGACTTTTAGTTGCTTTTTGCCATATTTGATCAGACCCCATTGAATTTTCTGGTTTAGTACTCAATTCAACATGATAGGAAAAACCAAACTTCTTGTAAATTTTATCGGTGAGATCAATCACTTTCTTTATTTCATCTTTAACCTGTTCTGGAGTCATGTATATATGAGCATCATCTTGAGTAAAACATCTAACTCGAAAGAGCCCTTGAAGAACTCCAGAAAGCTCATGTCGATGAACTAATCCTAATTCTCCTACTTTAAGAGGCAAGTCTCTATAACTATGAAGGGAACTCTTATAAATTAACATTCCTCCAGGACAATTCATTGGTTTTATCGCATAATCTTCATTATCTATCTTAGTAAAATACATGTTTTCTTTGTAATGGTCCCAATGGCCCGATCTTAACCATAAAGACTTATTTAATAAAATTGGAGTCTTTACTTCTTGGTAGCCGCTTTTCTGATGTTCTTTTTTCCAATAATCTTCTAAAATATTCCTTAAAATCATGCCTTTAGGATGGAAAAAAGGAAAACCTACTCCCTCATCATGAAAACTAAATAATTCCAATTCTTTTCCTAATTTTCGATGATCTCTTTTTTCTGCTTCTTCTATTTGATTAAGGTATTCTTTTAATTCTACTTCCTTTAAAAAAGCAATTCCTGTAATTCTTTGTAACATTGAATTCGTTTCTTTGCCCCTCCAATAAGCTCCAGAAATTTTAATTAATTTAAAACTCAAAGGAAGCTCTTTTGTATTTTTTATATGAAGCCCTCGGCATAAATCTATAAAATCACCTGTCTGATAAACAGAAACTGTTTTAGGAATAACAATTTTCTTTCGTTCTTTAACTGACTTGCTTTTAATATTTAGTATTTCATTCTGATCAGTAGTACCATATTTTTCTAAATCCTTTAATAACTCTACTTTATAAGACTGCCCTAAATCTTTAAATAATTTCTTTGCTTCTTTTAAAGTAAGCTCCTTTTTCTTAAAAAGTAATCCTTGCTTAATAATTTTCTTCATCTCTGTTTCAATTTTTGGCAGACTTTCAATAGACAAAGATTTACCAAGATCTATATCATAATAAAAACCATTCTCTATTATTGGCCCTACTCCAAATTTAGCTTTGGGATAAAGATTTTTAACAGCTAAAGCCAGTACATGAGCTAAAGAATGGCGAATTTTTTCTAAAGATTTTTGTTTCATATTTTGTTATTAAATTATTCTCGCTAATTAGCGGATTCTAAATATTTTACTACAATTGCTTTAATAGCACAAATTATTATTCTAAGCTTCCAAAGGCTGAATTTCTTCTAATCTTTCACCTATAATTTGATAACTACCATTGCGTTTATCCATTCTCCCTTCAACTAGAAAAACTTTATCCTCTCTTAAAACGCTTGCATAATTACTTAATATGGCTGGGTACAAAACAACTTCAATTGAATTATTGTAATCAGCCAAACGAGTAAAAACCATAGGTTTTCCTAGCCTAGTTCTTACTTGTTGAATCTTAGAAATGAAACCACAAACTTTAATTCTCTTTCCTAAATGAGTAGGACTCAACTCAGTTGCTGTTAAAGCTATCTTCCCTAAAATATTTTTATAATTATCCAGAGGATGGCTTGTTAAATAGAGCCCTAAATACTCTCTTTCCCAATTCATCCTTTTTTCATTATCAATTAATTGACCAGGGGATTCTTTTTTTAAATACTCAAGCAACTCATCAGCACTTTCCTCTTTAAATAAGCACATTTGATGGTCGTTTTGAGAATTATTAAATCGGCAAGCCCAATCTAAAATTTTATCTAATTGATTAACTATTAATTCCCTTTCTCCAAAACAATCTAAAGCCCCAGCTTTTGCTAAGCTTTCTAAAGTTTTTTTGTTGAGGGACTGACGAGGAATTCTTTTCAAAAAATCTGTTAAGTTTTTATAGACTCCGTTCTTCTCTCTTTCTTCTTGAATAACTGTTGCCACTCCTTCACCCACATTTTTTATTGCTGCTAGACTGAAAAAAATATTTCCTGTTTTTTTATCTATACCGAATTCAACAAAAGAAGTATTAACTGAAGGTGGAATTACTTTAATCTTTAATCTATTACATTCCGTAATTTCAATTGCAATTCTATCTAAGTTGCCAAAATCAGAAGTTAAAAGAGCTGCCATAAAAGCATTCGGATAATAAGTTTTTAACCAAGCAGTTTGATAAGTAATTCGAGCATAAGAAGCAGCATGGCTTTTATTAAACCCATAGCGAGCAAAAGGAATAACCCAGTTCCAAATCTTTTCTGCCGTCGATCTAGCTATTTTATTTTTAATCATCCCTTCTATCATCTGTTCCCCTTGAGCTTCTAATAATGATTTTATTTTCTTGCCGACTGCTTTTCTTAAAACATCAGCTTGAGACATAGAAAAACCACCAAGATCATGAGCAATTTGCATTAATTGCTCTTGGTATACACAAACTCCATAAGTATTTTCCAAAATTGATTGTAATTTTGGATGAAGATAATTAATCTTCTCTTTTCCATGCTTTCTGCTAATAAACTGTGGGATTAATTCCATTGGTCCAGGACGATATAGGGCTAACATTGCAATAATATCTTCAAATTTTGTAGGTTTTAATTCTTGAAGATACCTTCTCATCCCTCCAGACTCTACTTGAAATAACCCTACACAGTTACCACTAGAAAGTAATTGATAAACTTTCTCGTCATCATATTTTAATTCTTCTAAATCAACTTCTTTGTCATAAACTTTTTTAATAATCCTAACTGCGTTCTTAATAATTGTTAGATTGGCCAATCCCAAAATATCTACCTTAAGTAATCCAATTTTCTCTAAAGAATACATGTCATATTGAGTAATCACTTCTTTATCATTACGGCTAGAATGCTGTAAAGGAGAATAGTTTACTAAAGGTTCGCGAGAAATAACAACTCCGGCTGCATGAGTCGAGCCATGACGAGCCACTCCTTCTAATTGTTGCGCCATTTCAATAACCTCTTGGGCTTCAGTATTAGTTGAAATTAATTGCCTAAGCTCTGGAGTCGTTTTTATAGCTTTCTTTATTGTGTAATTTAAAGGCATTAATTTTGCTATTTGATCACCTAAAGAATACGAAAACCCTAAAGCCCTAGTGACGTCACGAACAGCTAAACGGGATTTCATTATCCCAAAAGTAATAATTTGAGCTACATGATCTTGCCCATATTTACCAGTGATATAATTAATTAATTCTGATCTTTTATTATCAGCTATATCTATATCTATATCCGGAGGTTGAATTCTTTCAGGGTTTAAAAATCTTTCAAAAAAAAGACCGTATCTTAAAGGATCAACTGAAGTAATATTTAAAACATAAGCAACCAGACTACCAGCAGCAGACCCTCGAGTATTAGTTAAAATTCCTTGCTTTTTTGTAAATTGAATAAAATCTTGAATAATCAAAAAATAGTCAGCAAAGCCAGTCTTCTTAATAACATCTAATTCATAATCAAGCCTTTTTCTTGCTTCTAAATTTTTATCGGAATAAAGTTCTTTAAATTTTTTTAAAGCTATTTTTTTTAGATGTTCGTAAGAATCTTCGCCTGAAGGTACTTCAAAATGAGGCAAAATTACTTTACCTAATTCTAATTTTAAATTACATTGCTTAACTATTTTTTCAATATTATCAAATAATTCTGGACGATGAGAAAAATCTTGTATGATTTCCTCTCCGGGTTTTAAATACAGATCTGCTTCTTCCATTGTGAAACGATCTTCATCTTCAACCACTGACCCTGTTTGAATTGCTAAAAGAACATCTTGAGCTTTTTTATCTTCTTTTTTTATATAATGAACGTCTGCCGTAATAACTGCTGGAATTTTATATTCATCAGAAATTTTTAACAAACCATCATTAATTTTCTTTTGATCTTTAATTTCGGGATGGTGTTGTAATTCTAAATAAAAATTTTCCTTTCCAAATATTTCTTGATATTCTTTTGCTAACTGAACTGCTCTTTCACAGTCATTCATTAAAATAGTAGAGGAAACTTCTCCTCGGGCACAACCCGAGAGGATGATTAATCCTTTGCTATATTTTCTTAAGACTGTTTTATCAACTCGAGGCTTATAATAAAAACCTTCTAACTCACCAATGCTAACTAGCTTTAAAAGATTTTGATAACCAGTTTTGTTTTTAGCTAAAGCGACTAAATGATAAAACTTAATCTCCTCTCTAGGACTTTTTTCATTTAAAGAATGAGGAGCTAAATAAAGTTCACAACCAATAATTGGTTTTATTCCTAACTTTTCAGCTGCTTCATAAAACTCAATTGCTCCATGCATTACCCCATGGTCGGTTATTGCTAAAGCATCTAGACCCATCTCCTTTGCGTTTTTTAAAAGCTTCTCTGGCTGAGCCAATCCATCTAATAAAGAATAGTGACTATGGACATGAAGATGAGTAAAATACATAATATAATAGCTCAAAAGTTAAAATTCAAAATTTGAAATGTAAAGCCAAGATCATTTTATCACAAGAAAGGATATTCAACAAATTTAAAACTTAGATGAACCTCAAAAAAGAAAAATATTATTGGCAAAAAGGATATAAAATAATAGTTGGCCTAGATGAAGTTGGCCGAGGTCCTTTAGCAGGCCCAATTACCGCTGCCGCAGTTATTATAAACCCCAGAACAAAAAACATTTATTCAACTAAAACAAAAAAATTAAAAATTAAAGATAAAAATTTCTTAGAGATTTTAAAAAACACAAAAGATTCTAAAAAGTTAACTGAAAAACAAAGAGAAAAACTTTTTGATTTAATCAAAACAAATCCTTTTATACAATTTTCTTGTTCTTCTGTTGGACCTAAAAAAATTGACCAGATAAATATAGCCAAGGCCAACCAAAAAGTTATGGAAAACTGTCTTAGAAAAATTATCTCTCCAAAAATTAAAAACAAGAAAATATTAATTCTTATTGATGGAAATCAAACCCTTTCTTCAAATCTTTCTTTTTTAAAAAAAAATAAAATTGTACAAAGAGCTGTTATCAAGGGAGATGAAAAAATTTTTTCTATTGCTTTAGCTTCTGTTATCGCCAAAGTTATCCGAGATAAAAAAATGAAAAATCTTTCTTTAAAATATCCACAATACAAATTTAATTTACATAAAGGATATGGAACAAAATTGCATCAGCAACTTATTAAAAAATATGGATCCTGTAAAATCCATCGAAAGAGTTTTAAATTATGAATAAACTTTTAGTCATTGTGGGGCCAACTGCCTCAGGAAAATCTGACTTAGCTATCCAGCTAGCTAAAATTTTTAATGGAGAAATTATTTCTGCTGACTCTCGCCAAATATTTAAAGAAATGAATATTGGAACAGCAAAGATTTTAAATACTAAAATACCTCATCATCTAATAGATATTATTAGCCCAACTGAATCTTTCTCTGCCGCTCAATATAAAGAATTAGCTTATCAAACCATAAAAAATGTCCAGAAAAAAGAAAAACTACCAATTCTCTGTGGCGGAACTGGCCTTTATATTTCATCAGTTATTGAAAATTGGCAATTTCCTAAAATTTCCGCCCAAAACATATTAAGAAAAGAGCTGGAATCAAAATCAACTCAAGAACTACTCAAAATGTATCAAAAATTAGATCCACAAGGAGCTCAAATGATTGATATTAAAAACAAGAGAAGGCTTATTAGAGCCATTGAAGTTAGTTCCTTATCAAAAAGATCTTTTTGGCAACAAAGAAAAAAAACAAAATCAATTTTTGATGCTTTAGTGATTGGCTTAAAGCTATCAAAAGAAGAGTTAAAACAAAGAATAGAAGAAAGAACAAAAAAAATGATTCAGCTTGGATTAGAAAATGAAGTAGAAACCCTTATTAATAAATATGGTTGGATTCCTTCTCTTCAAAGTATTGGATATCAGGAATGGAAAGAATATTTTAATAACAAAATTAATAAAAAAGAAGTCCAAGATTTAATTGAGCTTCACACTCTTCAATATACTAAGCGCCAAATGACTTGGTTTAAAAAAATGAAAAAGATTAAATGGATTGAGAACCCAAAAGCAGCAGAAAAATTAACCAAGTTGTTCCTTAAATAATTTTTCTAAAACAGACGGAGCAGCTGTCCCTCTGGTCTTCGCCATTGCCTGGCCAACTAAAAATTTAATAACATTTATTTTCCCTTTTTTATAATCTTCAACTGCAATTGAATTATTTTTTATTATCTCAGTAACAATTATTTTTAATTCATTTGTATCGCTTACTTGTTCTAATCCCTTCGCTTTTATAATTTCTTCAGGATCTCCCCCTTTTTTCGCCACCTCTACTAAAACATCTTTAGCAATTCGAGAAGATATCCTATCTTCTAACAAAAGAATAATTAATTTAGAAAAATTATGAGGATTAATTTTAAGATTATCCCAATCAATTAATTCTGTTTCCATTAAACCCTTTAAGTCACTTAATAAATAATTAAAGGCTAAACTAATAGCTTTATCTTTTAATTTAATTTCTTTAAATTCTTCTACTGTTCTTTCAAAAAAATCAGCTAATTGTTCATCTTGAATAAATAAGTTAGCTTCTTTAGGAGAAAGCCCATAAGAATTCTTTATTTTTTCTTTTTGTTGCCATGGTGTTTCTGGCATTTTCTTTTTTAGCTCTTCTAAATTAAACAAACTCCCTTCAGCTTTTTCTTTTTCTGAGTGTACATGCAAAAGAGGTAAATCAGGTTCTGGAAAATAACGATAATCCTGAGCTTCTTCTTTTAGTCTTTGACTATAAGTAATTTCTTTTCCTGCGTCCCAGCCTCGAGTTTCTTGAACCACTTGTTCTCCTTTTTCTAAAAGATCTTTTTGTCTTTGAATTTCAAAATCAATTGCTTTTTCTACTGCTCGAAAAGAGTTTAAATTTTTAATCTCTACCTTTGTTCCCAATTTATCATCTTTGCTTAATGATATATTTACCTCGCAACGCATTTGACCCTTTTCCATATCAGCTTTTGAAACTTTTAGGCGTTTTAAAAGTAACTGCAATCCTTGAGCAAAAAGTCTTGCTTCTTTCCCGTTATGCATCACTGGCTCTGTCACTAATTCCATTAAAGGAACTCCGGCACGATTAAAATCAATTAAAGCTGATTTTTTATCTGCTGAATGAATAAGTCTTGCTGTATCTTCTTCTAGATGAACTCTTGTAATTTGAATACTCTTTTTGCCCTCCTCTGGGTCTTCACTTAAAAATAATAAAAGTTTTCCTCCTTTACATAAAGGCATATCATATTGTGAAATCTGATACCCTTTTGGCAAATCAGGATAGAAATAGTTCTTTCTATCAAATTTAGAATGTTCTAAAATCTCTGAACCCAAAGCCAAGCCGACTATTACCACTTCTTCAACTGCTGCTTTATTTATTGTCGGTAATGCTCCTGGATGAGCTAAACAAACAGGGCAAATATTTTTATTAGGAATTTTTTCATCTGGATCATTTAAACAACCACAGAACATCTTTGTTTTAGTTTTTAATTCTGCGTGTATTTCTAATCCTATTGTTGGTTTAAATTTCATATTTTTTATATCTTTTTATTAGTTTATTATAACTAAAATTAGTTTCTATTACCAATATTGACAAGAAAGAGAAATAAATGTATTGTTAGATTATTACATTAATTAATTGCAGCTTGAAAATAAAAATAAAAAAAAGGAGGCGATTAAAATGAAATCTGGTATTTTTGTTGCTCTTGAAGGGATAGATGGTTGCGGGAAAAGTACTGTTAGCAAGTGGCTAGTTAAAGATCTTAAAAAAAGAAAAATTCCTGTTATTTGGACAAGAGAACCAGGTGGAATAAACTGTCTTGTATCAGAAAAAATTAGGAACATTCTTAAGGACCCAGAAAATAATATTTGCGATGAAGCCGAAGCATTGCTTTTTGCTGCTTCCCGAGCTCAACATGTTAAAAAGCTTATTCGGCCTAACTTAAAAAAAGGAGTCAATGTTATTAGTGATCGATTTGTACTTTCCTCATATGTTTATCAAGGTATTGGAAGAAAGCTTGGCGTTTCTCATGTCAAAACAATTAATAATTTTGCTTGCCAAAAGCTAAAACCAGATATAGTGTTCTTACTTGATATAGACGAGCAAAAAGCACAACACAGAACTCCTGGAAAGAAAAAGGACCGAATAGAGCTAGAAAACAAAGAATTCTATCAGAAAATTCGAAAAGGATTCTTAAAATTAGCAAAAAATGACAAAACAATAGTTGTTATTAATGCAGAAATGCCTTTTGAAAAAGTTTGTCAAAAAATTCTAAACAAAATCATACAAATAATAAACAAAAGAAAGGAAGGGGATATTTAATGAATAATCACTGGGAAGAAAAATTGATAAAACAAATGAGAAAATTTTATCTCATAGAAGAACAATTAGGAAAAATGTTACCTGAACACGACCTCAATCATGCTATAAGAGTAAGAAACTTATGCCTCTGGCTTGTAGAAAAAGAATCTTTGACGCTAAATCAAGATGCTTTAATCGCTGCTGCTCTTTTGCATGATATTGGTTATATCTCAGATGACAGCTCAGAACATATAAGCAGTAGCGTCCGATTTTCTAAAGAATTATTACCAAAAGTAAATTTCAAAAAAGAAAAAATTTCCCTTGTTATAGAATGTATTAAAAATCATGATTCTGTTCCAGGAAGACTAGGATGGAAAGAAAAAGTGCCAATTGAATGTAAAATCCTTAGAGACGCAGATGCTATAGAGTCTGTAGGATACCTTGGCATCATTCGTTCTGCAATGTGGGGAGGAAGAAAACAAATACCAATATATACTAAATCTAAAAAAGTTGATAATAAGCAATCTCTTTTTCCTAATATTGATTTACTAGAAAATATTGAAATTAGAAGCAAAGAATTAATGGTTAGGTGTTTTACAAAAACAGCATTTAAGATAATGAAAGAAAGAATAGGGATAATGGAAACTATTATCAACGGAACTAAGCAAGAAATAGAATTCGCCGAGAAGGAGGTTAAAAAGAATGGAAATTAAAATTATAAAGCCAAAGGTTTTCATTGAAAGCAGATTTAACAGCGAGCAAATCTTGAAAAATCTTGAACGATACGGACGTGTTTGTTATAAATCTGAGAATAAAATTACTTCAGATTCTGCTCGAGAATTTTTAGCAAAGATCCTTAAAAGTGGTCATGAATCTGTTATCGAACATGAAAAAATAACAGTTCGTATTATTTGCGATCGTGGTGTAACCCATGAAATTGTCCGTCATAGAATCGGCTCATATTCTCAAGAATCAACTCGATATTGTAATTATAAATCACGTGGCATCAAGGTAATAAAACCATTTTTCTTTACCGACAAGAAGAAGTATAAAATTTGGTTGAAAGCAATAAGATCCTGTGCAATCGCATATAATAAATTAATTGAATTGGGAGCAACTCCACAAGAAGCAAGAAGTGTTCTGCCAAATTCCCTCAAAACCGAAATCATTGTTACTTACAATCTAAGAGAATGGAAATATTTCTTCAAACTTCGTTGCTCAAGAAAAGCTCACCCACAAATGCGAGAAATTGCAATTTCTTTATTACAGAAATTTAAAAACCGCATACCTGTAATCTTTGACGATTTTATAATTACAGAAGACAAAAGCTTATCATATCCTTTCTACATAAAATAATAAATAAATTTTATCTAAATAAATAAAATGCCGGCACAAACCGGCATTTTTATTTTAAATATTCTTGATATTATCTATTTCTCTATTTCAATTCCCATGCTTCTAGCTGTTCCTTCTATCATTTTCATTGCAGATTCTATCTCTGTTGTATTCAAGTCAGCCATTTTCCTTTGAGCAATTTCTTTTACTTGATCTTTTGTTACTTTACCAACTTTCTTTTTTAAAGGATCACCAGCCCCTTTCTCTACACCCGCTGCTTTACGTAATAAATCAGAAACTGGCGGTTGTTTAAATTTTAAATCAAAACTTCTGTCCTGATAAACCGTAATTTCTACTGGAATTAAGTCGCCAGCTTGTTCTTTAGTTTTTTCATTAAATCGAGTACAAAATTCCTGAATATTTAAACCATGCTGTCCTAAAGCTGGTCCTACCGGAGGAGCAGGATTTGCTTGACCAGCTGGGATTTGTAAAGTTAAAATTGTTTTTATTGCTTTTGCCATAACTAATTAAATTAATTTTTACTCACTCTTTTTTTACTTGAAGAAAATCTAAATCTACTGGAGTATCTCTACCAAATAAAGAGACTGATACTTTTACCCTTCCTCTCGCTTGATCTATTTCATCAACTTTACCTTCTTTATCTTTAAAAGGACCATCAATAATTCTCACAAGATCTCCAACTGAAAATTCTATCTTATATTTTGGTTCTTCCTCACCGCCCTTTTTCAAAATCTCCTTAATTTCTTCATCTTGAACAGGCCGTGGCGTAGTCCCTGCTCCAATAAAACCTGTTACCATTGGTGTGTTCCTAACAACATACCAAGAATCATCTGTTACAATCATTTCAACAAAAACATATCCAGGGTATATTTTTTCTTCAACTACAGCCCTTTTACCATGCTTAATTTTAATTTTTTTTTCTTTAGGAACTAAAATATTAAAAATCTTGTCGCTCATTTCCAAAGAATCAACTCTTTGCTTTAAACTACGAGCAACTGCATCTTCGTACCCAGAGTAAGTATGAATCACATACCAATTCCTCCCTAAATTTATTTGCTGTTTAGGCACAACTTTTTTTAAAAATTAATATATTAAATCTTTATTGAATAATAAGTCCCATTGCCTTAATTAAACCAAAGTCAATAAAACCTAAAATAATTGCAACAATAAAAGACAAGCCAAGAACTCCTAAAGTATAGCGAATTGTTTCTTTACGAGTCGGCCAATTCACCTTTTTAAGCTCTTGAACTGATTGCTTAAGATAATCTGTTATTTTTCCCATTTTTCTTTTTAAAAATGCCCCTTTGGGCACTCTATTAGTTTAACAGAACCATTACCTATTTGTCAATAAAAGATTTATAAACCTAAATCTTGAGAAATAGACTTCATTCCCTTAAGAACTAGACCAACAAATTCTTCTAAAGAAAGGCCCAACAAACTTTCACATCTTTGAATTATTTCACGATTAGCTCCACGAGCAAATCCTTTTTCTTTAAAACGATTTAAAATATTATCTACACTAACTTCTTCAATCTTTTTTGAAGGCAAAACCAGTGTAGTTGCTACAATTA